>OGPC01001356.1_pt1 | contig 16173 bp, 11 predicted proteins | sample 1552911 | NCBI WGS metagenome assembly OGPC01 (sample SAMEA2580248, study PRJEB22360) | human gut metagenome | biome: human gut; feature: human-associated habitat; material: faeces | place: Denmark | collected 2008/2010 | reverse complement strand
TTCTTTCTCCATTGCAAGCGGAGCTTCATATAAATATTCTACATCCAGATTCTGCAGTACACATTTTTTTGGTACATTACAGAATAATGCAATCTTGTCACGAATCTGGCGATCCAGTTCATGCTCGGTACGGCATACGATGATGTCCGGCTGAATTCCCATTCCCTGTAACTCTTTTACGCTTGCCTGAGTCGGTTTTGTCTTTAACTCTCCGGAAGCGGACAGGTACGGGATCAGAGTTACATGAATCAGGATCGCATTCTCATGTCCAACTTCATGCTGGAACTGACGAATTGCCTCAAGGAACGGCTGACTCTCGATATCACCGACAGTTCCACCAACCTCGATGATGGCAATCTGTGTCTCTTCGGTTGTAAAATCACGGAAGAAACGGCTCTTGATCTCATTTGTGATGTGCGGGATTACCTGTACAGTTCCTCCGCCGTAATCACCGCGGCGCTCTTTCTGCAATACAGACCAGTATACCTTTCCGGTTGTCACGTTTGAGCTCTTGCTCAGATTCTCGTCGATAAAACGCTCGTAATGTCCCAGATCCAGATCTGTCTCAGCACCATCCTCGGTAACGAAAACCTCGCCGTGCTGAATCGGGTTCATAGTTCCCGGATCAATATTGATATATGGGTCAAATTTCTGCATGGTCACTTTGTATCCGCGTGCTTTTAACAGACGGCCAAGTGATGCGGCAGTGATTCCCTTTCCAAGTCCGGATACTACTCCGCCGGTAACAAATACATATTTTACTGCCATTGTTTCTTCCTCCTGTGTTTATTTTATCTCCTCAAATGGGATTTTTATTCTACTTCATTCACTGTAATTTTGGTAAAGTGTTTGATCTCAGGCTGAGTGTGAACTCAATCAGAGATGAAATTACATACAGGTTTTATTATACAACCTCTGGCGACAGAAATCTACTTTTTTTTCATCGATCAATGAGATTTCTCTAAATCTGTCATTTTGTCTAAATTTGAAAACTCTGCATGACATTTTTTCAATAGAACGATATAAAATTATTGCTCATCTCCTATGAAAAAATCATTTTTCGTCTAATATATACTCAGGCAAAAGCAATCATCATAATCAGCGGAACCGTGATCACACTGAATAAGGTTGTCATAAATACGGACCGACCGGCTCCCGTTGTATTTGTTCCATACTGTTCCGTGATCATGGACTGTGCCGAAGAAGCCGGAAGGGCAGCGGTCAGGATCATGACATTTTTTAATGTATCATCCAATGTAACCGGAACGATCCGTAACATTCCAAGAATCAGCAACGGAAATGCAATCTGTTTGATCAGCGTCAGAATGATCATCTTCCGATCCTGGAAAACGGCTTTGACCGGAAGTCTGGAAAGAGAAAGTCCAACTACAAGCATAGACATTCCGCTTGTAATATCGGACAGATATGCCAGTAATTTTCCGATTATATCCGGCATTGGGATCTGAAGGATACATACAATAAATCCAAGGATTACCGCGATATTAATATTGTTGAGTACCATTTTTCGGATACTTAATTTTTCTTTGATCGGATATTTCCATGTGAGTAATTTGATTCCAACGGAAAAGATCAGAAAATTGCTGACCACATTTCCAAGTGCCATCAGGAACATTCCTTTGCCGCCAAAGATGGATAACGCAAGTGGGATTCCCATGAAGCCGTTGTTTGAAAACAGCATGCAGTAAATCCACACACCCTGATCCGAATCTGCGACTTTCATGACCTTTACCAACAACAATCCGATCAGGAAAGCGCACAGATGTAACAGAATGATTGTTACAAAGGTCTGGATTCCGTAAGCAAACAGCTGTGATCTGTCCTGATCAATAATGGAGCAAAAGACAGTCACCGGCATGGTTACTTTTAAAACCAAAGCGGAAAAATCCGGAATGCTTTCTTTATGTATGATGTTTCGTTTTCCTAATAGGAAACCCAGAACAATCAGGGCGAATAATAAAAATACGCTGGTGGCTACAACCGACATGTGGTTCTCCTCTTTTCTATCTTTAAATATATACAGTGTATTTCATTTTTTGAAAAATAGCAAGTTGGCTAAACGGTTATTTAATGAAAGCCCGGGAATCAGAAAAGAATACCGCGCGCTAAGACGCACGCTTGTATTAGTTTCTGACTCCCCGGCTTATTTACGTTGTGAAATCTTCCAAAATTTACGTTGTCGCAAAATTATGATTTCGAAAAAGTAACTGCATGATTTTCTCTAACAATATACATTCCTTTCATGTCGTAATATATCTACTCATCAAACTCTACGATTACATAGTAGCCTTTTGGGGTTTCTTTTACCTCTACGACAGTTCCTTCTCGTGATTTCAGGCGTTCACGAAATTCGTAATTGGCAGACATGGCGTAAGCCCTGCCCAGTGTATAATACCATGAGTTTGGCAATTTGCTCTCTGTCACCGGAAGTACATCGCCCACTTCCAACAATCCTGTCCGCTCCATTTTAAATTCCATTCTTCGCATAATGACTAATCTTCTTCCTTATAATCTACGTCAATGATATCATCTTCAGGATTATGATAGTTTTTGTATGCTCTGCCAGCACGACCATTCAGCCACAGTCCGCTGATACCATCATAGATCAGGATAATACCGACTGCCATCATCCCAATTTCCAGAGCCAGCCAGGTATGAAGCATCAGGATTACGCCAATGATAATGGTTGCGATTGCTACCAGAAATCCAATCCACCAGCGCGGACTGTTGCCCTTTTTCACTTCCAGAGAGAAGATCAAATCTTTCACTCCATGATAAGCCAGCATGACACCGATCAGAATCGGGATCAATGATACAAATACGCCCGGTCTTGCCAGAATCCAGATGCCAATGACTACACAAACCACTGCCGGAAGTAACCATACGGAACGTCCCAGCATTTCCTGAATACGAATTCCCTGAATCAGCAATACGATTCCTGCTGCTAATAATACAAAGCCCGCAATACGGCACAAGGTAACAAGGATCGTTCCCGGCCAGATACAGAACATCACGCCAAATACGATACAGATGATGGATGTGATCATAGATTCTTTTTTAATTTTTTGAAATAATTCAGACATTTTGTCCTCCTCTCAAGTCCACCCAGAAGGCAGACTATTTTTTAATAAAGCTATTTCTATATCCCAAAACTTTTCTTCCGTCAGTTCGCTTTTGTGATTGAATGCTTTTCAGCGCTTACTATTTACTCTGCCTGAATATCAGCAAGCTGTGCATTTGTTACATCAGCTAAATCCTGCAGACTCATTTTTAACGTAAGTCCGATCCGGCCGCCACTGACATAAATTTCTGTAAATTTTTTTGCGCTTTCGTCAATTACTGTCGGGAATAATTTTTTCATTCCCAGCGGGGAACATCCACCACGCACGTAACCGGTGATTTTTGTGATATCTTTCACATGGATCATTTCCACAGATTTTTCACCAACAGAACGGGCTGCTTTTTTCAGATCTACTTCGCATGCGATTGGAATTACAAATACATAGTATTGTTTGCTTTTGCCCTGCATGACCAAAGTCTTGTAAGATGCATCCACCGGTGCGCCGGTGATCTCAGCGCAGTGCATACCGTCAATAAATTCGTCTACTTCGTAAGTCAGTGCCTCGTATGAGATCTTCTTTTTATCCAGCATACGCATGGCATTTGTTTTTGCTTCTTTTCCCAAATCGATTCCTTCTTTCCATAAAATATTCAGAAGAATAAGCTTATTATTTATTATATTGCTTTTAGATACGATTACTCTGAATGAGATAGTCTCTTATCTTGTAAAATTCCGTCATTTTACGCTTTCATTCGTAGAGAGACATCTGCCTGATTTATAATTTCTCGTCTAAAAGTTCTTCGTCGCCAATATCTACTTTTTTCACTTCTCTGCGGAATAAAATGTCGTACAGTACCGGAACTACAAACAGTGTCATAAGTGTGGCATACAGCAGTCCGCCAATTACAACGATCGCCATACCACGGCTCATTTCTGCCGCTGCATCGGTGCTAAATACCATGGTACACATTGCCAGTACAGTTGTCAACATGGTCATCAAAATCGGACGCATACGGGTTCTTCCGGTCTCTACCAGAGCCTCCTGTTTTTCCATGCCGCCCATACGCAACTGATTCGCATAATCCACAAACACGATACCATTATTTACAATGACACCCGCCAGCATCAGGAATCCCATCATGGCAGTCAGTGAGATTTCCTGTCTGCCGATAAAAAGTCCCAGTAAACCACCGGTAAAGGCCAATGGAATCGTAAAGATGACGATAAACGGAGATAACAGGCTCTGGAACTGTGCCACCATGATCAGGTAAATAAAGGCAATCGCCAGTCCGATCATCAGGAAAATATCATTCATGGCATTCATAACCTCAGTACTTTCACCGGCAATCTCCAGACTGTAGCCTTCCGGCAGTTCATAGCCATCCAGTTTATCCTGCAGGGTACGGGACAATAATGTGGTATTATAACCATCTTCCGTTTCTGCAGTCACGCTGATGTATGTTTTCTGATTATCTCTTTTAATCGAAGCAAGACTGACTCCTTCGCTCATGGTTGCAAACTCGCTGAGCTTATGAGTTTCTGTCTCTGTGGTTCCGTCAGCTTTCTGTTTATCCACCGAAAACTCATAATTCATCAGAGAATCCACATCTACCGCATCATTTTCATTGACAATCTCCACATCATACTGTTTGCCATCCATGGTCAGGGTCGTTGCTGTTTTTTCCGTGGTCAGATTTCCGGCAAGTTCCTGATAAATCTGTGCCACCGTCAGCCCCTGTTCTGCGGCTTTGTTTTTGTCAATGGTCAGCTGAATGGTCTTATCTCCGCTCTCCTGTCCATTGGTCACTTTTGTAAATCCTTTTACGTCAGATACAATATCCATCACGTCATTGCTGATTTTAAGCAATTGATCGGTATCACTTCCGTAAATATTCACAGTAAGTCCGCTGGCCATATAAGAGGACATATCCATATTAGATGTCGATACACTGTAATCTTTAAATTTCAGATCTTTGCAGATTTTTTCCAGCTGTTTTGCCACCGAACTGTTGTCCCTGGCAGTTTTTTCATCCAATAATATAAATACGTTCAGGTTGTGTGTACCACCGCTGCTCATCATCATAGAAGATGCACTTTCGGACGCACCGGAAGAACCGGAAATCATTCCGACGTAAGTGACACCGTCAATAGCAGTCATGTTTTCCATAGCCTGATCTGCCAGTGCAAATGTTTCCTCATCCGTCAGATCCTCATCTGCTTCCAGCGTTACCGACATCTGATCACCGCCCATTTTCGGGAACAGGATCATACCGGTATTTATCGCCTTATATGCACAGCCTGCCAGAAGCCCAACCGCGATAAGTAACGGTACAAATTTTCTTCGCAGGCAGAAACGCAATACTTTTTCATAAGCATTCAGTACTTTATTCAACAATCTCTGCGGTTTTGGTTCTGTATTCCGCAGCATTGTGGAGCTCATTGCCGGAACAACCGTCAGTGCGATCAGAAGACTCGCTACCAAACTGTACGCAATGGTCAGCGCCAGATCGACAAATAATTCACGCACAAGACCGTTAACAAAAATGATCGGCAAAAATACACAAATGGTTGTCAATGTGGAAGATGCAATGGCACCTGCCACCTGTTTTGCACCAATAACTGCTGCCCGGGCTGATGGTACGCCAAGTCCGCGCAGACGGTAAATATTTTCAATTACAACAATGGAATTATCCACCAGCATACCGATTCCCAACGCCAATCCCGACAGGGAAATCAGGTTTAAGGTCACGCCGCTGAAATACATCAGCACAATTGCCGCCAGTACACTCAACGGAATACTGAATGCCACGACAATCGTCGGTTTGATGGAGCGCAGGAAAATTGCAAGCACGATGATTGCAAGAATCGCACCTACGATCAGGTTTGACAATACATTTTGTACGATCAGATCTATGTAATCTCCCTGATCCATCAGACTTGTAATATGAAGTCCGTCATAATCTTTTTCCAGCTGGCTGATTGCTGCGTTACAGGTATCCGACACATCAGCAGTTCCCGCCGTACTTGATTTTGAAATAGAAAGAACGATTCCGTCACGCCCGTTTACCTTCGCATAAGCATCTCCGGCATTATCAATCCATGTGACATCTGCCACATCAGACACATGCACATCCCCCAGTCCATCAATATTGCAAAGTACGGAAGATTCCAACTCTCCATCGGAAGCGTATTCATCACCGACTTTCAACAGATACTGATCCTCTCCCTGATAAATAGTTCCCGCTGGCATTGCAAAGTTTTGTGCAGACAACAGCTGGGATAAGGTATCCAGACTTAATAAAGAATCAAGATTTGCATTTTTCAACGCCGTATCTCTGCCCTGCTCGTAGGAAGTCTGCGCATCATCTAATTTTTCCTGATTAGATTCCAATGCTGCTTCTCCATCTGCGATCTGAGCCGCACCGGTGCTGAAACCAACAGCTGCGGAAATCTTTCCGGATTCCAGCGCTTCGTAATTGTCTGTCGCTGCTTTCACCTGCTCGTTGACCTGATCCACGATAGCCTGTGCCGCCTGAATCTCAACTTCCAAGTTTGCTAATTCTGTGTTAATCTGCGGCAGACGGGTATTTACGATCTGATCCATCTGTTTCAAATTGTCTGCTGTCAGTGATGTCGCTGCATCTGACTGACCAATCTGTTTCATAAAAGCAGTTAATGCTTCTAATTTCTCCGGATTTTTCAATGCGTCGGAAATATCCGTCGGATAAACGGAAGCATCCATGCCATAGCCTGCTGCCATTTTCTGCATAGAGGCAAAACTTTCATTTACCTGCTGATACTGTGCCTCAACGCCGGCATCATCATACGCTTTTTTCTCTGTCTCCAGTGCCATTTTAGAAGCCTGCAGACCTGCAAGCTGCGCATTATATGCAGACTGTGTGGCCACTGCCGCATCTACTGCCTTACTGCTCCGCGCCAGTTCACCGGAGGTAGCATTCTGCTTATCTTCCAGTTCCTTTTTGGAACTCTCCAGCTGCGCTTTTGCACTGTTCATCTGACTCTTTGCATCGTCAATCTGAGACTTTGCATCTGCAAGCTGATCGTCCACATGCCCCGCCAGTTTATCATTCAGCGCATCGATTTTTTCCTGATTCAAACGAATCTCTACTGTTTTCTCGATGACTCCGGTTGTATCGACACTGGCCACACCATTCTGGCGCTCCATGGTCGGAACAACGGTGTTTTCCACAAAATCACTGAGTTCGTAGATATCTTTTCCATCATAATCCACGCTGGCGTAAATGACTGGAAGCATATCCATGGACATTTCCATGATCATCGGCTTTCCGACACCATCCGGCAATGTAATCAGATCTAATGCATTGGATAATTTTACCATGGCGCTGTCCATATTTGTATCCTCTGCGAACTCCAACATAACCGTACAATAGTTTTCATTGGAAGTACTTGTGACATTTTCCACACCATTGACCGTTCCAAGTCCGGATTCCAATGGTTCCGTCACCATACTCTCGATTTTGTCCGGCGAAGCACCCGGATAAGTCGTCACCACCACAACGTAGGGCAATGAAAACTCCGGTAACAGATCCGTAGACATTCTGGTAAAACTTACCACGCCAAGGATCAGGCAGATTACCACCGCCACAAATACGGTATAGGGTTTCTTAACGCTAAATTTTGACATTTCTTTCCTTCTTTCTGTTACTATAAATTTTCCTCTCAGAAATCTGTCATGCCGTCGAATGTGAATGCAGATTTTTCCCATACTATCGAAATATTTTACCGTAAACTTGTTGGCAGCTCAACTGCTTTGATGCAATTTATACTTTTTTTACACTTCATAACAAAAAAGCGACATCAAATACATCGCAGCCATCAGACAAGAGCCGCGACACTATTTAACGTCGCTGTTATTTCTGTATTCTGTTTTATTCCTTTTTTCAGCGAAATATATTTTAACACCAGTTTTTAAAAATCAAGCGCAGAAAATCACACTACAACTTCTAATATTTTTTTACCGTTATAGTTCAGCTCTTGAATACCTGTTTTCTTTTTCTTATTAAAATTGAAGCTTAACAAATACCCTTTGTCCTCCCTATAATAATCCAGATATTCAAATAACTGTTCTTCTCCACGCATATGATATTCATTTCCATGCCAGATTTTGAGTTCAACAATAAAACGTTTTCCCTTGTAATCCACAATAATATCTGTTCGCCTGTAATCTCTGGTCTGCGCTTCAACATAGTAATTCCCTGTTCCATTGATAATTGGTTTTAAATATAGTAAAAATAATTTTCGTCCATTCTCTTCCACAAATTTCTGATCATTATTTCCATATATTTCTTCATAATACTCGAAAAATTTTCGCATAACCAAATCCATCTGCAACATGCCAGATACGATAAACTGGTTACGATTTGCAGAGGTTTCCATATACAGCTTATTATTAACTGCCAACTCTGCCAAAAACATATCATACAATTGTGTTTCAAATATTCGATTGGAAACAGCAACAATTCCATCCCGATCTTTTAAAAAGCCAAATGTAACGCCAAGATCAATCAGTGGCATTTCCCTCTTAAAAGGGAAATCAACACCACTAAAAAGAATATTTTGTATCATTTCTTTTAGCTGTGGATAATCCAGCAATTTTTTCGTCATATCATCAAATAATGTATTCGGTTCTTTTAACAATAGTTTGATTGCAGATAAAATCCCCTCTTTTGTCCAAGCTGATGCTACATCTGGAAACTGTGCTGTACCGCCTACTCTTTCATCCACCAACTGACAAATTCTTGATACCAGATATGGATAGCCCGAAGTATATTCATATAATACCGTTGCTATATCCAAAATCTCCATTCCCGTCTGATGCTCATTTTCATATTCACTCAGCATAGATTCAATATCTTTTACAGAAAAACTCATATTAATCTGAAAATCCACAGCAATATTCCATGGACTGTTATATTTTGATTCCTCCTGTGGATGTAGTTTTAATTTCAACGTTTTTACATCGTATACGCCAGCTAAAATAACAGACTGAAATGTCACATCTTTTCCCTGCTGCCATCGTAGATATTTTTCTCTTAACAAGCCTAAAAAAGAAAGGAAAATCTGATTGTCAGAACTTTTGTCCACTTCATCAATCATTAAAACCACTTTTTTCTGTGATGCTTTACACAAATTACTGATTTTCATTCCCAAAGAACGCATTGGAAATTTAACCGACAAAGGGCGATTCCATTCTTCCAAAATTTCTTTTGCAACATTCTGTTCCTGCAAACATGTACCAATATCCATTACCAGTCCTTCTGCCAGATTTTCTAAAGATTCAAAATACTCATCTACCGCCTCAAAACTCAGACTAAGTACCAGATATTCTTTTTGCAGACGTCGTTCCAACAAATAAAGTGTCGTTGTTTTCCCATACTGTCTTGCCCGATTGATGGTAAAATACTGTCCGTTTTCAATATAATCATGCATAATCGTATCGATTCGCTTGCTGATATCTACCATATAATTTTTTTCTGGAATACAGGTTCCAGTAACACAAAATTTTTTCGGCATATGGACTTCCTCCACTTTTTTAATATCTATCAGTATAACTGCTTTTTCTTTTCTTCGCAAGAATTCCAATAGGATTGTCTGCTAAACTCCAAGTAACTCTCCTAATTTTTCAAACACCTCATCCGCATACCTCTGTTTAATCTCATGCCTGCTCATATCCGCTACCTCTGCCTGCAGTTCAAATGTGTGCGCCTGATTTCCAATCCGAATGCAAAAATACACCTGCCCCTGTACACTGTCGGCATTATTCGGGTCAACATTTCCAGTTGTGCCCGTGATACCAATGGCAATATCCGTGTGCAACTTTTCCTGTACCGTTTTCGCCATTGCCTCTGCACATTCTCTGGAATATACACCATACTGTTCAATTACTTTTTCATCCACACCGATCAGAATCTTTGTCTCATTCAAATAAGTAACAAATCCTCCCGGGAAAATCGCGGATGCTCCTTCCGTATCAGTAATCATAGAAGCAATCATGCCAGAAGTACAACTTTCTATTGTTGAAATCGTTGTATGCATCTCTATCAGTTTTTTTATAATATCATCTATTCGTTTTTTGTTTTGTTCCATTTTATTGCTCCATATTTTTCTTTTTTAATTATTATAGGATTACTATTTTAAGAAGTAAATAATATTCCTAAAATAGCAATCCTATTTTTTTCTGACTACTTAGCCTTGCAGCGTCTCCCGGATTATCCTCAACATCCGGTCCACATCAATCGGCTTTGTAATAAATCCATTCATTCCAACATCCAATGCCCGCTTCTGGTCATCCGAAAATGCATTTGCTGTCATTGCTATGATCGGGATATGAGCCATTCCTGCGACCGGCAGCTCACGAATCCGTTTTGTGGCTTCATATCCATTCATTTTTGGCATCTGAATGTCCATCAGAATCAACTGATAATATCCGACATCCACCTGTCTCAGACGATTTAAACATGCACTTCCGTCATTCACCCAATCCACCGTCATTCCTGCACTGGTCAGAATTTCTTTTGCAATCTCCGCATTCAGCTCATTATCTTCTGTCAAAAGGACACGCACTCCCGCCAGTTCCGCATTTGCGGCAATTGCCGGTTCTTTTTGCTTATCGATAATATCGCCCTGTCCCGCAATCTTCAGATGCAGGCAAACGGTAATTTTGGTACCCTACCCTACTTTACTTTGAATACTCACCTGTCCGCCCATCAGCTCAACCAGTTTCTTTACAATGGCAAGTCCCAGTCCGGTTCCTTCCGTCTTGCTTTCTGTGGAAGTCCGTTCGCGTTCAAATGCTTCAAAGGCATGTTTCTGAAATTCTTCATCCATACCGATACCGGTATCCTGCACAGCAATTCGATATTCTGAGACTTCCTCATTTACCGCTGTCTCTTCATATTCTAATGTAATCTTTCCACCCTCAGGTGTAAATTTCACAGCATTGTTCAGTATATTGACCAGAATCTGCTGCAGCTTTGTCGCATCACACCACACGCTGGAATGCTGCAATCCGTTAAGAATTTGAAACTGAATCTGTTTCTTTTGTATGCTGTATTCCATCATCATATCCAGTTTTTCCGATATCTGGTTCAGATCTGTAGCAATTTCCTCCATCGTCAGCTTTCCGCTCTCAATTTTGGATAAATCCAGCACATCGTTAATCAGCTTCATCAGCACTTCGCCCGATGCCTGTATCTTTGTCACCGCATTTCTGACAACCGCTTCATCATCTGGATGTTTTGCAATGATATCGGAAAATCCAAGGATCGCATTCATTGGCGTACGAATGTCGTGAGACATGTTTGCCAGAAACGTAGCTTTCACCGCTCCGGCTTCCCTTGCCTTTCTGGTAGCTTCTTTCTCATGTTCCAGTGCCAACAATAATTTTTCCCTCTGTTCCTGCTCAAGCTGCTTTTTCTGATGTTCCACCATAAACAGATACGCCAGAAGAACTCCCGCCACCAGACAATATGGTTGAAATGGATATGCACCATACAATGGTATGATATAGGTATTTATCAGAATTCCAATCAATGGAAGTGCCGAAAACAAGGATGATTTCAAAATATAGTGTTTTCCTGCACTGTTTCGTTTCATCAACATATAACACGTCTGTGCAAATGTATATCCATAATAGAACAGATTCAGCACGGCAAACAGATTGAACATTGGTCCACGATCATATTTACCGCTGTCATCTATCTTCCACAAAATACCGGTAAATTCTAAAACAATCACAACCAGCAACAGCAGCAGCAATGGGATTGCTTCCACTATTTTTCTTGCTTTGCTTCGCTCTATTTCCATATAGCTCTGCATAAATAAATACCAGATATATGGCATTGTAACATACACCAGATAAAACAGAAACACAGTGGTGCGAAATCCCGTTACACTTCCGCCATCTGTCAAAAAACATTTCATAAACAGAGCATCCATAATTACATATGCTTCTACTGCGCCGATAAAAAGCATCGCATAATATTTACATTGTATTTTTCCAATATAGAATCCTGTTCTTACAAGCAAAATTGTCAATATCACTAATAAAAAACAGGCGTTTCCAAGATATAGTCCAAGCATTTTCTTTTCCTTTATCAATATTTTCTTCGCAAAAGTTACATAACTATATTATCTGCTTCGATGATGTTATGCAAGGAAATCAAATGTTTCCTTTCCCATAATTTTCTTAATTTTTTCTTATCCTCCTTTTTTGACAGAAAATGTCTTATCATTTCCTGTCAACCGAAAAAATCTCTGTTATCATATTTTTCTAATAAATATGACAACAGAGATTTTTCATAATAGTTAAATGTTGTACTCCGGTACAACTGTCTTTTCTTCGAAGAAATAGTCAAAGATTTTCTTCTTGTAGTGAGCGAAATCGCTGCCACCACGGTCACGGTATTTTCCAAGTTCGACTTTAATCACATCTTTGATACGTCCCGGTCTTGCGGACATTACCACAATGCGATCTGCCAAAAATACAGCTTCTTCGATATCATGTGTAACCATGATCATTGTATTATGGAAACGCTCACGGATTTTCAGCAACTCTTCTTGCAGCTCGATCTTGGTCAGCGCATCCAGTGCACCAAACGGCTCGTCAAGGAGCAGGATTTCCGGCTGGCTCACCAGTGATCTTGCGATAGCAGCACGCTGTGACATACCACCGGAAAGCTGACTCGGATATGCTTTTTTGAACTCGCTCAATTTCACAAGTTCCAGATACTGATCGGAAAGTTTTGTTTTTTCCTCTTTGCCCAGGCCCTTTAATCCAAGCTGCACATTTTTTTCAATGCTCATCCATGGAAACAGACGGTGCTCCTGAAAGATCATGCCACGATCCATGCCCGGTCCTTTGACTTCATTTCCGTCCACAGTTACCAGACCAGTGTCGTTTTTCTCAAGTCCTGCAATGATTTTTAACAGAGTACTTTTTCCACAGCCACTGTGACCAACGATGGCGATAAACTCGCCTTCCCGAATCTCAAGGTTGATATCTTTTAATACATCCACTTTCTGTCCATCGACAGTAAAGCTTTTATTTACGTTCTGAATTGATAATGTCTTTCCCATTTCTGCTTACCTTCCTTTTTCCCAAGGTGTGCATAATTTACCGATCAGTGAGATTGCCAGATCCATGATTACACCAACTACTGCGATGGCGATGATTCCTGCAAATACAACCGGATACTGCATCAGGCTTCGTGCATCGTTGATACGGAAACCGATACCGGAAGTAGCTGCGATCATCTCTGCACCTACCACTGCCATCCAGGATACGCTGAGTCCCAGTTTTAATCCAACAAAAATAGATGGAAGTGCAGATGGCAGATAGATTTTTGTAAATTGCTGCCAGCCGTTCAAATGATACATTTTTCCAACTTCGATCAGCTTCGGATCGGTACGCTCAATACCGCTGACGGTGTTGACCAGAACCGGGAAATATGCTGCCAGAAAGATAACGGCTACTTTTGATTCCTCGCCGATACCAAACCAGATGATCAGAATCGGAACCCATGCGATCATCGGAATCTGACGGATTGCGGTAAATGTCAGCATGAAAAATCTGTTTGCAAATTTGTTCATTCCCATGAGCACGCCAAGCAGGATACCTACAACAACTGCCAGTGCATAACCTTTTGCGATACGGCTTAAACTGATGCCGATATCTCCCGGTAATGTGCCGTTTGCAATCTGTTCTTTTAAGGTTTCAAGCACCGTACTGATCTTTGGTAGGATCAGTGTAGACATCGCACCGGTGGATGTAGCAAAATGCCACGCCAGCACAATGATGATCGGCAATATGATCATGTTTATAAAAATCAATAGTTTTTGTATAAATACATTATTTCCTTTGTACATGCTCACGCGGCCTCCTTACTGTGCGCTTCCCTGATACTCCTGCACTGCCTTTTCCAGATAGGAGGAATCAATCCAGGAATCAAAATCTACCCGATTGCTGATGATGTTGTTATTCAGCTCAAATTCTTCAATATTTTTCAGTGAAGTGATATATCTGTCGTCCAGACTGATCGGATATCCAAGTTCCAGATCAGATACAGCTACAGATTTTACCTGTTCTAACGTTCTTCCGCTCTTTTCAGCAGATAACTCATAGAATGCTTCCGGATCAGATACGATATCATCTTTTGCTTTCAGCATTGCCTTAATGATTGCTACACTCACATCTGAATTTGCACTGACATACTCAGATCTTCCAATCAATACATTTGGCTCATAGAATACATCCGGATCAGCTTCTACACCTTTATGCAAAATGGTTGCTTTGCCCTGCTCAACTAAAGTATCTGCCTGTCCATATGTAACAACTGCTGCATCTACAGCTCCGGTAGAAAGGCTGGATAATCCTTCCGGAATCGTGCTGTTGACAAGCTGTACATCATTTTCTGTCAGACCGGCTTCTTCTAATACTTTCAGAACATACATCTGCGGTGTTGCACCTCTCTGATAAGAAATAGTTTTTCCTTTTAAATCCTGTAAGGAAGTGATACCGGAATCAGTGCTGACTGCAAGCTGCCATACAGAACCAAAACTTGTCACGGTCAGTAATTTCGTATCGATGCCGTTTGATTTTGCCATGATTCCTGCAAACCCCGCATAATATGCGTAATCCAGATCTCCGGATACTAACGCCTCATGAATCGCCGGTGCTGCTCCTGTAAACGGAATCAGGTCTGCATCGTAGCCTAACGGATTCAGATATTCATCCAGATATCCTTTTTCCTCTGCCACTGCCAGTGCTCCCTCTGCCCATTCATATCCGGCACTTGGAAAACCGATGTTGACAACCTCATAACCATCTTTATTTTTTTCTGCTTTCGCACTTCCATCAGAGGATGTTCCGTTGTTGCTTCCACAACCGCTGACCACCAGACCTAATGTAAGAACGATACCTAAAACTGCTGCAGTAATTTTTTTGCTTTTCATTTTCCTTCACTCCCTTTCTGCGGAATTCTACTTTTTAACTCTCATTTGTTTCACAAACAGATATCTTTTTCCACCTGCCTGTGTTATGTATCTATTATTTCTATATTATTTATTTCTTTGTGAAACAGATAATCTTCCTATTTCTTGATCAGATCGCTTTTCTTTACAGTTGCAACACAGAAGTTTACTTCTTCATCTCCATCCTCGGATGCGCCGCCACCTGTCATCAGACGTGCATTTGGATCTACACCATCGATGGTTGTCACTTTTCCAAGTCCGTTTCCTACTAAAGAACCCGGCACACGGAAAGTCTCTACATCGATCGGCTCTACGGAAATCTCTTCCGGTTTCTCCACCTGTGGAATCCACTCATACGGTACACGGTATGCACGATATACCATGTTGTTGGTAAACTGTCCAAGAATGGTGTTGAAATACGGATTAATATACTCCCATACGATCTCGTGATCCGGTGTTACCTCGATCAGACGTCCGTCAGATCCCTCTGTGATCAGTGTATTTCCGTTTGGAAGTCTCTGTGCGCCACTGATGTAAGAGCTGTAAAATTTAGATGCATCTGTAAATAACAGGTTTCCTGCTTCTAACGGTGTGTACTGCCATGTGATCTCCAGTGTGATCGGATTGAACTGTAATACTCTGGAATAATCTCTTCTTGCGTTGTTGACACCGGTTAATGCACCAGGATTTGGTGTACCGTAACCGCCTTCACCACCGTTATCAAATACAAGCAGATCACCTTCTCCCGGAAGTCCTTTCGGAATCATATGCAAATGATGCTGTCCGATGATCCATCCAAGTTTTTTGGTTGCTTCGTTCTCATTGAAATCCGGTCCCACGCGCCATACAATGTCACCGGTCTCTTTGCTGATGATGGCAAGAATGTTGGAATTTCGTGCATCAATGATGATATTATCCGGATGGAAACGCTCATCGCCCTGATCATACCATTTGTTCTCGCCTAATACGGACATGCTGTTGATGTGCATCCAGTCGCCGCCGGCTTCGCCCTGCAGGCATGGATTACGGAACAATGCATTTTTTGCTGCTTCGTCAAATCCAAGCTGTTCAAAATGATCACT
>OGPC01001349.1_pt1 | contig 16261 bp, 11 predicted proteins | sample 1552911 | NCBI WGS metagenome assembly OGPC01 (sample SAMEA2580248, study PRJEB22360) | human gut metagenome | biome: human gut; feature: human-associated habitat; material: faeces | place: Denmark | collected 2008/2010 | reverse complement strand
AAGCGGTACGCGAGCTGGGTTCAGAACGTCGTGAGACAGTTCGGTCCCTATCTGTCGTGGGCGCAGGATATTTGATGGGAGCTGTCCCTAGTACGAGAGGACCGGGACGGACGTACCTCTGGCGCACCAGTTGTTCCGCCAGGAGCATAGCTGGGCAACTACGTACGGATCGGATAAACGCTGAAAGCATCTAAGCGTGAAGCCGACCCAAAGATAAGATATCCCACTGATTGAATCAGGTAAGATCCCTTGTAGACTACGAGGTTGATAGGCACGATGTGTAAGTGGAGCGATCCATTCAGCAAGTGTGTACTAATAGATCGAGGGCTTGACCACAATTCGCTTGAATTCTCAAGTCAATGATAAAATGTTAGCAGTGATTATTCAGTTTTGAAGGCACGTCCTTCTAAAAACACTGGACAAAGTAGAACAGAAATGTTATACTGAACCAGTCATATTGGTCGGTGACGATGACGGTGAGGTTCCACCTGTTCCCATTCCGAACACAGAAGTTAAGCTCACTCGTGCCCAAGATAGTTCGCTGGAAACGGCGCGTGAAAATAGGTAGTCGCCGACTTACATGAAACCCCTGAGGAAGAAATTCTTCAGGGGTTTGTTTTTGTTGTGCGTGTGCCTTTCCGTTAAAATAGCCTAAAAAAATCCCATGAATTTGTGAGTATCTACAAACCTTGCCCAGACCTCTTGATTTTTTATAGGGGGGGGGGGTATGATAAAATGCGGAAAGTTCCTTACCATCAAAAAGGAAGGATCGGCAAACCAGTCGGAAGGCTGTGACGCAAGGCGAAAGGCCCAGTATGGGCCGCCAGCTGCACTTTGCTCTGTGCAACCCTCTTCAACTATGCGGAAATGTGCCAGCGCCCCCCAAAGGGCAGTTGGTGCGGGGTTATGGAGAAGTTTATGGGAGTAGCTTTTCCGGGCACCACGATCACCTTGCCCTTGAGAAGGGGCAGACTAAAGCATAGATAGAGAGAGCAAGCACCCCCTAAAGTACAAAACGCAAAGCGTTGTACCAGCCATTTGGCTGGTGCGGCGCTTTTTTCTTTTTGTCGGGTGCTTTTCGTGGAGAAACTGGGAGTATTAATGACTGACAAAGGAGGATTTTTATGAAAAAACGGCTTATCAGCCTCTTACTGGCATTCAGTATGATGCTGACATTCCTGCCTGCGGGGGCAGTGTCGGCATTTGCGGAAGAAACAGCAGATGATACCACCAAGGGAACGCTCCTGTCCGACGGCCAGCCCATTACGACGGGCGGTACATATCGCTTGAGTGGTCCTTACACAAAAGCAATTAAAATCAATACGAGTGAACAGGTTATTATTAATATCGCGGATGGCGATGAAGTATCCTTTGAACCGGAAGAGCACGCTAAATTAAATGTTCTATTAGATGTTGATACTAGCAGCAATTTGACGGTTAATAATAATGGTGTTTATAATGGTCCGACTTTTTTGTATACGGAAAGTGATAATGCAAAAGTAACAATTCATGGCGGACACTATAATATTAAAAGGCAGCCCAACTTGATGCCATCTGCTTTTACCTTTGCAGCGGGTGGCTCGGAAGAGAATCCAATCGTAGTAGATGGCGTTCATATTGAGGCTGGCTCGGACTGTAGCGGTATTGATGCTGGTGGCTATGGGACCGCACCAAAGGTGAAGATAATAAATTCTGAAATCAATGTTCTTGGCACTGGATATACTGCAGGTGGAGCAATTAATATAAAAAATAGCCGAACATCGGTGACACTGGAAGACGTAAAAGCTCGCGCATTCCTAAGTCCTACGATTATGGTAGGTGGAGGAAATTTGACCATAAACAGCGGCCACTATACAAGTGACGGAAGTTCCGTTGTATCTGTCTACTACGACTGGGCTGAAGGCGTTCCAAAAGTAACGATTAATGGCGGAGAATTCATAGGAAGTGACTCTGAGAGCTCAACGCTCATGGTTTCCAGAGAAAATGGTACCATGGAGATTCATGGCGGAACATTTACCAGCACAAAATGCGGTCAGGTCCTTGGCAATCAGGCACAGGTTATAATTGACAGTACCGTAAGCGTGCCGGAATTTAACAGCGTAGGAGGCACCGCTGACGCTATTGTAAATGTTGGCGTTGGCCAAATGCAATTTAATGGCGGTATCATCAAGGTAAGCGATGGCTCAGACCGTGCGGCACTTCGTGCAGACGGCACAACCTCTGTAAATACTTCCAAAACAGAAATCAACGGTGGTAAAATTATAGGTGCAAAATATGGTATCCGAGTACGGAATGGTAAACCAGATGTTATTCTGAAAGATGTCCAGTTTGAAAACAATGATACGGACATTTATCTGAATGCAAATCAGAAAATTACGATTGAAGAGACTTTCAAGAACAATGCCACCGTTGACTGTGCAGACCCCAAGGATGGCCGTCAACTGACTACATCCACCGCTGGAACGGATTATTACCAGAAGAATCTGAACCTGACGAGTGCGAATGCGGGCTATCTGGTGGGCTACAAAAAGACCGCGGATGGCAAGGGGGAATATCGCTGCCTTTCCAAGGAAGTCGGCGTGACCATCAACGATCTGAAGAGTGAGATCAAAGCAGAAGACACGGCAGAGTTTACCGTGACCCTTGACCATGCGGGCAGCACCGGTATCCTGACCTTTGGCGATAAGAACAGCGAGATCGAATATAAGGACGAACACGGTGCGTATCAGCCCATGCCGAAGGACGGCCTGCCCATTGATCTGGCCAGTGACAAGAATGATTATGTGTTCCACATTACCCCCAAAAATGCCGGCGAGCAGACGCTGACCGCAGCTGTGGTGCGGGATGCTGTGGAAGTGGGCAAAGATAGCGAGACGTATCAAGTTGCAGGCCGTGTTCACACCACTGTGACCATTGAGGGCCTGGAGAATGCCGTCATCAAGGAAGGCGAAAGCAAGGACTTTACCGTAAAGGTTACCCCCAATGATGATGCCAATCTGGGTGAGGCATTCATCGACTTTGGCAACAAGAACAGCGAGATCGAGTATAAGGACGAAAACGGCGAGTACAAGCCCATGCCGGAAGGCGGCCTGAAAATCAATCTGGGGAACGGTGAGGTTGAGCGCGAGTTCCGCATTGCTCCCAAGGAGACCGGCAAGCAGACCCTGACCGCTGCTGTCAAGCAGGGTGAGAATGAGCTGGCAAAGGACGAAAAGGACTTTGTTGTGTCTGAAATGCCCATCCTGACCTTGAAGGACGGCGTTATCACCAGCGTAACAGTGCCCGGCAAGAATGGTGCTGACCCCGAGGATATCACCGAGATCGTTAAAAAGAATGCCAACGAGGACGGTTCCTTTCATGTCCCCGAGGGTGCAACGGTGAGTGTTGCATTTGATAAGGATGCTTTTGCAGATAGCGGTCTGAAATTTGGCCACTGGGATATCACCGGCCTGGATGATCCGAACGCTTATCAGGATAAGGAAAGCTTTGCCTTTGAGATGCCTGCAAAGGCCGTGACCCTGAAAGCCATGACACAGGATGCATCCATTGAAGATGACGAGCCCGATATCGTTGGCCCCATCGTGATCGGCACTACTGTTGTTGTCGGCGGTGCAGTGCTGGGCTATCAGGCCTATTCTCTGGGCGCTGAATTTGCAGGCAAGCTGATGGCTCTGCCCTACTTCCCCAGCAACCGCAGCGCCCTTGCCATGATGCTGTGGGAGGATGCAGGCAAGCCCATGCCCGAATCCGAACTGCTCTACCCCGATGTCGGTCAGGAAGAGCGGGATATGGACCTGCAGCACGCCGCCCGCTGGGCCATGGAAAACGAGCTTATCCCTGACCTGAACGATGAGGGCACGGCTCCGGAAGAGATGAAATTCTATCCCGACAACGCCGTAAGCAAGATCGATGTGCTGAATGCATGGCAGAAAGCACAGGAGCTCAAGCAGAATGCCTGAGCAGCCCTAAACCAACCCCCACTTGGCCTGTAAACCGCAATGCGGGCTGAGTGTTCCAAAATTCCCAAAGTACAGAAGCGCTTCATCCTCTCCCGGATGAGGCGCTTCTGTGCTTTCCGGAACTTTTTTTCCCGGCACCCCTTGCATCCCGCCCGCCGGTGCGGTATGCTTAACCAATAGAGCATTGCAGAGGGAGGGAGACCCCGGATGGACATGGAAGAGATCCGCTACCTGTTGGGCGGCACGGTATTCGCGCGGGCCAAGGCCTACACGGATCGGATACAGGATCTGAACTGCGAAGTGGCCGGGAACGGCGTGCGCCACCTGAGCGCCGACGTGCGCGGCGGCGGGCGGAGCCTGTACCAGACCCAGGTCTGGCTGCGGGAAAACGGCAGCTTTGTCAGCGCCAGCTGCTCCTGCCCTTACAACGAAAACGGCGAGGGGCCCTGCTGCAAGCACATCGGCGCGCTGCTGATGTGGGACAGCGAGCGTCAGGGCCTTTCCGGCAGAGCGCCGCAAAAGCCCTCGGAGAGCCCGGAGAGCATCCCGGGCGTGGTGCGGGGCACGGCCAACCTGCAAACGCCCCAGCCTGAGGAGCAGCCCCGCAGGGACAGCTATGCCTCCAGCCTGGAAATGCTGTTCGGCAAGAAATGGCGGGGCGAGGAACCGGAATCTGACTACGAGGCACGGCGGCTGCTCCGGGCCTATCAGGAGGGAGCACTGGCCGAGTTGGACGGCGTGACCGGCCACGCGGAGCTGCGCCCCCATTCCGCAGAGCTGGAGCCGGAGCTGACCCTGCTGCCCGGGGAGCTGCCCTGGCTGCGGCTGCGCATCTCGGCAGACGGTGGGCGGCAGTATGTGGTAAAGAGCATCCCGGACCTGCTGCGGGCCGTGGAAAAGCACGGTTTCATCAGTTACGGCAAGGCGCTGGAATTCCAGCACAGCTGGGAGGCCTTTGCCCCGGAGGCACAGCAGCTGCTCCGCCTGCTGCGGCGGCAGCTCAGCGCAAAGGAAGGGGCCGAGGCGGCCCTGCGCAGCTACGGCAATGCGCCCCGCAGCGGGCCTGCCGGGGGCATCCCGCTGAACGGCGAGATCTTTGACGGTCTGGTGGCCCTCTATGCCCCCACCGGCAATCTGGGCGGCTACACCCTCAAGACCGGCATCCCGGCCCTGACCATGCGGGTGGAAAAGCGCCGGGGCGGCGTGGAGGTGTCTGTGACCCCCGCGTTGGGGTGGAAAACGGGTTTAGACAACGACTATTTATACAGTGAGGATACGATTTGGCAGCTGGACCGGGCCGAAAGCGCCCGGATGCGGCCCGCCCTTGAGGCGCTGTGCGGCAAGAGCCTGTTCTTTACCACCGGGGATGCCACCGCCTTTTGCAGCTATGTCCTGCCGGAGCTGGGCAGCAGGGTGACCATTGAGGACCCCGAACGCCTGCTGCTGAATCAGATCCCGCTGGAGCCGGTGGTGCAGTTTTACCTTGACGCGCCCACGCGGGAAACGGTGCGGGCACACCTTGAATTTCTGTACGGCGAGGACCGCGTCACACCGGAGGAACCGGGGCCTGCCGGTCTGCTGCGGGATGCCCGCGCCGAACAGCGGGCCGGGCGGCTGCTGGGGCGGTATCTGGAGCCGGGGCCGGACACCATGGGCAACGGCCTTGCCGCCCACTACGATGCCTATGAGGAGGATGAAGTCTACCGCTTCCTCGATGAGGGCATCCCGGCCCTGCTGGCCGAGGGCGAGGTCTACCTGACCGATGCCTTCCGCAGTATGCAGGCCGCACCGCCGAAGATCTCGGTGGGGGTGTCGGTGCACGGCAGCGTGCTCGACCTGGAGGTGGACACGGGGGAGTTCCCGGTGGGGGAGCTGAAAGCCCTGCTGAAATCGCTCCACCAGAAAAAGCGCTACCACCGCCTGCGCGATGGCCGTCTGCTCCGGCTGGACGATTCCATGGAGGTGCTGGACGAGCTGAACGAGACGCTGGAGCTTTCCGGGGCCAAACTGGGCCAGGCCCACGCCCGGCTGCCCCTGTACCGGGCCCCCAGTCTGGACTGGGCGCTTTCGGGGCAGAACGGCATCCGCTTCAACCGGGACGATGCCTTCCGCCAGCTCAGCCGGAGCTTCCACGCGGTAAAGGACAGCGAGTATACACCGCCCGCGTCTCTACAAAAAGTTTTGCGAAAATACCAGCGGGACGGCTACCGCTGGCTCCGCACGCTGGATGGCTACGGCATGGGCGGCATCCTTGCGGATGATATGGGTCTGGGCAAGACGGTGCAGGTGCTCAGCTATCTGCTGGCCCTCCGGGAGCAGGGCGGGAACCCACTGCCCAGCCTCATCGTCTGCCCGGCCTCGCTGGTGCTGAACTGGGCCGAGGAATGCCAAAAGTTCACACCGGAGCTGAACTGCGTTGTGGTGGACGGGGATGCCGCCCACCGGGCCCAGCTGGCCGAGCAGTGGGACGGGGCCGACGTGGTGGTGACCAGCTACGACCTGCTCCGCCGCGACGAGACCCTGTACGAGAACCAGAAATTCTACGCCTGCATCCTGGACGAGGCCCAGGCCATCAAGAACCACACCACCCAGAAATACAAGGCGGTGTGCGGGGTGAACAGCCGTGTCCGCTTTGCGCTGACCGGCACCCCCGTGGAGAACCGCCTGGGTGAGCTGTGGAGCATCTTTTCCTTCCTGATGCCGGGCTACCTGCCGCCCTATAAGAGCTTCTGCAGCCGGTTTGAAAAGCCCATCACGCAGGAAAACGACCCGGCGGCGGTGCGGCGGCTGAACCAGCTCACCGGGCCGTTCATCCTGCGCCGGATGAAGTCCGAGGTGCTGAAGGAGCTGCCCCCCAAAACAGAGAACGTCTACCGCATCGAGCTGGAGGAGGAACAGCGCAAGCTCTACCTTGCCGCCGTGGTGGATGCCCGGGAGAAGCTGCGGGCCGCCAAGCCCGAGGACAAGATGGCGGTGTTCGCCGTCCTCATGCGGCTGCGGGAGATCTGCTGCGACCCCCGGCTCATTGCCGACAACTGGACAGGCGGCAGCGCCAAGCTGGATGCCTGCATCGAGCTGGTCACCAGTGCCGTGGAGAGCGGGCACCGCATCCTGCTGTTCAGCCAGTTCACCTCCATGCTTGAGCTGCTGGCCAAGCGGCTGGACGCGGAGGGTGTGAGCCACTTCACCCTGCAGGGCTCCACCCCCAAGCCGGTGCGTGCCGAGCTGGTGCGCCGCTTTAATGGCGGCGAAGCCAGCGTGTTCCTGATCTCCCTGCGGGCAGGCGGCACCGGCCTGAACCTGACCGCCGCCGATATCGTCATCCACTACGACCCGTGGTGGAACGTGGCAGCCCAGAATCAGGCCACCGACCGTGCCTACCGCATCGGCCAGCAGAACCCGGTGCAGGTGTACAAGCTCATCGCCCAGGATACCATTGAGGAAAAGATCGTGGAGCTGCAGCAGGCCAAGCAGGATCTGGCTGAGACCGTCACCGGCAGCGCGGATGGTGCCATCCTGCGCATGAAGCCGGAGGAGCTGCTGAATTTGTTGGAGGGAACCGAATGATGCAATATGCCATATTTGCCCGGCCTGTCGTGACCATTTACGACCTGCCCCAGACCACCAAACAGAGCGAGGCGGGCCTTGTTTCCACCATCGGGGACGAGGGCCTGTACGGTCAGGCCTGTCAGGTGCGCACCGCCCCCGGCGGCGTGACTGCCGAGGGAGTGCCGCTCTCCCCGGAGGTGGCCGAGGTGGTCACCTTTTACGGCTACCACGGCTTTGTCCGGCGGGATGCGCTGAAATTTGTCAGCGAGGATGCGCTGCGGGACTACCTGCCCCAGCCGCTGGTGCTGGTGGGCCGTGCCACCGATGTGCTCAGCCTGCCCAAGGTGCAGGGGGTGCGGATGCTGGAGCTGGAGCGGGGCTGCCTGCTCTGCCGCCTGCCCGAACCGCCCGAGGAAGCCTTGGCCCACACCGGCTGGGCCAAGGTGGCCCTGCTGGATGGCCGCACCGGCTATGTCCGGGACGTGGCGCTGGAGCCGGTGCGGTTTGAGATGACCGCCGTGTTCTCCCAGCGGGAGGGGCTGGCCTTTGATGACGCGCTGGCCGAGGCCCGGAATATTACCGCCGGGGAGCTGGTGCCGCAGGCACTGCAGGCGTGGTACGACGGCAGCGAGGAAGCGTTCCGGGATGCCGTCTGCGCGCAGGCGAAAAAGTATCTGGGCACCGAGTACCGCTGGGGCGGCAAATCGGGCCGGGGCATTGATTGTTCCGGCCTTGTCAGCAGCGCCTATATGCAGTGCGGCGTGCTCATCTACCGGGATGCCAGGATCGTGGAAGGCTGGCCCATGCACCAGATCCCCTTTGCGGACAAAAAGCGGGGCGATGCCCTCTATTTCCCCGGCCATATCGCCCTTTACCTCGGCGAGGATCGCTACATCCACTCCACCGGCGCGTCCGCCAGCGGCGGCGTGGTCATCAACAGCCTTGACCCCGCCGACCCGCTGTACCGGGAAGATCTGGTCAAGAGTCTGTATGCGGTGGGGAGTGTGTTCTGATAAAGTAACTCACCCTCTCCGTCATCCCTGCGGGATGCCACCTCTCCCAAAGGGAGAGGCACTGGCAATTCCCCCGCAAGGTTTCGGGGAAACCGCCAGAGGCTCCCCCTTTGGGGGAGCTGGCAAAGCCGTCAGGCTTTGACTGAGAGGGTGAGGATGTTATAGGAGGAAGAACAATCCATGAAAGTCTTTGATCTACATTGTGACACCCTGAGCGAGCTGCGGCGCGCGGAGATGCGGGGCGACGGGCAGACCTTTGCCCACAACAACGGCCACATCGATCTGGAAAAGCTGGAGAAGGGCGACTACATGCTCCAGTGCTTTGCCGCCTTTGTGAATCTGGCCGACCCCACCCCGGGCGCGGACCCGCTGGTGACGGCGCTGGAAGAGATCGACGTGTTCAAGCGGATGATGGAGCGGTATTCCGACAGGATCGCCCCTGTCTACCGCCCCGAGGATATCCGCAAAAACGCCGAGGCGGGCAAGATCAGCGGAATGCTGACCATTGAGGAGGCCGGCTGCTGTAAGGGCAGTCTGGGCGTGCTGCGCCGGATGTACGAGCTGGGCGTGCGGATGATGACCCTGACCTGGAACCACGAGAACGAGCTGGCCAGCCCCAACGTGGTGCCCGGCAACGGCCCCATCTGGCCCTGTATGCCCAACACCGAGACCGGCCTGAAGGAGAAGGGCTTCGAGTTCCTGGCCGAGATGGAGCGCCTGCACATCATTGCCGATGTGAGCCACCTGTCCGATAAAGGCTTCTGGGACATTGCGGAGCACAGCACCCGCCCCTTTGCGGCCAGCCACTCCAACTGCCGCGCCCTGGCCCCCCACTGCCGCAACCTGACCGATGAGATGATCCGGGTCATGGCGGAAAAAGGCGGTCTGGTGGGCCTGAACTACTGCGCGGGCTTTCTGGATGACCAGCCCAGCCCCGACCTGTGCCGCAGCACCACGGCCCTGATGGCCAAACACGCCGCCCATTTCAAGCAGGTGGGCGGCATTGAGATCATCGGTCTGGGCAGTGACTTTGACGGCATCGGCGGCAAGCTGGAACTGGGCGACTGCTCCAAAATGCCCCTGCTGGCCGATGCCCTGCGGAAAGAGGGCTTCACCGAGGATGAGGTGGAAGCCATCTTCTTCCGCAACGCACAGCGTTTCTTTGAAAACAACCTGTAATCACCGTTAGTATCAAAATCATCGTTGCAATCGTTGATAACGTTGGTGAAAAAGAAAAGTTAGCAACGATAACAACGATATCAACGATAATAATGTCTTAACGGTAAGGATAAAGTATAACGGAAAGTATAGAAAAGTTGAGGGATTCCAGATGGATCAGAATATGACATTGGAAAAGCGCATTGCCGCAGAGCTCTATTCCTATCAGGGCAGGATGAGCGTTTTTGTGGACGACCTGCGCGGCAGCACGGTGGAGATCGGTGCCGACGAGGAGTTCGAGACGGCCTCCACCATCAAGGCGTTCATTCTGGCGGTGCTGTATCTGCAGGCCAGCCGGGGCAGGGCTGACCTGGAGGAGGAGATCACCTACGAGGCCAGCCAGTTCGTGGACGGCTCCGGGATGCTCCGGGCCCTGGGCGTGGGGGCAAAGCTCAAGGTGAAGGACACCGCCACCATGATGATCATCTGCTCGGACAACATCGCCACCAATATGATCATCGATTACCTGGGGCTGGACACCATCAATGCCTGCATCCGGGAATTGGGCTTTGGGCACACCGTCCTGCACAACCCTCTCCACTTTGACCGCTACGATAAGCTGGGCACCACCACGCCCCGGGACTACGCCGCCCTGTTTGCGCAGGTGGCAAAGGGTACGCTGGTCAGCAAAGAAGCCAGCGCCGCTATGTTGGGCATCTTCCGCCAGCAGCACTACAACACCATGCTGACCCACGATTTCCCACAGTTCTATCTGGACTGCGAGGAGACCGGCGAGCCGGAGCTTATCTGGGTGGCCAGCAAGAGCGGCAGCATGAACGCATGCCGCAACGACGGCGGCATCATCCACACCCCCTACGGCGAGTATGTGATCGTTCTGATGAACAAGGAGTTCCATGACATCATCGAGTACAACGACCACCCCGCCATGGTCTATGGTGCCCGGGTGTCCCGGATGATCCTGGATCAGATCCTGGCCTGCGAGGGAAAGCTGTATCTGAAGTAAACGAAAGAGTGGGAAAGTAGAACGAATGGAAATTACATTATCATTGCCAATGCTGCTGTTTCTGATGCTGATGACCGGGTTTGCGGGCTTTGTGGACTCGGCGGCGGGCGGCGGCGGTCTGATCAGCCTGCCCGCCTACCTGTTTGCGGGCCTGCCGGTGCATTACACCTACGGCACCAATAAATTCAGCGCGGCCTGCGGCACCACCTTTGCCACGGCGCAGTTCTTCCAGAAGGGAGCCATGAACATCCGGGTCGGCCTGCTGGCGGCTGTGGGCAGCTTTGTGGGCAGCGCACTGGGCTCCCACATCGTGCTCCTGCTCAGCGATCAGGTGCTGCGCACCATGATGCTCATCATCCTGCCGGTGGCGGCGGTGCTCATCCTCTGGCGGCGGGACCTGCCCGACGAGAACCGGGACGACGGTACCCTGAACGCCAAAAAGGCGGTGCTGGCCCTTGCCATCGGGCTGGGCATCGGCCTGTACGACGGCATCTTTGGCCCGGGCACCGGCACCTTTGCCATCATTGCCTTTACCACCCTGATGGGTTTTGACCTGCGCACGGCGGGCGGCAACGCCAAGGTGCTCAACCTTGCCAGCAACTACGCCAGCCTGGTAACGTATCTTTCCAGCGGGCTGGTGGTGTTCTCCATCGGTATCCCCTGTGCCATCAGCGGCATTGTGGGCAACCTGCTGGGCTCCCACTTCGCCCTCAAGAAGGGCGCAAAGTTCATCCGCCCCATGATGCTTGTGGTGCTGGTGCTCCTGCTGGGCAAGATCGTTTCGGACGCGGTGCTGTGAACCAACAAAAAAGAGGAACTGCCGGGAAAGCAGTTCCTCTTTTTGATTGGGTAAGATCAGAAGGTGAAGCCCTCATCGAGGAAGGCCAGGCCGAACGCGCCGGGGCCGGCGTGGGTGCCGATGACACAGCCGATCTGGCGCACAAGGGCCTCGTTCCGGCCCAGATTCTCCTGCAGGTAGGTCTGGATGGGCTGCACCTCGCGGGGGGCGAGGGTGTAACCGGCCAGCGCGTCGGCGCAGGTGCTGATGCCGCCCAGCTCCTCGATCTTCTTGAACAGGGCAACGTAAGCGCCGGGCAGGCCCCGGGCCTTGCCCGCCATAACGACCTTGCCCTCCTTGATGGTGATGAGGGGCTTGATGCCCAGCATCCCACCGGCCACGGCCACGGCGGCGGGCAGGCGGCCGCCTTTGCGCAGATACTTCAGGTCGTCGATGACAGCCACCAGATGCAGATGCTCCTTGGCGTGCTCAAGGGTGGCGGCGATCTGCCCGGCAGTCTTTCCGGCATCCCGCAGCTGAACAGCCAGCCGCACCAGCAGGCTCTCGCCCAGGCAGACGTTCTCGGAATCCACAAAGAGGACATTGTCCACATTGGCCATGTCTGCGGCCAGCCGGGCGCACTGGCAGGTGCCGGACAGCTCATGGGAGAGGAAGATGCCCACCACTTCGTCCCCGGCGGCAGCCGCCTCGAGGAAGAAGCGCTGGAACAGCTCGGGGCTGGGCTGGCTGGTGGTGGGCAGCTTGTGGCAGCGGGCCATCACGCCGTAATACACGGTGGGGGTCATATCCACGCCGTCCCGGAGCACGGTGCCGTCCTCCAGGGTGACGTTCAGGGGGATGACGGTCACGCCCAGCTGCTCGGCTTCAGCGGGCAGGATGTCGGATGCGGAATCGGTAAGAATGCGGATCATAGTAATACCTCCAACGGGGCCAAGAACGGATAACCCGACCAAATCAATCAAAAAGTCGTATAGGAATATACCAGAGACGACGGAAAATGTCAATTGTTTGAATCAATATTTCTTCGTATTTTCGCAATTCCGCTCCGTTTTCTTGCACAAACGGGCCGGAACATGATACAATGGGCATCAGGCATTGCGGGGCGGTGCGCTGTGCGCCCGAAGCAGCGGAACAGCGCGGCCCCAAACGGAGAGGGGACGGGGAAGATGTCAGAACAGAACCGCCGCCTGCGGGCGGCAGGCATCGCAGCACTGGCCTGGGCCGGGCTGGCGGCGGTCTGGTGTGTGCTGGTCCCCGGCGGGGCGGCAGAGCTGCCACAGGGCGTGCCCGGCACACTGCGCAGCCTGCTGGTGCTGCCGCTGGCCGAGGAGCTGGTGTTCCGGGGGGCGCTGCTGCGCCTGCTGCGGCCGCTGGGGGAGCACCCGGCAAACCTCTGCCAGGCTGTGCTCTTTGCGGCCCTGCACGGAACGCTGACCGAAAAGTGCTACGCGCTGGGCATGGGGCTCATTTTCGGGTGGGCCGCAGAGCAGACCGACAGTCCTGCACCCGGGGTGGTGCTGCATATCCTGAACAATGGGCTGGTGCTGGCCCGGGCGCTGGCAGAAAGGGGAATGGGATGACCGACTATGAGCTGATGGGCGCGGCGCTGGAGGAGGCCGCACGGGCCGCCGCGCTGGGCGAGGTGCCCGTGGGCGCGGTGGTGGCCCGGAACGGCGAGATCATCGCCGCCGCCCACAACACCCGCGAGACCGAGAAAAACGCCCTCCACCACGCCGAGCTGCTGGCCATTGACGCGGCCTGCAAAAAGCTGGGCGGCTGGCGGCTGTGGCAGTGTGAGCTGTTCGTTACGCTGGAGCCCTGCCCCATGTGCAGCGGCGGCATCATCAACAGCCGGATCAGGCGGGTGGTGTACGGCGCGGCGGATACCAAGGCCGGGTGCTGCGGCAGCGTGACCGACCTGTTCGCCCTGCCCTTCAACCACCATCCGGTGGTGGAACGCGGCCTGCGGGCGGAGGAGGCGCAGGCGCTGCTGCAGGCGTTTTTCCTCCGGCTGCGGGAGCAGCGGGCCGCAAAGCCCCGCTGGAAACCGCCCGTGACCCCCTGAGAACGTGAAAAAAAGTGGGAACTGCGTGAAAAGACGGCGGTTCCCACTTCCTTTTTTCGCCGAATTGTGTTATATTATTTAATGGTAATTTGTCGAAACCACTCGCACAGACCAGCGGGCTCGCCGCAGGACCGGCCTTGACCGGAAAGAGGAGCAGAGCGCAGCCCATGGGTGCGGTGGAGGGCGGGACCTTCCTGCCTGCGGGATTTTTTGCAGGCAGAGAACAAACGGCAGGAGGGCTGACTCTTGTACGATGATGAATTTGAATTGACCTTTGACCTGAGCGATGAGGACAAGGCATCCCGGGCCCCGGAGCCGGAACAGGAGCCGGTGCAGGAAGCTGCGCCGGAACCGGCAGCGGAAACGGAACCGCCGGTGGAGCCTGTGCCGGGACCGGAAGTCCCTGCGGCCAATGGGCGCTGCGTGCTGATCTCGGGCGGCGACCGGGGCATCGGAGCCGCGGCGGCCCGCGCCTTCTGGCAGGCGGGCTACCGGGTGGCGGTGCTCTACCACACCCACGCCGAGGCGGCGGCGGCGCTGGAAAAGGCGCTGCCGGGCCTGCTGGCGGTCCAGTGCGACGTGGCCTCCCGCGCCAGCTGTGAGGTGGCGTTCCACACCGTGGAGCAGGCCGTGGGCCATGTGGATGTGCTGGTGAGCAACGCGGGCATTGCCCAGCAGAAGCTGTTCACCGATATCACCCCGGAGGAGTGGCAGCACATGCTGGACGTGAACCTGAGCGGCGCGTTCCACCTGTGCCAGCTGGCTCTGCCGGGTATGATCCGCCGCAAGGCGGGCCGCATCCTGACCGTGAGCAGCATGTGGGGCCAGACCGGCGGCAGCTGCGAGGTGCATTACTCCGCTGCCAAGGCGGGCCTGATCGGCCTGACCAAGGCCCTTGCCAAAGAGGAGGGGCCCAGCGGCATCACCGTGAACTGCGTGGCTCCGGGTGTCATCGACACCGATATGATGGCTGCCTTTACGGCAGAGGATAAGGCTGCGCTGGCCGAGGAGACCCCCGTGGGCCGCCTGGGCAGCGCGGACGAGGTGGCGCAGCTGCTGGTGTTCCTGGCAGGCGAAAGCGCCGGTTACATCACCGGGCAGGTGTTTGGTGTGAACGGCGGCCTGGTGATTTGAACCATCCCGCAGCGGCAAAACTTATGATACGATATCACTTACGGCGCAGCCAGCGCCGCGGTGAAAAGGAGAGAGCGAAATGGGCATGACTTTGAAGGAACTGTTGACGAAGGGCGAAGGCACCCTGACGGCGGGCGAGGCCAAGACACTGGCTTCCCAGTGCCGGATGGATGTGGAAACGCTTTACACGCTTCTGGAGGAGCGCGGCATCAAAATTCTGGATGACGAGGCCGACGGTGACACCAGCCTGGATGTGGAAGGCATCATGGCAGAGGTGGAAAGTGCCGAGGCAAACAGCGATGAGCTGGGCCTGGGCGATGAAAATGAGGACGACCCGGCAGAGGAGAACCCCGCAGACCTGAAGGCTGCCATGGATGAGCTGCTGGATGACCCTGTGAAGAACTACCTCAAGCAGATCGGCCAGATCCCGCTGCTGAGCGCGGAGCAGGAAGTGGACCTGAGCAAGCGCATCCACGCCGGTGCCGAGGCTGCCCACATCCTTCAGGCCGACCGCCAGAAGTACGGCGCGCCTGAGTACATCAAAAAGAACAGCGCCCGCTTCTCGTTCGAGGAGGATGAGAACAGCCGGAGCTATACCGAGGATCTGGACGAGGACGGCAACACCAAGTCCAGCGAGGACGACGAGGAAAAGGCTGCCGAAGAAGAAGCCATGGAGGCCGTGGAGAACGGCCCCCTGACGGAGGAGCGCCGCCAGGAGCTGCTCAAGATCCGCCGCGACGGCCTGAACGCCCGCCGCAGCCTGAGCGAGGCCAACCTGCGTCTGGTGGTCTCCATCGCCAAGAAGCATGTCGGCCACAACCTGGCGTTCCTGGACCTGATCCAGGAGGGCAACATCGGCCTGATCAAGGCCGCCGAGAAGTTTGACTGTGACCGTGGCTTCCGCTTCTCCACCTACGCCACCTGGTGGATCCGTCAGGCCATCACCCGCGCCATTGCGGATCAGGCCCGCACCATCCGCATCCCGGTGCACATGGTCGAGACCATCAACCGGATGCGTCAGGCCACCAACCAGCTGGTCTACCAGAACGGCCACGAGCCCACCCCCGAGGAGCTGGCAAAGGCCATGGATATGAGCGTGGAGCGCGTGCGCGAGATCCAGCGCATGGCGCAGGAACCCGCCAGCCTGGAAAGCCCCGTGGGTGAGGAAGAGGATTCCTCCCTGGGCGATTTCGTGGCCGACGAGAACGCCGAGGCCCCTGGCAAGGCAGCAGACCGCGCCATGGTGGCCCAGCAGATCAATCAGGCCCTCAAGAGCCTGACCCCCCGTGAGGAAAAGGTCATCCGCCTGCGCTTTGGTCTGGACGATGGCCGCCCCCGCACGCTGGAGGAGGTGGGCCGCGACTTCGGTGTCACCCGTGAGCGTGTCCGCCAGATCGAGGCCAAGGCCATCCGCAAGCTGCACAGCCGCAAGTGCCTGGCCCTGCTGAACGGCCTGATCGAGTGATCCTGAACTTACCGCTATGAGAAAGAGCCCCTGCCGGTCTATGAAATGAACCCCAAAAGTTAGACAAAAATTGAATTAAGCAGCTCCAACGGTCT
>OGPC01001346.1_pt1 | contig 16326 bp, 14 predicted proteins | sample 1552911 | NCBI WGS metagenome assembly OGPC01 (sample SAMEA2580248, study PRJEB22360) | human gut metagenome | biome: human gut; feature: human-associated habitat; material: faeces | place: Denmark | collected 2008/2010 | reverse complement strand
AGGCAATCTGGAATGAATTTTGGCTACGTTACTGAGAACGGAGTGAACAGTAACGACATTCGCAATCCGCTTCGCTACTTGCTCATGAACGCAGTCACTTCGCGACCTGCGTTCAAATCTCAGATTTTCAGATAGGATTTAATTTTCTCCTCATGCAGTTCTTCTCCAATCACGATCAGGACCTCCTGTCCTACATGAAGCGGTCGGATTGTAATTTCATTCTTCGTAGCATTTAATTCAATCCACTTCCGTCTATCGCACTCTGCCCATGCAGATAGTCCAGAACCGTCTTCGCTGTCACTGTCTACTCTCATAAATCCCTTCATCCGGAACACACGCCCGCATTCAGGATCAGACAGAATCTTCTCAGCTGCTTCCCGCAGCTCCTTCTCAGTCATCTTCACATTCATAAAGTACAGAGAAGTAAAGGCATCCTCTGCCTCAAACTCCGGTTTCCTGTAGCTTGCCATCACATATCCACAGGATGCAATCCGGTCAAAGTCCTCTTTCGACATCTCATCCCAATTCTTGTGGATAATATTAACTGTATCCACATCATCCATTTCACAGCAAAATCTCCTGCTGCAATGAACCTTCTCCAACGCCTGATTCACATGCTCAATCGTACCCTGGATTTCCTCGGGTGATGCGTCCTGGCTCTTGCTCATCACAATGCATCCGGCATCTGCCACCTCAGAAGCCAGAATGAAATCCGCCTCCTCTGACAGATCACGCTCCAGCTTAGAATCCACAATTGCAATCACATTCCCAATCTGATACCAACGGTTTAACGGCTCCTCATGAAGAATATCAAAGAACTCATCCACATCAAAAATCCCAGACGGCTCCACGATCACACGGTCATAACCGCACATACCCATAGCAATCAGTTTCGTCTTAAATCTCCTCCTGTGGCAGTCCTTATCACACCCTCCTGAGATCATCTCCAGCTCACAGTTCTCTCCCATCAGATCCTGAAGCAACATCATATCCACATTCACAGCCCCGTAATCATTCTCCAGAATCCCAATATTATTACCAGCATCCATCAGATACTGCGCATACTTCCTGATAAACGTCGTCTTCCCTGAACCAAGAAAACCAGTGATCAGATCTATCTTTACCATCGTATATCTCTCCCTTGCTGCTGCATAATTTTTCTTTTTTATCCGTAAATCGGAACTTCATCATCTGTAATCCACATACCTGTACGATCATAGCATTATAACGCAGAAAACGCAACGCCCGCAAAGAAAGACCACAATTATTCATGTTCTGAAATAATTGCAGTCTTTCTGATAGTTCCTTATGACAATTCCAGCTTACCGGTATAAAGCTGATAATAAGTTCCTTTTAACTTAATGAGGTCTTCATGGTCGCCTCTTTCAATGATCTTTCCATGATCCAGTACGATGATGGCATCGCTGTTTCTGATGGTTGAAAGTCGATGGGCGATCACAAATACAGTACGGCCTTTCATCAGGTTATCCATACCTTTCTGTACGATACTCTCTGTACGGGTATCAATACTTGAAGTTGCTTCATCCAGGATCAGTACAGGCGGATTGGCTACTGCTGCTCTTGCAATGGAGAGAAGCTGGCGCTGTCCCTGGGACAATTCCTCACCGTCTCCGCTTAACATGGTATCGTAACCTTTTGGAAGCATTTTGATAAACTGGTCTGCATGAGCCAGTCTTGCTGCCTCGTATACTTCCTCATCTGTGGCATCCAGTTTACCATAGCGGATGTTTTCTTTAATAGTTCCTGTAAACAGGTGAGTATCCTGAAGTACGATTCCCAGAGAACGTCTCAGGTCGTCCTTCTTAATCTTGGTAATGTTGATTCCATCGTAACGGATCTTACCTTCCTGAATATCATAGAAACGGTTGATCAGATTTGTGATCGTTGTCTTTCCTGCACCTGTGGAACCTACGAAAGCAAGTTTCTGTCCCGGCTTGGCGAAGAGGCTGATGTCTTTCAGAATAACTTTGTCCGGGTTATATCCGAATGTAACATCTTCGAATCGGACATCTCCTGTCAGTTCTGTATAAGTAACGGAACCATCTGCAGAATGTGGATGTTTCCATGCCCACATGCCTGTTCTCTCTTTGCATTCTGTGATATTGCCGCTGGCATCCTTTCTTGCATTAACAAGTTCTACGTAACCTTCATCCTCTTCCGGTTTCTCGTCAATGAGCCTGAAGATACGTTCTGCACCTGCAAGTGCCATAACGATGGCGTTGAACTGCTGTGCCACCTGCATGAATGGCTGGGTAAAGCTCTTGGTGAACTGTAAATAGGAAGCCATAACACCGAGGGTGATGCCGCCCACACCTGTTACAGAAAGAAGTCCCCCAAGTACTGCTGTCAGTACGAACTGCAGGTTACCGATGTTACCGATCACAGGTCCCATCATGTTTCCGTATTTATTAGCGTTTGCAGAACTCTCGAAGAGTGCTTCGTTGAGTTTGTCGAATTCTTCTTTTGATTTATCTTCGTGGTTGAAAACTTTTACCACACGCTGACCATTCATTCGTTCTTCCACGAAACCGGTCACATCTGCCAGAGATACCTGCTGACGGATGAAATATTTGCCACTGTTGGAACCAATCTTACTGGTAACCTTCAGCATAATAAAAATAATCACAACTGCCAGAATTGTAAGCAGCGGACTTAACAGTAACATGGAAATAAAGGTAACCACGATCGTAAACAGTGCCATCAGTGCCTGTGGGATCGCCTGACTGATCATCTGACGCAGGGTATCTGTATCGTTAGTATAGAGGCTCATGACAGATCCGTTTGTATTCTGGTCGAAATAGCGGATTGGAAGAGTCTGCATATGCTCGAACATATCATCACGGACACTTTTAAGCACACCCTGACCGATATAAACCATCATTCGGGTATAAATAAATGTGGCAATCACACCAAGTGCAAAAATACAGCCAAGGACTGCAAGTGCCTTATAGAGTTCTGCAAAGTTCGGATCTGTCTGTCCGATCAGCGGGATGATAAAGTCATCCAGCAGAAATTTCAGGGACAGGGATACTGCAATACTTGCTGCGGAACTGATAAAGATGCAGATAAATACGATGATAAACTGTATCTTATGGGTTCCTGTCATATATTTCAGAAGTCTTTTGGCAGTTTGGATGGTGTTCTGATCTAATTTTTTCTTCTTATTCATCGTCTCCGCCTCCTTTGACCTGTGATTCATATACTTCTCTGTAAATATCATTTGTCTTCAGCAGTTCTTCTGAAGTACCCACACCTGCGATCTTACCGTCATCCAGTACGATGATCTGATCTGCATCTTCAATAGAAGAAACTCGCTGTGCGATAATAATCTTTGTTGTGTTCGGGATCTCCTCGCGGAAAGCCTTACGTATCAGGGCATCTGTTCTTGTATCTACTGCACTGGTAGAGTCATCCAGGATCAGGATCTTCGGTTTCTTGAGAAGAGCCCTTGCAATACACAGACGCTGCTTCTGACCGCCGGATACGTTGTTACCGCCCTGAACGATCATTGTATCGTAGCCATCCGGGAACTCACTGACGAATCCATCTGCCTGGGCCAGCTTACAGACCCTCCGAACTTCTTCCTCACTGGCATGTTCATCACCCCAGCGAATATTGTCATAGATGCTTCCTGAGAACAGCACATTTTTTTGAAGTACCATGGAAACCTGGTCACGAAGTACTTCCAGATTGTAGTTGCGTACATCCACGCCTCCCACCTGGACATTACCCTTTGTGACATCATAGAGTCTGGGGATCAGCTGCACCAGGGTAGACTTTGCACTTCCGGTTCCGCCGATGATACCTACTGTCTGACCGGATTTAATATGAAGATTTACATCCTTCAGGGAAAGATTTCCTCCCTCTCCTGCATAGCTGAAATCTACATGATTAAAGTCAATGGAACCATCTGCCACATTCTTTACTGCATCAGCTTTATCCTGCATCTCAGGAACTTCATCCAGAACCTCTACAATACGGTCTGTGGATGCTTCTGCTATCATGATCATAACAAACACGAAAGTTACCATGTTCAGGGACATGAGAATCTGAAGTGCGTAGACAATGATACTTGTCAGCTCACCGGTTTCCATGCCACCGAGAACAATACCTCTTCCGCCAATTGCAACAATGATAATGATTACAGTATACATGACAAACATCATAACCGGTGAGTTCCATGCAACGATTTTCTCTGCTTTAGTAAACAGATTATAAACATATCTGGAAATTCCATGGAATTTCTCAATCTCATAGTCCTCTCTTACGAAAGCCTTAACTACACGTGAGGCATTTACATTCTCCTGAACGGAATTGTTCAGGTTGTCATATTCATCAAAGACCTTGATGAAATGCGGATGTGCCTTTTTCGCAATAAAGATCAGTGTACCGCCAAGGACAGGAACAACTATCAGGAAAAGCACTGCGATCGGTTTGTTGATCGTCAGTGTCATAATCCATGACAGGATGATCATAAACGGTGCCCTGGCAAGAAGGCGGATACTCATCATGTATGCCTGCTGTACATTTGTGATATCAGTGGTCAGTCGTGTGACCAGACCTGATGTTGAAAAGTGGTCGATATTTTTAAAGGAAAAATCCTGCACCTTATAAAAAATATCGTGTCGTAAATTCTTCGCATATCCTGCTGCTGCAACTGCCGCCATATTTCCGGCCTGTACGCCGAAGAACAGGGAAAGCATTGCCATTGCAACAAGGATGACTCCACGCTGGATGATATAGCTCATATCTCCGTTTGCAATACCTACGTCGATAATCTTCGCCATCTCCAGAGGAATCAGAACTTCCATCAGTACTTCCAGGATTACAAGGACCGGAGCCAGTACAGACTGCTTCTTGTATTCCCGGACTGAACGTAAAAGTTTCTTATTCATCTTCGTCAATGTCCTCCTTATGTCTCGTTATTTCTGTTAAAAATCATTCCTGCTATCGCAGGATTTTTTCCGGTTTTCATACATCTGCCAGAGAACCTGTTTGCACAGTTCCACATCCTCCTTCGGAATTCCCCGGAGCATTTTGGCTTCGCCTTCTTCAATACTCTTTAAGATTGCAGGACGAATCTTCTCTGCTTTCTCTGTGGGAATGATCTGTTTCAGGCGTGCATCCTGTTTCGCACTCTCTCTGTAAATGTAACCGTTCTTCTCCATCAGCTTCAGGATCCCTGTTACTGTAGGTTTCCTGATCTGGAATTCCTCTTCAATATCTTTCTGATAGAGATCTCTGTGCATGGTTTCCAGAAGGATAAATTTCAGCACATGCTTCTGCATGGTCGTCAGATCGTCATTCTCCATCACCTCTGCCGGATTATGCCGTTTCATTGTATGGGATAAAATATGTATCAGCCTGCCTACATGCATCTCATTCAGCTTCTGTTTCATTTCCTCGTCTATCTCGCCGCACCTCCTAAAATCAGTACCCATACTATTGCAAAGCCATATAAATAGTTAGGTTGCTATCCATTAGTTGCCTAACTATTATATGGCTTTGGTTTTTTTATGTCAATACTTATTTTATGTTTCTATTTTTGTTCTATATATGATATAGTATTAACGTTGTCCAACCAATACCCGGCAACGGGAGGAGGTGATATTCTTGTCAGAAATTATTCTTTCTTTTCTTATCTCCTGTGCAGCAGGTATAATCTGCCACTATATCTGCAAATGGCTAGACGGAGATAAATAGGACAACACTAGCCTAGTGGTTGCTTGTCCACTTTGTTAAAACAAGAAGAAAGCCCTGGGAGCTGCCACTCCCAGGGCTTTCATTCTTGTTATTCTTGTCAGATTAATTATTCTTTCTTCTGCCTATTGGCATTATATCATATGCATTTTAGGAAATCAATATTCTCCTTTTAAGCAACTCAAAAATTAAATTTGCAAGGACTCTCAGAATATGTTAGAATGATTTCACTAAATAAAGCATTAAAGGATTTTCAAAAATAAAGAGGTTTCACACAAAGGAGGATTTCTATTATGTATATTACATGTCTTGACGTAGAGGGCGTACTGGTACCTGAGATCTGGATCGCATTTGCTGAAGCAAGCGGAATCCCGGAGCTGAAGAAAACCACACGTGATGAGCCGGACTATGATAAGCTGATGAACTGGAGGCTTGGTATTCTGAAGGAACATGGTCTCGGACTGAAAGAAATTCAGGATGTGATCGCAAAGATCGATCCGCTTCCGGGTGCAAAGGAATTCCTGGATGAACTTCGTTCTTTCTCTCAGGTAATTCTGATCAGCGATACTTTCACACAGTTTGCAGCACCGCTCATGGAGAAGCTTGGCAGACCTACCTTATTCTGCAACACTCTTGAAGTTGCAGACAACGGTGAGATCACAGGCTTTAAGATGAGAGTGGAACAATCCAAGTTAACTACTGTAAAGGCTTTACAGTCTATCGGATTCGATACCATTGCAAGCGGTGATTCCTACAATGACCTGGGTATGATCCAGGCAAGCAAGGCTGGATTCCTGTTCCGCAGTACAGATAAGATCAAAGCAGATTATCCGGAGATCCCGGCATATGAAGAATATGATGAACTGCTGGCTGCTATTAAGAATGCAATGAAATAAATCAGCTTTATATCAAAATATTATTGCTATTTATATTTCACATCTGGAATGGGAAATTTCATTAATATAAATATCCACAAATAATAAAATCTGCAGATAAGATATCCATTATATGATATCTCCTGCAGATTTTTTGTAATTTAACCTCATAAAGCAGTTCCTGTCCAATATTCCAATTACCAAAAAACATATAAAAGAACAGCTGCTTTATTTTTTATTCCGTCACATACGCCTTCACAAGCTCATACGTATTCTTCACTCCATCCATATGAGATCTCTCATAATTATGTGAAGCATAAACCCCAGGTCCGATCAGGCCATGTCTGATGTCATATCCTGCGCGGAGAGTTGCCTCCACATCAGATCCATAATGCGGATAAACATCGATCGCGAAATCCAGACCATGTGCTTTCGCTGTATTGACCAGTGCAGTGATCAGATTATAATTGTACGGACCGCCGGAATCTTTGGCGCAGATGGATACCATACGCTCTGTACATCCAAGATCAGCACCCACACATCCCATATCTACAGAAATCATTTCCGCTGTATCTGCCGGTACATAGCTTCCGCCATGTCCAACTTCTTCATATACTGTGAAAAGCAATGATACCTTACGATGCAGTGTAATCCCTTCGTCTTTCACTGCCTTCGCCAGTCCCAGCAGGATTGCTGCAGAAAGCTTATCATCTAGAAAACGGCTCTTGATATATCCACTCTCTGTGATCACAGTCCGCGGATCCATAGCAATGATATCTCCTACCTGGATTCCCAGTGCATCAATATCCTCTTTGTTTTCTACATTCTCATCCAGCAGGATCTCCATATTCTCTTCTGTCTGTTCCACTTTCTCATCTGCCACGTGCGCAGATGGTTCTGTATTCAGCACAACCCCTGTATAAACCCTGCCGTCTCTCGTATGAACAGTACAGTTCTCACCATCAGCAGTTCTCCACTGATGTCCGCCCAGAGTTGTAGGACGGAGGCGTCCGTTATCTTTTATGGAGCGTACCATTGCACCAAGAGTATCAATATGAGATGCCAGGACCAGCGGATTTCCCTCTCCTCCGATCGTCACGAGCACATTTCCCTTATTGGAAAGCTCCGGCTCATATCCCATTTCTTTCAGTGTTTCCATCAGATACTCTGCCGCCTTTTCCGTATAGCTGGACGGGCTTGGGATTGCAGTTAATTTCTTTAACTGTTCCCCGATAAACTCAAGATTTTTTTCCATATTTTTTTCCTCTCATCATTTCATACTTGATTAAGCGGATAAAATCATCCGCTCCGCTATTTGCTCATAACCGAATAACTGCTTCGCAGTTTGATTTGATTATATCACGGCAGAAAGAAAGCGCCCTCAGTGTTCTTCACTTCCGGCGGCATTCCATCTTACATAATATGCTCCAGCAGTTTATGTTCATATTCATTACATTCTGCGATGTCTCCAGATATCCACTCTCTGTCAGTTCCAGGATAATACTGTCTGTAGAGAGATTATGCTTCTCAAGGATTGTATGAAAATCCTCTACCAGAGCACTCTTCAGAAGCCTACTGTTCCGCCAATCTCATTAACAAGGAGATATTCATCTCCTAGAATACGGTAAACCTGCTCCCCTGTTCTGAGACTTGCACGAATACACTCCGCTACTCCACGGATGATCTGATCTCCGTAAGCAGTTCCCATTCTCTCATTTCTGATCACATTCACATCACTTACTGCTGCGAAATCCTCTATCCATATCTACAATATGTGCATGCCTGTCTTTCTGAGAATTGCTGTTTTTGATATAATCCAGGGCTTCATCCATCGTCATATTCTGGCGTTCTATGTAATTTGCCCAGTTCTCTGCATATCCCTTCTCCATCTTCAGATAGTTTCCGGAAACCTGCTTCATTCCTTCCATAGTGGAACAAAACGCATCTATCTGCATCTGCGTTTTTTCATTCCTGATATGGTCGGAATAAACCAGAGAAGACAGAACCGCCGCCAGGATCAGAAGAATATTAATAATCACCAGGATTATTCTCCCGAACCTTTTCTGACTGTTCTTTATTATATTTTTCATTATCTTTCCTCTCAGGAATCACCTTCCGGATGCTGCATTTCTCTTTATATCATAAGCAGCATCCGAAAGGTTTTCCCACGGATCTCTGCATATATTTACATCTCAAATGCCTTTTTTATACTGTCATAATGCAGAAATTTTCCATCTGCTGCAAATTCTCTGATCTGGTCAGGACTGGCAAACATATATCCGTCTGTCTCTTCAGTCTGTAAATGTAAGTCATTCTCATCAATGTCCATGATAAAACGGTACACATCTACAAAATAGTTGTCTCCTTCACCCGGGTTCTCTCTCTTATACGTAAAAAGATAACCACCTTCTGCGTTTCGGGCATCCAGTCCTGTTTCCTCTTTCACCTCACGCAGAACAGCTTCATAAGATTCCTCTCCTGCCTGTGCAGCGCCGCCGGATACTTCCCACCATCCAGGTGCCCACGCTTTCGTCATGACACGTTTAGTGATTAGAAAAGTACCATCCGGTCTGGCTACTACGCCAAGCACAGTCAGATGATACTCTCCGTCCTTCAGACACCAGTCATTTCTCTTCATGGTACGTCCTGTAGGTTTCTTATTCTCATCATAAATATCCCAAAATTCCATTTCCAGTTATCTCCCTGTAAGATTGCTATTGTAACGTTTATTTATAATCATATCATCTTATAGATTTTTATGCAAACATATACTGTAAAATTTAGTTTTTTATTTTACCTTTTTATCATAAAAAAGTGGCAGCCTGAAAACTTTACCATCTCCTGTTCTAAAACAAAAACAGCCCCTGCGGAGAGTCTTAAACTCTTCCGCACAGAGCTGTTTTTACTTTCAAAATTATGCATTTTTATGCAGGAATGCGAAACTACTTTCTCTGTCCGTTTCCAGACTCATTCCTGTCTCAGATCTTATTCCTGGGTTGTGTATCCGAAGAAGAAGTATCCAAGTGGTGTGTAATACATACCTTTGATATTATCTTTCAGCATGTATGGCTGTGTATAGAAGTACAGAGGAGCCAGTACATTGTCTTCACCGATAAGGATATCTTCTGCTGCATGGAATGCTTTCATACGCTCTGCCTGATCAGAAGTAGCTTTTGCTGCATCGATCTGTGCATCGTAATCCGGGTTAGAATACTGAGCATCGTTGTTTCCGCCGCCTGTATACCACATATCAAGGAATGTACAAGGATCATTGTAGTCACCGATCCATCCGTTACGTGCGATCTGGAAGTCACCATTCTTTCTGTTCTGAAGGAATACGTTCCAGTCCTGGTTGTCCAGGTTAACAGTTACGCCAAGTTCTTTCTGCCACATGTTCTGGAGTGCTTCAGCGATCTTTTTGTGTTTGTCATCTGTGTTGTACAGATATTCAACTGTCGGGAAACCTTCGCCGTCTGGATATCCTGCATCTGCAAGGATCTGACGTGCTTCTTCACAGTTCTTCTCATAATCATCTTCAGAAACGCTGTAATATTCACCGCCTACTGTACGGAAGTCATCTCCGCTTGCTCCGTCTGCATCATAGATACCGGATGGAACATATCCTGTTGCAGGAACTTCACCGGACTGAGTTACGTTATCTACGATGTAGTTACGATCGATTACAAGTGAGAATGCTTTACGGATTGCAGGATCAGAGAATACTTCATTTTCTGTATTGAAGCATACATAGTATGTTCCGATATAGTCAGCGATGTTAAGTTCTCCGGATGCAAGGTAAGTAGCAACTTCGTCTACAGGAAGGTTCTCGATGAAATCAAGTTCTCCGTTGTTGTATCCTTTAAGGATCGCGTTGTTGTCGTCCAGAAGTGCAAATTTAATTGTGTCCGGTCCAAGGTTCTCATAATCATAGTAGTTCTCATTCTTTTCCATAAGAATGTAGGAGTTATGAGACCATTCTTTCATCTTGTAAGGTCCGTTGCTGATATAAGTTGCAGGATCAAATGTCCAGTTCTCGCTTCCCTCTACCATATCTTTACGAACAGGGAAGGTTGCCGGGAATGCCATGATCTCTTCGAAATACGGGCAGTCATAAGTTAAATCGATCTGCAGTGTTGTATCATCTGTAGCTTTGATTCCAAGTGTGTCAGGATCCGCACTTCCGTCAGCTACCTCTGCATATCCTTTTACCATGTCGATCATGTAACAGTAGTCTGCTGCTGTTTCCGGGTTTGCCAGACGTTTCCAGGAATATTCGAAATCTCCTGCTGTTACGGCCTGTCCGTCAGACCATTTGATACCATCACGAAGATGTACAGTATAAGTTACTGTTCCGTCATCGTTTGTCTCTTTATCCCAGGATTCAGCCTGTCCTGGAACTGTAACAGCATTTCCTTCACCGTCGTCTGCCCATTTGACCAGACCTTCGAACATATGGTGGCACATGACAGAACCATCCATTGCTGTATTCAGTGCAGGGTCGATACTCTGTGGTTCAGATGCGATACAGAGATTCAGATTAAATCCGTCTGTTGATTCGCTCTCTGCTGCCATTACAGGTGCTGTAGCTGCCATGCTTGTAACCATAGCTACTGACAGAGCCAGAGACATAATTGTTTTTGCCTTTCTCATTACTTGTCCTCCTTTATTATGGTTTTCGCTGTATGAGAAGTCAGCGATTTGTATTATAAATTCCATTATACAGGAACCCAATACCTATGTTAAGCTTTTTCTTTCGGATTTTTTACTATAATTGCAACAATAATTTTGTTAATTATTTCCTATTTTTATTCTTTCTATTTATTTCAGTATTACCCACCAGTTTACATTATATTTTTTCGTATTCTGTAAGTACTCTGATAAATAGTCAGGCGAATATCCGCTTGACTGTATTATTTATCCAGCAGATGACATGCTGCCCAGTGTCCAGGTTCATGCTCTTTGAACTGTGGCATCTCCTCACGGCACTTCTGTGTCGCATATGGACATCTGGTATGGAAACGGCATCCACTCGGCGGGTTCATCGGGCTTGGCACATCTCCCTCAAGGATGATACGCTTTCTGGTACGGCTCAGCTTAGGATCCGGTACCGGAACTGCAGAAAGAAGCGTCTGTGTATATGGATGGATCGGATGACGGTTCAGCTCATAGCTCTCACCAAGTTCTACCAGAGATCCCAGATACATAACACCGATCCTGTTTGAAATATGACGCACAACAGACAAGTCATGAGCGATAAACAGGTAAGTCAGTCCCATTTCTGCCTGCATATCCTCCAGCATGTTTACAACCTGTGACTGGATAGAAACGTCCAATGCGGAAATCGGCTCATCACATACGATAAATTCCGGTTTAACGGCAAGTGCACGGGCAATGCCGACACGCTGCTGCTGTCCGCCGGAGAACTCATGAGGATAACGGTTTGCATGCTCGGTATTTAATCCTACTCTTGCAAGTAGACCTTTGATCATATCCGCACGGTCTTTTTTATTTGCAGCCAGTTTATGAATGTCGATAGCCTCTCCGATAATCTCTCCGACTGTCATACGAGGATCAAGAGATGCGGATGGATCCTGGAAAATAATCTGCATTTTCTTACGGTAAGGAAGCATGTTTACAGATTTCGCTTTGCCAAGTGGTTTGCCGTCTTTGTCCAACGGATTGTCAAAAATTGTCTGACCGTCATAGATAATCTTACCACCGGTCGGCTCATACAATCTGAGAATGGTTCTTCCCAGAGTTGTTTTACCGCATCCGGACTCTCCTACCAGTCCTAATGTCTCACCTTTCTTAATATAGAGGGAAACATCCTGAACTGCCTGAACACCTGGACCGTTTGTTCCCTTGATCGGGAAGTATTTACGTAAATTCTCTATCTCGACAAGTTTCTTTTCTTCATTTGCCATATCAGTTCTCCTCCTTGCCCATCAGTTCCTGAACACACAGCCAGCAGGCTGAACGGTGTTTCTCGCCTACTTCTACATAAGGAGGCATCTTCTTCAGACAGATCTTCATACAATGCTCACAGCGTGGTGCAAAAGGACAGCCTTCCGGCGGATTCAGCATATCGACCGGAGTACCCTCTATCGGGATCAGTCGTTCGTAACTCTCTGCATCTACACGAGGCATAGAACGCAGAAGTCCTTTTGTATACGGATGCGCAGGTTCATAGAAAATATCATCAACAGGGCCCTGTTCAACGATACGGCCTGCATACATAACGGAAACCTTATCGCAGATATCCGCAACAACACCAAGGTTATGAGTGATAAAAATGATTCCCATTTTTGTTTTCTTCTGCAGGTCTTTCATCAGGTCAAGGATCTGTGCCTGGATCGTAACATCCAGAGCTGTAGTCGGCTCATCCGCGATCAGAAGCTGCGGATGACAGATCAGACCCATGGCGATCATAACTCGCTGGCGCATACCACCGGAGAACTCATGAGGATACTGTTTCATACGCTTCTGTACATTGTTGATACCAACCATTTCCATCATTTCCATGGCACGCTTCTCAGCTTCTTCCTTGCTGATCTTTTTATCATGAGCGCGAAGTGCTTCTACTAACTGATTTCCAATGGTGTAAACCGGGTTTAAACAGGTCATCGGGTTCTGGAAGATCATCGCTACTTTACTGCCGCGGAATTCTGTCATCTGATCTTTGGTAAAAGACAGGACATCCTGTCCTTCAAAAGTAATGGAACCTCCGACAACCTTACCAGGAGACTGAAGAAGTCCCATAATAGAGTAGGCTTCCTGGCTCTTACCGGAACCGGACTCTCCTACTACTCCCATAACTTCGCCGTAGTCCAGGTCGTAGGAGATTCCTCCTACAGCCTTAACTTCACCGGCCGGTGTAAAGAAGGAGACTTTTAAGTCCTTAACTTCCAATAATTTATGTTTCTGTTCAGACATGATTCTCCTCCTCTCTTATTTCTTAAGTTTCGGGTCAAGTGCATCGCGCAGACCATCACCGAACAGGTTAAATGCAAGAATCATTACACTGAGGACTACAGACGGAACGATCAGTCTGTAAGTGTATGTATACATACCGCTTAATGCGTCTGTTGCCATAGATCCAAGGCTTGGAAGCGGTGCAGATACACCAACACCAAGATAGGAAAGGAATGACTCCAGGAAGATCGCAGACGGGATCTGCAGGCAGGTTGTTACAACGATCTGTCCGATACAGTTCGGAAGCAGATGACGACGGATGATACGTCCGCCTGAAGCACCGAGTGCTCTGGCTGCTGTTACATATTCCTGCTGTTTCAGCTGAAGTACCTGTCCACGGATGATACGGCTCATAGTTACCCAGTACAGAAGACCGAAGGCAATGAACATGGAGATAAGGTTCGGACCAAGTACATTGGCAAAGGACTTCAGCGGACCGCCGCCCGGGGAGTTGATATATTCTGTCAGGATTGGTTTCAGTGCAGTTGCGATCAGAAGTACGACCAGCATTTCAGGAACTGCATAGATCAGCTCTACGATACGCTGCATCACTGCATCGACCTTACCGCCACAGTAACCGGAGATCGCACCATATAAAGCACCAATGATCAGTACGAGAAGTGCGGCAAATACACCAACTGACATAGAAACTCGTGCACCATACATAACACGGACAAGAATATCACGTCCGTACATATCTGTTCCAAAGACATGTGGGAAAACTTTCTCGCCGGCTGCTTTACGCTCAAGTTCTTTCTTTGAATATCCGAAGATATGTTTCTTAATTCCCAGTTCCTTGCGGACTGTATCTGGGTCTGTGCTCTCTTCAGACTCACTCGCTGTATCATTCTTTGCTGCTGTTTTTGCTTTTGCGCGAAGGATTGCTTCATCTTTTTTTGTAAACTTCTCACCTTTGGCTTCCGCCTCTGCCTTAGCCTGCTCGATCATTGAATCAACATCAACAACCTCACTCTGAGTTCTGGATGCAATCTCTTCATCTACACGCTGCTGGTCTTCCAGTGTGTAATGATATGGAAACAGGTTCTCAGCGCCATCGTTAAATTCATCATATCCATATGGGATCAGAAGTGGTCCGACGAACGCAAACAGAAACAGGAATATAATAACTCCAAGTGCGACCATCGCCACAACATTCTTCTTTAATCTTCTCCAGGCATCTTTCCAGTAAGATACACTCTGGCGGTCCTGGATGAAATCTTCTTTCTCCTGACTGGAAGCCGAAGCAAAATCATCCGGTGTCAAGTCCTGAAGAAGGTTCTCAATATCCGGCTGAAGACTTACCGGACATTTCTTGATCTTCTTATTCTCTGCCATGATCAGTCTCCTCCCTTTGTCAGGCTGATTCTCGGGTCAGCTACCTTATAGAGGAGGTCTACGACCAGATTCATCAGAATAATAAATGTTGCAAGGAAAATAGTAGTTCCCATGATAACCGGATAGTCACGGTTCTGAATAGACTGTACGAAATAACGTCCCAGTCCCGGGATAGAGAATACCTGTTCAACAACCATACCGCCGCACAGTGTAAATGCAATCTGCGGTCCCAGATAAGTGATAACCGGAATCAGTGCATTTCTCAGTGCATGTTTGAAAATAATTTTACCGTTTTTCAGACCTTTTGCACGTGCTGTCTTAATATATTCCTGATTGATGGAATCCAGCATCGCTGTTCTGGTCTGTCGTGACAGATAACACATCGGGTAAAATCCTAATGCCAGACATGGCAGGACATAACTCTTTGGTGTTCCGTCAAATAATGCCGGGAATACTTTAAATCCCGGAATACCTCCACACAATGTGTGAAGTAATAATGTTGCAACTACGAATCCAGGCATGGAAATACCGATAGTACATACAACTCTAAGGAAGCTGTCTACCCATGTACCTCTCTTGTAAGCTGCCAGACATCCAAGCGGAAGTCCAACTGCAACTGCCCATAAAAGTGCAAACACACCTACTTTTGCAGAAACCGGGAACATTTCTTTGATAATGTCTAATACTGCACGGTTTTTCTGCATTTTGATTGATGTACCGAAATCTCCGTGAAGAAGATTTCCGAGATATTTGCCCAACTGAACAATCTTGGGCTGGTCAAGTCCATATTTAGCATTTAAAGCGTCGATAGTGGCCTGTGTCGGTGTTTTCTCAGATAACCACGGATTTCCCGGGATTGCATTCATCAAGAAAAACGTAACACATGCAACTACCAGCACCGTGACAATCGCCATTAAGACTCTTCGTGCTGTGTACTTTGCCATTTTTTACACCTTTCCTCTCTCATTCTCATACGTCACGCTGTCGCCAATCTAGTACAATTCTGTAATGCTTTACTATTGTAAATTGTCGACAATATTAATTATTATACCTGCTTTTTACATAATGGTCAACTAAAATAGCTAATTTTTGTATTTATTTTTCGTACACCTGTCTTTGTAGCACGCACGCTTTTCCTCCTTTTGTCTTTTGTTTACAGAATATTTTTAATAATACGGTAAAAACATGCAAAAGTCAGCACTGAATTTTCCGGATATTTTGTATAATTTTACCTTTCCTGAAATAGGGGCTGGAGGAGGACATGCACACGGACACGGACATTTTTCTGCATCCGCTGCGCCGCTTATCTCTGCCTCCTCCCGCGAACTCACACGCAAAACCAGCGTGCTCAGACACACTCCCGGAGGCAGGCTATGCTCGCTCCTGCGACGAAAAATGTCCTACCGTCCAGTGTGCATGTCCT
>OGPC01001341.1_pt1 | contig 16413 bp, 9 predicted proteins | sample 1552911 | NCBI WGS metagenome assembly OGPC01 (sample SAMEA2580248, study PRJEB22360) | human gut metagenome | biome: human gut; feature: human-associated habitat; material: faeces | place: Denmark | collected 2008/2010 | reverse complement strand
AAAGCAGTATGAGAATGATTAAGATGTATTTTTTCATGGCGTATGTACATTGGTATTATTCCTTGTCTCTCTCCGGTGAGAAGCGGACAGGATCATTGTATTGCTCCTGAAGTTTCAGCATTTCTTCTTTTAGTTCTTTCACTACCGGTTCATATTCAGGTTGTCCGTAGAGGTTGTGCATTTCCGACGGGTCTGCCTGCAAGTCATAGAGTTCCCACCAGTTGATATCATTATAGAAATGAATCAGTTTATAGCGGTCTGTACGTACACCGTAATGACGTTTCACCATGTGTTCAGCGGGATATTCGTAGAAATGATAGTAGAGAGCCTTCCGCCAATCTTTCGGATGTTCGCCTTTCAGCAAGGGGACGAGAGATACACCTTGTATGTCTGAAGGAATCTCTGCTCCTGCCAATTCGAGGAAGGTAGGTGCATAGTCGATGTTCTGCACCATTTCAGTGATGTCTCCCCTGCGGTCGAATCCTTTCGGCAGACGCATGATAAGCGGTGTACGCATGGATTCTTCATACATGAAACGTTTGTCGAACCAACCGTGTTCGCCCATGTAGAATCCTTGGTCGGAAGTATAGACAACAAGTGTGTTATCCAGTAATCCTTTCTCTTTCAAGTAGTCGAGTACACGACCTACATTGTCGTCCAGCGACTTCACCGTCTTCATATAATCGCGCATATAACGCTGGAATTTCCAGTTGGCTAGTTCCTTGCCTTGCAGGTTCTGTTTATAGAAGTCGTCTATTATTGGGGTGTAGAATTTGTCCCATGCAGCACGTTGTGCTTCATCCATACGACCGATATATTTCTCATATAAGGATTTCAGACGGGTCTTTTTGTCAGAACGAAGCATTTTGAGGTCATAAATCATGTCCATGTCTTTCATAATACTCATCTCTTGTACGGCAGCGGCAGGGCGTCCTTCGTAATCGTCAAAGAAATTGTCCGGTAGCGGGAAGGTTTTATCTTCGTACAAAGCCAGGTTGCAAGTATCTGCCAACCAATTACGGTGAATAGCCTTATGGTGAATCAAAAGACAGAAAGGTTTCTCCGGATTGCGTTTGTTTTCTATCCAGTCAATGGCGTCGTCAGTGATAAGGTTCGTGATATATCCATGTTTTTGGATAGTGTCATTGTTCTGTGTGATGAAATCCGGATTGTAGTAGTCGCCTTGTCCGGGGACAATCTGCCAGTAATCAAAACCGGAAGGCAAACTTTCAAGATGCCATTTACCTACCAGTGCTGTCTGATAACCGATTTTCTGCAACAGCTTCGGAAAAGTCTGTTGCGAACTGTCGAATACGCAAGTGGTATTATCATAGAATTTATTAGCACAACTATGTTTACCTGTTATCATGCAGGCACGACTAGGACCGCTTAATGAATTGGCTACAAAACTTTGAGTGAAGCGTACACCATCGGCAGCAATGCGGTCGAGATTGGGTGTTTCCATGTAGCGTGTGTCGTAACAGCTCATCATTTGAGCTGTGTGGTCGTCTGTCATAATGTAGACGATATTCAAAGGTTTCTGTTCCACAGGCTTTTGCTTGTTTGAACAGGAAGCAAAGGAAGCTACAGCTGCTACTCCTGCTAAAGGAAAGAATAAGTTTGGTTGCAATTTTTCCATAAAACAACTTTATATTAGATTGTAGTGACAAAGGTAGAGCCCCGTCAACAAAATCCATGTTCACAAATAACCAATTAATTTCCAATATTCTCCATTTCTGCCTATTTCCAGTCCAAAAGAAGATATCAAAACCTAATTAATCGACTTAATAACAAGTAATATAAAAAATAAGGTAATGTTGCAATAATCAAGATGCGCTTCAATTTGCCATAGGGAGAAAATCCCCCTATGGCAATGATGGCACTAATCAACTATTGCAACCTCTCTTCATTATAGTGAATTCTTTCAATCAGAAGTATCAGACAAACGTGTAATACGTACCCAATCAACCCACATTTCTCCAGGAAGATCTTCGTCATATATAGCACCGGGCCAGGTCATCACTCCGTTCAGTGTTCCTCCCAATGAGAAATTCAGAATAATATCAAAATCATATCTGTTAAACGGATATTCTCTCCAATTATCGGTTTTCTTATTCTCAAAACGCCAAGTTTCCTGACCATCTACATAGAATATCAGCACATCGTCCGTGCGGTCGACAGCATACGTATGCCAAGCGGTAACAGAAACTAACGGACTAGCATGCTTGGATTGGTCTGCTGTGCCTGTAGGAGCGTAGTGAATTGTCTGGTAAACACGGCTAGGAGTACTTTGTACCCATTCCATTAAGTCAATCTCTCCTGATATCGGCCATGTTGCTCCATCAACCGGCATCTGCCAGATAGCCGGGAATCCACCACGAACACGTTTAGTCAGTTTAGCTCTCACCTCCAGGCGAGTATTTTTGGGATAACCACGTTTCGTACGAATACCAGCATTTTTATAGATCGTACCCTCTTTTTTCACTGTCAGTTTCAAATAGCCATCTTCTACTTTCACCGTTTCGTAGCCATCTACATGCTGGAAATGCTGTGCCCATGCATTGTTGGCATACGTACAAAGTTGCCAGTATGATGTGTTAGGAACAGGATCTTCAGAGTTAAACAGATCGATAAAGACAGTTCCCGGTTCATCCGGATCCGGTTCCGGTTCGGGTTCCTCCTCCTGATCTGCCTGTTGAGCTATGAAGTTTTCCAGTTTAAAAGCTATTTTATAAGTACTTTTATCCGCCATAGTGATTGTGTAGACCTCAACATCTTCCCAAAAATCACGAACTTTGGTCTTAACACCATTCACTACTACTTCAATACTATCCTTTTTCCCTGCGGGAATGGGGCTGATTGTAGCCCCTTCCGGCAATACATAAGTCACTTCTTCTATATCTTCGCTGTAATTCAGACCTGAAAAACGCGCTGTATCCACGCCCTGTACAGGTATTCCGTCTATTCCCGGACAGATAACCGTTCCGCTCGACGTACGAATGGACAAATTAGCCAAAGGAATCAGTTTACCATCCACTGTAGTCCCGAACTCTGTGTTCTGTTTCGGAAGAGTTTCCTCTTCCGAACAAGCTCCCCAACAGAGTGCTGCAATAAATAAACTAAATAACATTTTATTTGATTTCATATGAGTCATTTTACTTTTTATTGTCAATATCAATCTCCCCAATCCACATTAGGCGTATACTCGAACCAGTCAAAATAAGCAGGGCTGGTGACACATCCGAGTTTTACTCTCATCGTAGACTTATAAGGTTGTACATACGCAGGATTTCCACCATTCTGACCGCTTGGAGTACCCGTTCGCAATACACCGTCCGTTACGAACCAATGGGCTAGATTATTGTCAAATATATATTCTATCTTAATAGCATCCTTACCAACTCCTGCCTCTTCATATTGACTTAAACGAAGTTCCAGTGTATGATCTTTCTTGAAGTCTAATGCACCATACTTACCCGCAAACCAACTACTTACACTCGGAGCTGTATATCCCCATGGAGTAACAAAAGTCCAATAAGGATTCGCCCCATCATTGAGTGCGATACGAATCTCATGTTGAGTACCCTCTGTAGCGGAAATATATTCCAAATAGAGATACGGATGAGAATTCGCCGCTTTCATTTCGCTGATATGCAATTTGAATGTACCCGGCTTAAAGCCTGACTTAGAAATGACAGTTCCATCGAACAATGTCTGCGTAGTTCCAGGACTTACCGTTTCCGCACCATCCCACAAACTGATACCGCCACCATTCATCACTGTTCTTTCCGGTTGTGGTAAATTAGCCTGCTTGATCTTAACAGATTTGGTAACAACTTCTGCACCCTCTGCTTCTTTAGTCTTCAATACAAGATTGACAACACGTACTTTTGTCAAGTCGTTTTGTTGCAATTTAACTTTAATGGTACCATTGCCATTGAATGAAGAACTTCCCTGGAAACTATACCAGTCATCTCCCTCATTTTCTTTGTAAACACCCCATTCACCATTGGATTCCACCGGTATTTCCAATTCAGATTCCTGATAATTCACCACTTTATAATATCCTATGGCAGGAATAGTAGGAATCAAAGTAATACCAAACTGTGTACAAACGATTTCCACTTTAGTATCTTCACTGTGATTACGGTCATAAAGAGTAATTTTACCGACACGTTCTTCACCTTTATTGGCTTCAAACGAAAGTTTCACTGTTGTTTCAGCATCTACCTTATTGGCTCCACCGGATGCATTCTCCGTGATCTGTAACCAGTTAGCACCTTCCGTCACTTCTGCTGTCCAAGGTTGGTTGGCAGCGACTACAAAAGTCGCTGTCCCTGATTCCTTTTCTTTCTGTAAGCCCGACTCGGAAACATCTGCTCTCAAATAAGCAATACCTTTCTGAAGAAGAGTAAAAGTTTTCCCAATCCAGTAATCACTTTGTATCTTTATCTCATCTCTTCTATCATCTAACTCAGTATTCTCTTTACAGACAATCTTCACTGTTGCCACTTCGTCAGCTACTCCCTCATTAGGAGAAATAGAATACCAGTCCTGACTGCCATATACTTTCCATGAATGATCGGATTTCACACGAAACTCGATAGGAGTCTGATCGTTAGCTCCTATGGTATATAAGTCCTGCATTGTCTTTTTGCCAACATCTTCGTAGCGGAGGTCTACCCCTTCCAGATTATCGTCGTCACTACAAGCGCCGAAGAATAAACCTGCAAATACAAGCGATATTCCCAAAGACATTAATTTAGTATATTTCTTCATCATCGTATCATTTATTGATTAAGAATTTATTCTGCCGGTTCTGCTTTGAAAGATTTCAAAATACAGTAATCAGACTCCGTACCCAAAGCACCATGGAAGTACAAACTATAACCAAATCCATCGGCACCTACCCATTTAGCATCTTCCGTTGTTGTAGCATGCTCTTTAGAATTCAACAGTACACCATCTTTATCATACAGATACAACTTTACTCCATCACCAAATACCATTTTAACAGTCTTAATCAAAGCGTTCTGTGTTCTCAATGTTGCTATGTTCTGCCATATTAGCCACCAGCCATTGCCAGCACCATTATTTACACGCCAGTCATTGGCACCAACCACATTACCACTACCACCAAATACAAGATGCATATTAGGAACCACATTAGCATTATAGCCATTGCCCGCTCCCATCAAAACCAACGGATGAGATATTGAGATTTCAGCAAACTCCCAGGTAAATGTTCCGCGTTTATACTCTCCAGGGAACGCTAACCGGAATGCATCCGTACCTTTCAACATAACACCTTTCTCTGTAATACGACCTTCCGGGAAGTCAACTGCTGTCTGATTCTCCTTACCCCAACAGTAGAATGTTGCTCCAACTTGAGTAACAGGTATGGAATACACCATACTGCTTCCGACAGCTTTCAATGAAATCGTACCGGTACGAGGTGCAAAGTTATAGTTTGTTTCACAAGTGAATGTCAGTTTATTGCCCGACTTGGTCGGATTCTTGATCCATGTGTCTGTACCTGCTTCGATTTCCCAGTTTATAGTCGCAGAAACAGGAACTTCAATTGTTGCACTCGAATTAGCAGACAATGCAGTTAATTTTTCAAGTTCTTCTTCTACAACTTCCAATGTAGCACCTTTCTGCATAACTACTTTCTCAACTTCATCATTCTCTGTTTTCACAATAAATGTAGCCTCTCTCTTCACGCTTTCATTCGCATCAACTGTCACTCCAATAGTCACCGTCTCTACACCGTTTACTTCACCTGATGATTGGCTGAAATGCAACCAATTACGATCCTGTTCGTTCTTATAAACGATTTCCCATGCTCTATTTGCACGAATAGTAATATCTTTTGTTCCACCAGCTACTTCGAAAACTTCGGTTGTAGCGGCACCCGATACCTGCAAATCCGCTTTAGATCCCTGTACCACTTTTACAACAATCTTTTTATCTACATTATCACCCGTGATAGTTAATGTGGCTTCACGCGGTGTGTTGCTTTCATTATCTGCAATAGTCACAGTTATCTCCGACACTAATCCGGAAGCCGAACTAACACCAGGTGAGGGTACACACCAGCTTTGATCTTCATCATCTGTACTTACAGTAATCTTCCATGGAGTATTGGCACTTATGTTAAACACGATATTATCCACTCCGGTAGATTCTACATTATATTGTTCCAAAGCATCACACTGAACTTGAGGTGCTCCCGCAGGCTGTGAGTCAATACTATAATCCTGACAAGCAGTCAACCCCATCATTACACATAAGATAACTGCCCATACAGCAGATATGCTATTTACGTTTTTCGTTTTCATTGTATGATTGATTAATAAAGTTTTCATAAATTAATTCCATCCCGCATTCTGCGGATACAAGTTTGTATTGATAAATAATTTCTCTTGAGGAATAGGATAAAGTTCCATGCATTGTTTCCATTGACGACGTTCATATAAGAAACGGCTATATGACTTATTGGTATCTTTCTGGGTTATCTTTACTCCATAAAGTTCCTTTTGCGTATCGGCACCAATCTTCCAGCGACGAATATCCCAGAAACGATGATCTTCAAAGGCAAATTCTACACGCCACTCATTGCGCAACATCGTAATGAACTCCGCCATGTTACTTGCACTCTTAGCAGGCATGCCGGCATTGGCACGTACTTCATTCAAAGCCTCCAAAGCTGTTTTGGTATAAATAGCATCCTTATAATTGGGATCCTTAAACGCATAAATCATTGATTCCGCATACGTCAACAACGTTTCAGCATAACGATAAATAATCCAGCTGTGCTTAAACTTTGCCTCTTCGCCTGTTTTGAAAGTAGTAGCTTCTTCGATGTATTTCTTCAGGAAATAACCGGTAGGAGTTCCTCCCTCTGTTGCCGACAAATAGTCTAATCCACCATTTTTCAAATCAATGGTACTATTCTTGAAAGTCATTCCGTCAGCCAGAATCGTACGCGCAAAACGCGGATCACGATTACTGTAAGGCGCAGCCGGATTGAATTCTGCATCGTCGCTTGTAAATCCGTTTGCTGTCAATGTGACTGCATATCCGTTTTTTGTTTCAAATGCATCCACTAGATTCTGTGAGGGGAAAGTTCCGGTAGCCGGAGAAGTACGTTGCCCTTCAGTGAAACGTATCGGGAAATTTCGTAACTCGAATGTCCAGTCATTGTTTCTTCTGTTCATCAAAACAGCTTCCTGTGAATCTGAATTATTAGCTACCCCATTAGGGTCTAGTTTATACAACTTGGAATCCATCAGATCCCACGCTGCTTTTGCAGAAGCTTTCCATTTTTCCACATCCATAGATGGATTGTGTAACTCACTGGCTGCATACAATAGAGCTTTTGACTTTAAAGCTAATGCATAACCACGGGTGACACGGCCTACTTCACTTCCATAAACCGTTGAGTTATAAGAGTCGGGTAACGTTTTTCCGTATTGGTCGCATTCGTTCACAATAAACTGAATGACATCAGCGAAAGCTGTTTTCCCAATGGTACGATCTCCTTCAAGATCCAACACTTCCAACGGCATAGCAATATCACCATAACGCCGTGCCAGTTCAAAGAAGTAAGTAGCCCTCAATATACGCGTCTGTGGCTCAAAAGTAGCCAACTGCTTCATCTGGTTTTCATAACCGGAAGTATATTGATAGCGGGAGAAATCGACAGTTTTCAACTCTTCCAGGAAAGAATTCGCCACACGGATGCCTTCATAAAGATTCCATGCATCATCAATCGTATTGGTAGCCGACCAGTTGCCGGTATTAAAGTCTTGAATAGTTCCACCCGAAGCACCATATTCAGCATCATCTGTAGCACAATCGCGCATAGCACCACCAATTACTCCAAAATCTAAAGGAAGATAAGAATAAACATTGGTCAGCACCTGCTTGGTAGATGCAAAATAGTCATACACATTATCCTTAGTTTTCAGGTTATCGGTTTCATCGTAATCGAGATAATTACAAGCTCCTAAAACCAACGGACAAGCTAGCAAAATTATATATTTCATTTTCATATCTTACTATCGCATTAGAAATTAAACTTAACTCCAGCCCAGAAAGAACGCGTACTTGGATAAGCAGCTACCAACTGTTCAGGGTCGGCAAATTTGATGTTGTCGAGAGAGAACAAATTTGTTCCTTGCACATATACCTGCATATCTGAAAACTTCAACATTGATTTCGGGAATGTATATCCGATCATCAGATTACGCAGTTTCAGGAATGAAGCATCACGATACCAAAGTGAACTATTCTGATAGTTGTTAGCATTTGCCTGTGTTGTCAAACGCGGCATAGTTGCATTCGTTTGATTACCGGGCGTCCATGGTGTTTCTCTATCCAGGAATGTTTTTGATATTGTTCCGTTGTTCAATAAGGGTTTATACAAAGGACTCTTCAATAAGTTGGTAGTCACACCTGTAATACCTTGAAAATCGGCAGAAACCGTAAAGCCTTTGTAGCCTGCATGTAAATTGAACCCAAACCAAACCTCCGGTGTGGTAGTACCACACATCTTTACTACATCTTTGGAATCAATTTTGTTATCTCCATTCTGATCCTTATATTTCACATCACCCGGACGTACCTGTGAGAATGTCTGTGTCGGACTATTATTTATATCCATCTGATTTTCAAAAAAGCCGATTGCTTCCAGACCATAACACTGATTCACTTTGTTTCCTTTGTGGTACAAATAGTCATATTGTTCGAAAGCCTGATTCTCATTCACCACTTCGCTCGTCATATAAGTAAGATTAGCACTTACACCATATTCAAAATCCTTGATTTTATCATTCCATCCTAAAGAGAAACTAGCTCCCTGGTATTTGTTGATACCTGCATTTATTTTTCCAACTTCAATACCAATAATACCTGCTACAGAGTTGGTAGATGTCACAAGGATATCACTACGTTTTTCCCAAAATCCTTCCACACTTACATCCAAACGATTGTTCAACAGACTGAAATCCAATCCTACTGTCGCCTTGCGTGATTTTTCTACGGTCAAATTTTCTACCGGCAAACCGTTTTCTGCCAATCCTCCGGAAGATGCGGAATTAGTGAACATATAAGAGCCGGAAGTTACATAAGAAGTTCTCCATAATTCGTGGCTCAAATTGCCATCCCATCCTGACATTCCGTAAGAAGCATGAAGGCGCAGATAATCGATAAAATTAACTTTCTTCATAAACGCTTCGTTCGAAACAATCCAAGCAGCAGACACAGCCGGATAGAAACGGTATTTATCACCATCAGGCAGATAAGCACTACCCGACCAGGTTGCTACGGCATTCAAGAGATAACGATTGTCATAACCATAACCTGCATTCAGAATAGCCGACTGACGCTTCTTACTTTCATTTCTTCCATTCGTAGTATATGCATACTGGTCGTAAATAGCCGCTCCAGATACGTGATGCTTCCCAAAAGTCCGGTCATAAGTCAGTTTTCCCTGAAAGTTTGTCTCTACATACAAACTTTTGAATGCCTGGTCGCTCAATTCAAGTACTGCCGAATTGGTACCCCAGACAGTGGGGATGTAAGACAACGAACCGGTCTGCTCATTGATGCTTGCACTGTGTTCCTTGTAAGCATACGTCTTTTTCGACTTCTCATACATAGATCCCTGATTATCAAAAGAGATAGCGAGCGAAGCAGCCAATCCTTTAGTGATAGCATCAAGACTTTGGTCTAAACGCAAGTCAGCATACAGCATACCCAACACATCTTTATTATGTCCGCTATCGCGCAACATCGCAACCGGATTGCTTGTTTGATAAGTCAGATTTCCTCCGTATGTGCCATCCAAATGACGAATCGGGAAAGCTGCAGACGGAATAAGATACATATTAGAATAAAAATCGGACATTGTGATATTAGGAGTATTCTTCTCCTGCAACTTACCCATCAAATTAAAACGCATATAAGTAGATGAAGTAAGATTCACATCAATGTTAGTACGCAAGTTCAAACGTACATCCGATGTTTTTGAATTATAGCGATCATCACTTACATTATATGTCAACATTGACTTGTCGTGATAATAATCTATTACTGTATGGTAACGGAAACGTTCACTTCCGCCATTGAAAGTCAGATTCAGCCGATGCGTATTACCCGGATTCTGATACACTTCATCCCACCAATTGACATTAGGATATTCCATCGGATATTTTCCTGTACGAAATGCTTCCAGCTCACGATTATTGTAACGAGCGTCTAAACCGTCATTCTGTAAAGCCTGATTCAGAGAATTTGCATACAGATAGCTATCTGCAAATTCCGGACTACGGAATTGTGTGTTCAAACCGAACTGATATTTTGCAGTAATCTTCAGTTTACCGATTTGCCCGCTTTTGGTTGTAACCAATACCACTCCGTTCGCTCCACGCACTCCGTATAAAGCACACGAAGCCGCATCTGTCAAAACCGTTACACTCTCTATTTCTTCAGCTGTCAAGTCAGATAGGCTTCTGACAAAACCATCGACCAGAACCAACGGTGACTTTCCGTACAAACTCAACGAAGCTTCGTTGAAAGCAGAACTTCCATTTCCCTGATTGACCTGCAAGCCGCGAATTTTACCATACAATGCCTTCTTTATATCAATCTCCGGAGAGTTTTCAAAAGCTTCCGAACCCACCACAACGCTCGAATAAGAGTTTACCTTTTTCGATACTAACTGATGGAAGCCGATATTCAGCGAATCCTTTTCAGTGTTCGTTTCTACCGTCCGGGCATTCATCCCGATGGTAAAACCACTCAAAAGTGTTAATAATATTATATGTCGTTTATCCATGTTATTATTCAATTTAATACTGATACAATTACCATCCCGGATTCTGCGTCATTCCATATCCTTTATTGATTTCGGTCAATGGAATAGGAGAAAGATACCACTTTGTATCCCAATGAGTAGTCCAGAAACGTTGATGAACACCACCTAGTTCCATTTTCTTAAATGTATAGGAAGTCGGATTCAGGTCTTTATCGCCGACAGTCTCCAATCCATAAAGTTTCTTCGTGAAATCACTGCTACGCCCATAACGAATGAGGTCGAACCAGCGTACTTCTTCGTAACCAAATTCCAATGCTCTCTCACGCAACACAGTTTCCAGAAACTTCTTTTGATCCATTGTTTCGGGCAAATCTTTCAATCCCACACGATTACGCACTTTATTTACATATTGATAAGCTGTTTTGTCGGGAGCTCCATTCAAATGATTCAATATCTCGGCATAGCTTAAATAGACCTCCGGCAGACGAAGATACGGCCATTGCGGACGATACTGCGTGCGGTCTGCCACTTGCTGCAATATAAATTTCATCATGCGGAAACCAGTGCCTGTTCTTTGAAAACCATTCGGACAGTTTGTATAAACCGGAGCCACCGTACCATCTTTATAGATGTCGCCCGGCACGGCTACTGTTTCATACAGACGCGGGTCGCGAGTGGGAGTTTTTCCATCAAAGAAAGGTTGCTTGGAGGGATGTTCCCAATCAAAATCCTCTTCAAAGTCAGAGCCATCTTTCCAGGGAAACATATTCACATAGTTCAATGTGGGTCCCCAGTATGTAGCCGGGTCCATAAATGCGGTATGGATAGAATAGTCTGCTCCACGGCGGGTTGAAATCAGTATTTCCGTTCCACCGCGATTATAATAGGCCTGACGATAAGCGGCTCTGTAATCGGCATCACTGGCTGATATGGGTTGAATTAATTGATAGTAATTCACGGTCTTCAGTCCGGCAAGAAGCAGTTCGGCCGTTTTCTTTGCGGCTTCCCAACGCTCTTTGTCATAATTGCCATAGCAGGTATATTCATCGGCATCAGCGTGCCATTTCTCATTTGAATTGAACATGGGGCTTGCGGCAAACAGCTGCACACGCAACTTCAGCGCATAAGCTCCCGCCTTATTCATTCTTCCATCATTGTCCTTGTTTTGTATCCACTCTAACGCAGGCAGAGCTTCATCGATCAGATCTACAATCTTTTGCACACTTGCTGCAAATGTCAGACGAGGAAAGGTCATGGCTTCTGTGGGTTCAATAGCATGGTCGATGTAAGGGAATCCACCGATATAACGCAACATTTCCGCATAAGAAAGTGCGATAATCATCTTTGCTTCAGCTATGCGTTCGTCCTTTTCGGTCGCGCTCATATCCGGAACCCGGTTTACGTTCTCAATGTAAATCCATGCATACCGAATGGCACTCCAGTCGTTCTCCGCACCATAGCGGTAAGCCTCATTTCCGGCAGCACTGTGATTAGCGCTCAATACGCCGCTATAATAAAGTTTTCCGGGTCCGTCACTGGCATTGTCACGATAACTGGAATTTAAATCGGTCAGGCTTTCCAAGATATTCAATCCCAGTTTATTCACTGCCGCACCAGTTCCGGTAGGCAATCCGTAAGGTAAATATGAATAAGCCTGAGTCAAGACTTTTTCTGCATACAAACGGGAGCTGAACATAGAATCCAATGTTGTTTCATTCAATTCCGGCGCTGTCCCCAAAAAGTCGTCGCCAAACTTGATGTCCGAGCAAGAACTGGCAATGCTAATGGCAATGATGAAGCCTCCTAGTTTAATTATATTTTTCATATCTGTTTTCATTATATTACTAGAAATTAAGATTCAAGCCAAAGCTATACAATTTAGACAAAGGATAACCGCCGGAGTTGGAAGTTACACTTTCCGGATCGGCAAGTTTTAACGGTGAGAAAGTCAGCAGATTATATCCGCTGAATGTTATTGTCAACGCATTCACTCCCACTTTCTTCAACAGGGGTTTGCCTTTAAAGGTGTAGCCGATGTTGAGACTCTTCAAGCGCAAATAAGAAGAATCCTGCAACCACAATGTAGACGACGGATTGTTGCCACTACCAAAGTTCCATGTTTCGGTCGCTTTTGCCGGACGAGGGTAGATTCCTTCGGTATTCTCCGGTGTCCAGCAACCTTCATAGAGATGTTTCAGCAAACCACGGCCACCTGCATTGGTGAAAGGAATAATATAATCTGTCTGCAACAGTTTGTCTACATGGGTAGCTCCTGTCCATTGCATCGAGAAACTGAAACCTTTATAGTCAAAGCCTGCATTCAATCCGAAGGTATATTCAGGACGATTGGAATAACCAAAAATTGCCTGGTCGTTTGTGTCAACAATACCATCATTATTTAAATCGGCAAACATACAGTCGCCCGGAGATACGGTAACATAAGGTTGCGGCAGTTTAGGATTAAGTATCTTTTCGCCTGCGGCGTTTGTTACAAAATCACTTTCCTGATACAAACGGACATACTTGTACAGTCCGGAATTTCTTCCTGTAGTTCCTCCCGTTTCATCCTGATAGCCATAGTTATGCTTCACTTCATCTTTATAAATAATCTTGTTGCGGGCAAAAGACATATTTGCATTGGCATAATAATGGAAATCTTTGAAAGTATCGTCCCAGCCAATAGAGAGTTCATATCCTTTATTATCCACAATACCAATATTCATATTCGGCAAAGAGGTTGCAATGATAGAAGGAACTGAATTGGGAGTGATAAGGATTCCTGTACGGTGTTCAAAGAAGTAGTCGAAATTCACAGACAAATGGTTGTTCAGGAATTTGGCATCAATACCATAGTTCTGTTTCTTTGCCGTTTCCCATGTCACTGCTGTGTTTCCCGGAGTACCATATATATAGCCCTCAAGGCTGTTCGGGTTATCTACTCCGAATGAATAACTGTTTCCCGTAGACCAACTGCCCGGTTTGTACATGAATCGGGTTTGCGATCCGACATCACTACCCACCTTTCCGTATGAAACTCTCACTTTCAAATAATCGACAACATGCTGTTTCTCCATGAATTTCTCCGCTGTCAATACCCAACCGGCAGAAACTGATGGGAATAATCCGTAGCGTCCGCTACCCGGCGCGAAATTCTCCGAACCGTTATAACCGACATTCACATCGAACAAATATTTAGTGCGGTATGCATACGTAGCACGTCCTACGAAGCCAATATAGCCACGAGGCATATACCAGTATTGTGCCACTGCCATCTGTTTTCTTCGGATAATAGTCGCGCGACTGATTATACAGGAACAAAGCACCTACTTTATGATCTCTGGCAAAAGTGTGATCGTAGTTTACACGTGCTTCTATATACCAGTTACGATCTCTGTCATAATCTTCCTTATAAGCCAAGGGAGTATTTTCACCCTGGGGAACATATACGATGGTTTTATCGTAATCAATAGAAGTTTCCGGCGTGGAAGAGGCTTCCAGAAATGTCTTATGCCAAGCCTGTTGGTATTCGATAGCACCGCCGGTGCGATTCTTATTCAGATTGAACTGATTGTCGTAGGCGCCTTTCAAGGAAACGCTCAATCCTTGAGTGATAAAATCGAGCTTCTGCGTGATGTCTACGTCCATATTCAGTTGAGTGGTGTATTGCTGTTTATAACCTGCACCGAAGAAAGGACCGAAACCGTCGCGAACTTCCACCGATGAAGGTAATGAAGACTTGGGCACCAGGGTGCGCACTCCGTCAACAATACCGGGACCGGAGAACGGTGTGCTCCATACCTGAACCATAGTCCAGGTGGGATCTCCCCAAGCATAACCATGAGTTGTATTCGGCTGTTGGTTTTTACCGATATATCCACCGATACCCAATTTCATTGTGGTGGTTTTTGTCAGGTTGACATCGAGGTTGGCACGGTAATTATAACGGTTATAGCGATAGTTATTATCATAGGGCATCACATCAAAATGTTTCAAAATACCATTTTGATAGAGATAACCCAAAGACACGAAATACTTCATGTTTTCACTGCCGCCGGATATGTTGATGTTGTTTTTACTCTGTATGGATACATTGTTGAACATATAGTCGCTCCAATTCACATTCGGACGGAATAACGGATCCGAACCGGTGCGATAGGCTTCCATCTGTTCTTTAGAGAATCTGTCTTTTGAACCGTCCATTTCAGCTTTCATGTTGAAGAACTTGGCATATTCGTAACTTCCCACCTGCTCAACCATCGAAACCGGCTGCTGCAAACCAAAGGTGGCGGTCACATTGATGGTGGGCTTACCGCTGGCACCACGACGCGTCGTTACCAAAACAACTCCATTAGCTCCCCGCACACCAAATACTGCCGTAGAAGAAGCATCTTTCAAAACAGAAATACTTTCAATTTCATTAGGGTCTATTTGTGAGAAATCACGTTCGATTCCATCCACCAGGATAAGTGGTTGGGCAGACGCGTCACTCAAAGAACCGCAGCCACGTACGTAAATAGTAGCGGCATCCTTACCGGGTTGTCCTGAACTCTGGACGGAAGAAACACCAGGAACGGAACCTGCTAAAACATTAGTGACACTCGCAACAGGAGATTTGATTAATTCTTTGTTATCGATACTGGAAAGGGCTCCTGTGATAGTAGCCTTACTCTTTGTACCATAAGCAACTACCACTACTTCATCCAAAGATTGTGTATCGTCTTTCATCAAAACATCAATCTGTCTTCTTCCTTTTACAGGAATAGATTGCTCTACATAACCAATAAATGAAATAACTATAACGGCCTCTTTATTTACCGAAATAGTATAGTTTCCATCAAAATCGGTAATAGTACCGTTGGTGGTACCTTTCACTGAAACATTAGCTCCGGGAATTCCCTCCTTAGTAGTAGCGTCGAGAACTCGCCCTTTTACTTGCACTTGTTGTGCCAACACTCCTGAAGGAATTAATAAGAAGAGCATCAGAAGAACAACAAAGTAGCTTTGGCTTTTCATAAGCTTCTTTTTTTTCATAATACTACATTTAATAATAAAGATTCATATTTCTATTAGCGAACAAAATAAATCTCACAGGCATTAGATTTAAGAATGAAGAACCGGGATAACTTTTCCGACTAACATTCTTGTCACAAAGGTAGGGTAGCTTTTAAAAAGAGTTATTTTAAAAATAGCCATTAAATATTCACTTTTCACCAAATCAAACCATTTCATCGGGGGGAATGATTGTTTTTCAAAAAATTAGTTTAAAATCGGTACCATACTCTATAATATTACATTTCAGATGCAATAGGGTAATTATGGGAATATATATTGATGCATATATCTATGGAATAATCCATAAAATAGAAAAAGACGGACGATTTGTTTATTCTATACTCCGAGCCTTATCTATCGATTTGTTCGACACCGAGAAACGATGTGTTTCTCGGTGTCGAACACTTTGTTTCTCGGTGTGAAACGAAGTGTTTCAAGGGATGAAACACCTTGTTCCTGGGAATGAAACAAATCACCACTTCAACTCGTCCAAGTTGCGCACTTGGATGCTTCGGAGATTACGATAAATGTTAATCATG
>OGPC01001340.1_pt1 | contig 16418 bp, 17 predicted proteins | sample 1552911 | NCBI WGS metagenome assembly OGPC01 (sample SAMEA2580248, study PRJEB22360) | human gut metagenome | biome: human gut; feature: human-associated habitat; material: faeces | place: Denmark | collected 2008/2010 | reverse complement strand
GGCGGCTTTGCCATTAAAAACAGCAGCATGGGCGGGTACAGCTACTTCCTGCAAACCGTCGTCACCGTGTTCATGTTCCTCTTCGGCGTGAACTTCAGCCTTTATTACATGCTCTTGCTCCGCAAGTTCAAAGCGGTGTTCAAAAACGAGGAGCTTCGCCTGTATTTCGGCATCGCCGCAAGCTCCATCGTTCTCATCGCCATCAATATCAGCTGCATGTACAATACGGTCTATGAGGCCGTGCACCACGCGGCGTTTCAGGTCGTCAGCATCATGACCACAACGGGCTACGGCACGGTCGATTTCGAGCAGTGGCCGGCGTTTTCCAAAGCAATCCTGCTTTCGCTCATGTTCATCGGCGCCAGCGCAGGCAGCACGGGCGGCGGTCTCAAGGTCTCCCGTGTTTTGCTCCTGATGAAGAGCATTCGCCGCACCATCCGCAAGGCGCTCCACCCGCGCCGCGTGCAGCCCGTTTATATGGACGGCCGCGCCGTCAGCGAAGAGGTCTGCGACAACGTCAACGCCTATCTTGCCATTTACTGCGTCATCCTCGTGCTCAGCTTCGCCATCATCTCGGTGGACGGCTTTTCCATCGGTACCAATTTCTCCGCCGTCGCGTCCTGCTTCAACAACATCGGCCCAGGCTTTGAGCTTGTCGGCGCCACACAAAATTTCAGCATTTACAGCGATCTCTCGAAGATTATCCTTTCGCTCGATATGCTCCTCGGCAGACTCGAGATTTTCCCTCTCCTGCTCCTCCTCAGCCCCGACACCTGGAGCCGCAGAAGATAACTTTTTGCAATAAATTTGCACGGATAAATTGCATCAAACGCTAAAATGCGTTATAATCAAATCAGCTTGTAAAGATCTGCATTTAAAACAGATCGAACTCAGGGTTTTTAAGGATAGGTGAAAACAAATGCAATACAGAAAACGTATGATCCGAAAGGGTACGGCGCTGTTGCTTTCCGCGTTGCTGCTCGCTTCGGCAATGCCGTTTGCGGTCTCTGCGGAGGAGGTTTCCGCCAAAACGACGGAATATGTCAATTTCCGCACCGGCCCCGGTACAAATTACAGCTCTAAGGGCGTCATTCCGTCCGGCACTGCGATTACCGTAACGGATACAAGCAACTCCCAGTGGTACGCCGTCCGCCTTGCTGACGGCTCCACGGGCTACATTTACGCACAGTACATCAAGATTACTTCCGCTACCGCAACGCCCGCGCCTACCGAGGCCCCGGCAGACGGCACCGTCCGCGCCAAGACCACGGCAGACGTCAACCTGCGCAAGGGTGCAGGCACAAATTACGGCGTTATCCGCGTTGTCGGCAATAACACCGCTGTCACGGTCACGGAAGCCACCAACACCTGGTATAAAGTAAAACTTTCCGATGGCACAGAGGGTTACCTCTATGCCCAGTATGTCACCGTCACCTCCGGCGACATCAACAGCGTCAAGAAAGAGGAGACCACCGATCCCTCCACGCTCACCGAAGCCGAACAGAAAGCAAAAGCCGTCCTCGATACGATCGGCTGGGATCTGCGCGCGGCCTACAACTGGTCCGCACACGCACTTCCGTATTACACGCTCGGCCCGGAGGTCACCGGCAACAGCGTTCATTCCGAGTGGTACGCAAACTTCGGCTTTGACAATCACAAGGGCAACTGCTACGTCATGGCAGCCACATTCCAGAAAATGGCAAAACTGCTCGGCTATGATGCACACCTTGTTGAGGGCTACATCCGCACGTATAACGGCCGCGGCCGCCACGGCTGGGTTGAGATTGACATGAACGGCACCACCTACGTGTTCGACCCGAACTTCGAGTACGGCGGTTACGGCAACGGCTACCAGATCAACTACGGTATGTCCGGTACGTTCAAGTATATCGACTATGCCCGTGTAGATTAACGGCAAACCCTAAATCGGAAAGGAAATTTACCCCATGTACAATAAAATGAAAACGGGCGCGTTGGCGTTCGTCTGCGCGGCGCTCGTGCTTTGCGCCGGCTGCTCCGCTGCGGAGAACTCTTCTTCCGCAGAAGCCACACCGTCTCCCACCGCAGCCCCCACGGCTACGGCAGAGCCCACCGCCACACCTGTCCCGGAGCTGAAAGTCGTCGGCGAAAAGTCCGACAGCAAAGATACCTTCTGCGTCACACTTGAAAACGGTACAAAGCAGGAGATCACCGCCGTGTCCGTTAAGACCGGCAGCGAGGAAAAGTTCCCGGAGAGCATGATGAAAAAGGGCGAGACCCTCGCAAAGGACGAAAAGTTCGAGCTTTACTACACGCCCAAAACGGAAGAGGAATCCTCCGGTTCCGGCGACGATTATTTTGTCTCCCCGCGCTACGACGTGCAGCTCACCCTGAAGGACGGCAAGACCTACGTTTTGCACGGCTTCCCGTTTGAAGACATCAAAGAAGGCACTGTTCTTTTAGAGGATGACATTGCCTACATCACATACATCTCTGTTTCCACGAAGGAAAAAATCGATACCAAAGAAGCGGAGCGCGCCACAAAGGAAGCGGAAAACGGCGAAATTTCCGTACAGACTGAAGAAAAGCCCGCATCTGCGGCAGAGGTCGTTACGGAAGAGCCCACCTACGAAGAACCGTCGTATGAAGAGCCCTCTTATGAGGAGCCTTCCTACGAGGAACCGAGCTATGAAGAACCCGCTGCCCCGGAAAACCCGGATAACGGCGGGCAGGAAGGCTGCGTGAACGGCGGGCTGTTCAACTGATGAGCCGCCACATGAGAGCGGAAGCAGGGACTTCCGCAAACACCTTTCGCGTCCATTCGTTCTCTTATCTGCGCGCTGCGGCGTGCCTTGCCATCGTGCTTCTGCACACGGTGTTCTGTGCCGTGTCCCTTTTCCCGGAGGAAGCATCTGCCACGCAAGCCCTCCTCTCCAACATCGTCGTCAACAACATGATGTGGGCGGTGCCGTGCTTTTTAATGGTTTCGGGTGCGCTGCTTTTAAACCCGGAGCGCCCCGTCACGGTGAAAAAATGCCTTACAAAGTACATTCCGCGCATGCTCATCGCGCTCGTCGTGTTCTGTCTTCTGTTCCGCGCATTGGAGATCCTCGTCAATCACGAGCCCGTCAATGCCGAAACGCTGCTTTCGGGCTTTTATGAGATTTTCTCCGGCACCTCGTGGTCGCACGTCTGGTATCTCTACCTCATGATCGGCATCTATCTTCTTTTGCCGTTCTACCACAAAATCGCGTCGAACAGCACGGCAGGGGAGCTGCGCTACCTCATGATTGTCTACGTCATCTTCCTGTCGCTTGTGCCCGTTTTAAAAACGTTCGGCATCTCCGTCGGGTTTTATATCTGCGTTTCCGCCATTTACCCGTTCTACCTCTTCTGCGGCTACGCATTGCGGCAGGGCGTGTGGCGCGTGAATCGCGGGCTTGGCCTGCTGTTTCTCCTCATCGGCACAGCGGCGGTCGTCCTGTTCACCGTGCTGAAAGAAAACGGCACCATAAAGGCCGCAGGCGTGTTCTACGGCTATTCTTCCATTTTTGTCATTCTCCAGTCCATCGGCGTGTTCACGCTGTTTGGCTGCGCGGCAGGCAAAACCGGCGCACCGCGAAAAGAAAAATCTCCCGGCGTTTTCGGCAAGTTCGTTTTGGAGATTGATAAATGCTCGTTTGGTATCTATCTTATCCATATGATTTTCGTGCGCGGCATCTTAAAGCACACGAAGATCCACCCCTACGGCGCAGGCAGTCCGTTTATTTTGATCGGCCTGACCCTCGGCATCTTCCTTGTCTCGTTCATCCTAACGTGGATTCTGAAGAAGATCCCCGGGGTTAAGAAAATCCTGTAAACGAATTTGGAGGCACACTTTCTTGTGAAGTGTGCCTCCATTATCCTATCGGTTGAAGACGGCTATATTCATTTCCCCCAAAATAGAAATATCATGCCGCATACATACGCGGTATATCACAGTTTCACCCTAAAAAGGAAGAAACTGCAAAAGAATACGCGCTTTTTGCTTGACATTTTTGTGCTTTTTCCGCTACAATCAAAGAAAAAGGGGAGGCGCTGCCATGTTCATCAAGTCCCGTATTCTGACTGTCCTCGATTGCATACCCGTCGCCCTCGCCGATATCGAAACCGAGCGCGAGCTCATGGAGCTTGCTGCCGAAAAACACCGAAAGGAACCTTGATATGTCCGCACTCCACATGGAAAAGATCACGGAGCACTCTAAAGATTTTCACCGCACCGAAAGCCTCTACGTCCGCGCGTTCCCCGCAAACGAGCGCACGCCCATCTGCGGTCTCATGCGGCACGACGGCCACGATTTTGTCGGCTTCTACGACAAAGACGAAAACTTCTGCGGCTTTGCAAGCCTGCTCACCTACGGCGGCATCACGCACATTCTGTATTTCGCCATTGATGAGCAGTATCGCGAGCACGGCTACGGCAGCGAAGCGCTAAAGCTCATGCATACGCTGTACCCGAAAAACCGCTTCATCGCCGACTTGGAGCTCGACATCCCTACCGCCGAAAACGAGCCCCAGCGCCACCTGCGCCGCGCATTCTACCTGCGCAACGGCTACACCCCGTCCGAGGTACGTTACGACTGGCAGGGCGAGCAGTACGAAATTTTAGTCAGCAGCGGCACCATCACAAACACAGAATTTGAAAACTTTTGGGATCACTTTCCAAATGATGAAGATCGGTGATCTTCATCATTTGTGATCACGGACAACTGATAAAAACATACAGACTTCAACAAAACGGTCCGGATCGTTTTTGATGCAGACCGATAAAAAGGAGCCAGACATGACCCAAAGAACCCCCGAAGAAATGATGAATCTCATCCTCTCCCGTGCCGAAAACGACGTGCATATCCGCGTCGTCGGCATGGAAGGCTCGCGCACAAATCAAAACATCCCGAAAGACCGTTTTCAGGATTTCGATGTCACCTATTTTGTCGATGACCCCGCGCTCTACACCAAAGACGACACATGGGTAAATGTCTTCGGCGAGCGCCTCATCATGCAAAAGCCCGAGGACATGGAACTTTTCCCCGCCGTCGAGGAGGGGTACAGCTTCTTGATGTTCTTCACGGATTACAACAAGATCGACCTCACGATTTTGCCCCTCACCGCGCTTGAAGACTATTTAAACGGCGACGGCCTGCGCGAGATTTTGCTCGATAAAGACGGTCGCGTCGAAGAAAAGCCCACCCCTACAGACAAAGAATATCACATTCAAAAGCCTAGCGCCCGCAGCTTTGACGACTGCTGCAACGAGTTCTGGAACATCACGCCCTATGTTGTCAAGGGCCTCTGTCGCCGCGAATTGTTATTCGCCATTGACTTGCTTGCGATGATGCGCAATGAACTTCTTCGCATGCTCTCGTGGCAGGTCGGCAGCGCATACGGCTTCACGTTCAGCGTCGGCAAAAACTATAAATTCATCGATCAATATCTCCCCGCAGAGCAGTGGCAAGCGCTTCTTTCCACGTATCGCACGGATTCTGTGGAAAACACATGGCGGTCGCTTTTCACCTGCCACGAACTCTTTCGAGATGCCGCTAAAAATTTCGCTGCAAAATACGGCTACACCTATCCCGATTACGACGAAAACGTCTCCCGCTACGTCCGCGATATGTACGCGGAATACGAAGCAAAATAACGCCTCTCCCCAAAAGAGTCTGCAAAATTCCCCGAAAATCGCCCGCCGCAACTCAAAATTGCGGAAATTCCAAGTTGACATGGTGGCTTTTCCCACGGTTTTCGTATAAAATGAGCCCAGCAAAAGGAGGTCTTCCGTATGACCATAGGAACCAAAATCGCCGCTTGCCGCAAACGCGCCGGCATGTCGCAGGAAAAGCTCGCAAACGAACTCAACATCTCGCGCCAGGCGGTCTCCCGCTGGGAAACGGGTGAAGCCGTGCCGGATACCGAAAAGGTTATTCAGCTAAGCCGCATTTTCCATGTCACGACCGATTATTTATTATTGGATATTGACGAAGCCCCGCAAAGCGCAGCCCCCGCCGAAAACAACAGAGAAACGGAACAGCGCGCCGCAGAAAAGCAAATGAAGCGCCAAAGCATGCGCATGCATTTCGGTTGGTTCCTGCTCATTTTCGGCGTCATCTCGCTCAGTGCAACGCTCGTCGGCGCGGGTCTTTACGCGCAGACGCTCACGGAATGGTGGACAAATCTCGGCCGCTACGGCACCGCGCTGTTCGATTCCTGGATCTTAGCACTGTTCATCGTCAGTGCCGCCCTCACCCTCTGCGGCATCCTCATCCTTATCCGCGAATACATCTTTATCGGCAAAGAGTAATAGTTAGGGCAAAATAAAAGCACGCAGGCTTAAATTCCTGCGTGCTTTTTCATTTTGTCACTACGGAGAAAGCCCGCTAAGCCGCAGCAAAGCCTGCCACGTCAGCGGTCCTACGATGCCATTCACGTCTAACCCTTCGTGCGCCTGCACGGCCTTCACGGCATTCTCCGTTGCCTCGCCGAAGATCCCGTCCTCCGCGACCTGCGGGATAAATGCGTTTTGTGCCGCTGCGCGGTTAATGAGCGATTGCAAATCTTCCACATCCGCGCCTGTGCGTCCCCTGAGGATTGCCCGCCCGGGGTAGATAAGACGGCTTACGGATTTCCCGTTTTCCGTCGCCATCGCCCGCGTGTCGCGGTAAACGGAAAGCAGCATATTCGCGCTTTGCCGGTTGAGTACGCCCGTCGGCTCCAGTCCGTACTGCGTTTGGAAGGCCGTGAGCGAATTTTTCGTCCGTGCGTCAAATACGCCGTTCATCGCGGGCAGGGGGATGGAATTGTCAAAATACGCAATGATCGTCAGTAAGTTCTGCATCTGTTCTACCGCCTTGCCGCTGTCTCCCTCTTTCAGCTCCGGCGGGTAGAATCGCTCGGCATCCTCGGGCGTGATGCCCTCGCTCATCAGCTCGTTTAATTGCTTGATGCCGCTGTATATGAGTTTGATTTTGTACCATGTCGCCTTACCAACCACGCCGTCGGGCGTTAAATTGAAAATTTTCTGGAACGCTCGCACCGCATTTTCGGTCGGCAGGTCGTAATACACGCTGATCTGCGGAATGCGCGGAATCGCCGGGTAATTGTCGCCGATGCGGTTTAGCTCCCTTTGCAGCACGCGCACACTTTCGACGATGCTCCCAAGTCTTAACGCCACACCGGGGTATGATTCCTCGTTGTCCCCAACAGGTGCGTTGAACACAATGTTGATGTCATCGCCGTAGAAATGCTGTAAAATCTCATACGGCACAAGCCCCTGCCGCGCTAATCCCACCGTGCCCCACTGCGAAAGCCCCGGGCATGTCGAGGTCGTGCCGTTGCAGTACTGCGTAAAATACGGCTGCACCGTGCCTTGCTTTACGACGTAATCGTTGAAAATATGATCGACGATCTGCGAGATGTTTTCAAAAATATCGCGGTTCAAAATAAACTTCTGATCGTACTGCGTTGTCGAGGTGATGTCAAAGTCATACCCGCGGCTGCGGTAATACTCCGTGTAAATGCGGTTCATTGCGTAAGAAATCTGCGCCAGAATATTCGCATGTATCGCGCTTTCCGGCCAGTTCGGGTAGATCTCGCTCGAAGCAACGTTTTTAATGTACGCCACAAACGGTACGCGCACATTCTCGGCCGGTTGGTCCGGCAGCCCAAGGTGCACCGTGATGTATTCCGGCACAACGGGCGTGTCTATATTGTTCGGCATAGCATCACCCCTCACCGACCGCCAAAAACTGCACCGGCTGTATCGACGTCACACCGGGGAAAACAGGCACCGCGCGGTAAATTTCCGTGCGGCATCCCGGGTGGCTCACGCGTATATCGTAAAGCGCATACGGCATCTCGCCCGTCGGCGACTGCGCCAACGCGTTATTCGGCGCGGGCAGCAAAATGTCGCCGAAAACACCGCTCTCGTCCGTCACCCCGGCAGAAAACCGCCGCGTGCCGTCCGCAAAGTCGTGCGTCACAAGTACCGAAGCGCCGGGGACGGGGAATGTCCGCTGTCCCGCATACGCCTGCACGCGCAGCGTGCCCGTTTTAGAATTTAGCTGTTGAAACACCTCAAACGTGCACGCCTCTGGTGAGAGATCCTGCAAAGGATCGCGCCCCGCGCCGCCCTCCGGCGGATTTTCAATCGGCGCGTTCTCCGCTATGTTCTGCTTGACGTCTCTGTCCATAAAGTCCCTCCTTTTACCTAACCCCAGTATAAGCGGCAGAGGGGAAAAGAGTGCCCACTTTCGTTCGAGTAAATCTGCCATTGCAGCGCATAACGTCACATTTGAAATGTATAATTTGTGCGCTGTAACTGTAATAAGTTTAAGCCTTCTTCACCCAGTCGAGTGCGACCCAGCCGCCGGCCTTTAGTCTGCCCCAGCCTTTATCGGAGCCGGGGCCGCTGCGCTCTTCAACGATTGTGTAGCGCAGCGTATCTTTGATCTGCCCTAAAATGCCGTAGTTCGTGCTCGGACCCTTGCGGATGTTGAGCGCATCGCGGCAATTTTTGCGGATGAGATAGGGGGTAAACTTGCTCGCGACGGGCGCTTTTGCCGGCTCCATATAGCGTTTTACCATGCTCAAAAAGCGCTGCCAGCCGCGGTCGAGCGTCCTGTGCGGGCAGTACTTGCCGTCATAGTCCCGGTGCTTTGTCACCTTATCGATGCCCCAGCCGTACTTTTTGAGCAAACTCGCGGTGAACTCGGCCGCGTTCTGCTCGGCCTTATCAAACTTTTTACCGCCCGATTTGGAATAACAAATTTCAATATGGATGCCCTCCATGTTGCCCTTGCCGTGCCCGTCGCCGCTTGCCCACGCGTTGCGGTTTTCCGGGATGCCCTGCACAATGTTTACATCGTCCACCGCGTAGTGAAACGAGATCTCAAGGTCGTTATACCGCATGTAGGAGATCTCATTTGCGGCGGGCGCATCGTTTGCCGTGTTGTGGATGACAACGCGCGTCGGTGTGCGGGTGTACGGGCATTTAATGGCATATTTGTCCTTTGGCACAAGATTTTCTCTGATCGGTACCATAGCTCCTCCTTATGCTTTTACGCCCCGGATTTTGACCTTGCTGCCCTTTGTGCCAAGGCTCAAAGGGGCCTCGATATTATAGGCATTGCAGTTTTTCAATCTCATTTCATGTGTCATGTTCGTCTTCCTTTTCGTTCACGGTGCTTTTCAGGCGAGAAAGTAATCGATTGAGGCGAGGAAAGCCCGGTACACCGATGGCGGCTAAGTTTTCCAGCACCGAGATGAGCTCGTTGATGATGAGCCAAACGGTGACGAGCAGGCCGCAGAAAAGCTCGATATGCAGGTCGATGCCTGCCTGCTTCAGTGCGCCGTGCAGCAGGTAATCCACCGCCGCGCCTACGGCGACCATGGCCATATAGCAAAGCTTTTTGAGAATACCCTTCACGCCGATGCGCGAGCTGAGCTGTGAGAAAATATAGGCTTTTGTCATGCCGGTGAGGTAATCGAGTACCATGGCAAAAAACAACCCCAAAAGCGGCTGCGTCAGCATACCAAAGTACGAGGAAAGCCCTGCCAATACCACGGTAAAAGCGGTTTTTAACATAGTCGGTTTCATAAATTCCAAATAAACTCCTTTTCAAAGTCTCCGTTTTCACCGCGGTGCGGCACGGCAAAACGGGCGGCGTCTGCCGTGCGGAGCAGATGCCGAAATTCAGGAAAAGAAAAGAGACCCCACGACTTTGCCGCGGCAGTCTCAAATTCTTTTGACAAGGGGAAGTGCACGCGGGGAGGATCCCCGCTTTTTAAAGGGCGAAACGGCGGAAAGCGAAACGCTTTCAATCGCCTTTCGGTGCAGCCGCCGCATGTGGCGGTCCGAGTAGTGCATGCGCTCTGCAATCTCCTTGAGGTCGAGCGCGCAGATGTAGTGCTGTGTCAAAATCTCACGCAAAGCGGCACTTTCCACCGTGTCTATGGCGGCTTCAATTTCTGCCTGCCTTGTGCAAAGCACGCGTATGGCGTCTTTTGCTGCGCATATCGCGTGCTCTAAGTGAAAAAGAAGGTCGGTATTTCCTTCCAAAATCAGCGCTTCTTTGCGCGCTGTCAGCCGGGTGAGTTCTGCCCTGCGTACACGGAGGTCGAGCTCCGTGTAGCGGTAGGCGGATAAAAACGCCTTCACGGCGTTAAATTCTGTATCGGTCAAGACTGCACGACCTCTCGCAGGCGGTCTGCAAACTGGTCTGAAAGGGAATATATGTTCTTCACTTCTTCACGGTTCGGCAGCCCCGTAAAATTCTGCACACTGCGGCGCACGGAGGTGCTTTTCGCGCGGTGCGCAGATTTCGCTACAAGAGAGATCAAGAAAACCGCACCCTGTGCAAGCGCGATTAACAGGCAGGAAACGGCAATACTAAAGAGAAACAGAATCATAAAAATACCCCCATCCGAGGTTCGCTTGTGCGTTGATGCATGGTACAGACGGTTCTGTGCGGCATATCAGCGCTTCACGAACATTCGTTTCTTTGCTGTCTCGTATTATAAACAAACGTTCGCGATTTGTCAATCGAACATGCAAAGATTTTTTCGGAAAACGAGGTTTTAAAGGGCAGGTGTCTGCTTTTTGCGACACCTCAAGGAGATTTGAAAAGATGTCCTTGACAAGGGGAAAAGGGCTGAAACAGCACGATCTTACCCCATTTTTCCGTATCCCGATTACAGTAATACGCGTGGATGCTGTCCTTTTGCGGGACGTCAAAGGCTGTTGCTGTAATGCGGGCGGTATCGGGCAGGGCGGCACGCAGATTTTCGCTGTCGCCGACGGCTGTAATGTGGATGGGCGCAAGTGCCAAAAGCTGGGGCAGCTCGCTGCGCACGATTTTGCACCGGCGCTCAAACACGACGGAAAGGCGGCTGTGTGCGACGGCGTTTTTGAGAAGCGCCACATCCGCGGAGGGGCGCAGTGTGCCGAGCGGCTGGGTGAATTCTTTTTCCGCGCTCATCTCCAAAAACACGTTGACGGCGCGGTTTTGACCTTCCCGAAGCTGACGGGAAAGCGCTTCTCTCTGTGCGGCAAGTGTGGTATAAACCGTGGCGGTTTCCGGGCAAAGCCGCAGCAGCGGGTGGCTTTCCACGCAGAAAACATGCAGCGAAAGCCCTTCCTGTTCCGCAAACCGCACGGCGCTGCACAGCACAGAGACCGGCACGCGCAGGGCGCTGCCCGTGCACAGAATGTGCGTGCCGTTCGGTGTAAGCGAGACAAAGCCGTCGTCTTTTAAGCTATCCGCATCGGAAGCGGCGCGGTCCTTATGCAGGCATACGGAGTCGCCGAAGGTGACTTCGCCGTGCGGGAGTGCGCTCGGTGCAGCACGGGAGGCGGCGTTATACCGCAGCCACGCGGTTTCGCCCGTGCCGTTTACGCGTGGCAGCAGGCTGCACATGCGCCCGATGAGGTCATCCCCGGCGTAAAAGCATTGCGCGGAGACGGTGGCGCGCTCGGTTTGGCCCGCTTCGTCGTTTAAAAGCGCGTGGCCGGTTTTCAGCAGCACGGCAGCCGCAATGCCGGTGTTTTCGCGCCCAGTATCGACCGCGCGGTCGCTGAAAAGGCGGCGGGCGGCGGTAGGCGGGCAGCGGAAAACGAGGCGTGTGGAAAAGTGGTCCTTCAGCTCGGCCGTGAACGTGTTGCGCGCGCTTTCGCTTACGCCGCGCTGGCTCGCCATGATGAGGTGCACGCCGTAGGTGCGCCCTTTGCGGACAAGCTCGCTTAAAAGCGCGGCAGTCTCTGTGTTGCCCTCAAAAAGCGACTGGTATTCGTCAATCATAAGCAAAATGCGCGGCAGAATTTCGGACAACGCACCCGTTTCGCGCTGCACGGCGCGGTAGGTCTCGTACTTGCGGATGAGGCGGCCGGTCTCGGCGGAGAGCGCCGTAAAGCAGGTTTGGCGGCGGTGCAGCTCCGAAACGTAGTACCGAAGAAAGGATGCGGCGCAATCGGGGTCATCGTTTTCAACGACGGCTTCGACTGCGGGCAGGCGCGATGCGCCGTAAAGCGCGAACTCCGCGCCCTCTTTGAAATCGGCAATGGCGAGCTTCACTTCGCCCGGCGTGTAGTTTGCGAAAATCTGCAAGGCAACGGTATGCAGAAGTGCGCTTTTGCCGGAGTTTACATCGCCGATGACGAGCGCATACGGCTTTTCTTCCGTAAACGCAAGCGTGACGGGCTGACGAGTGACATCGCTTTGGCCGATGGGAAGGAAAATGCCCGCTTCGCTGCTCTTTTTCTGCCAGCCTTCGGCATGCGGCAAACGGGCGTTGAGGGGCAGCACGGCGGCTTTTTTAACCTGCGCGGTGACGGCAGAAAGCGCTGCTGCGCGGCGGGCGGGGAGATCCTCCGGCGGGACGGTGAAAACGTCTTCGGAGATGTAAATTCCGTCGTTTTTTGCGGTGCAGCACGCGGCGTTTTGCACGAGCGCGGGAAATTTCTGTTGAAAACCGTGCGGCAGGGAGATCGCCTTGCGCACGGAAACGAGCACACGCACGCAGGTGTTGGCGCGCATGAGCCGGATGAGATCTTCCAGCATCTGCTCCGGGATATTCTGCTCCATGTTTTCGATGAAGACGTAGTGCATCGAGTTCGGCGTATTTTCTGCGGCGGCGCGACACAAGGCTTCTATGCCGCGGGTAAATTCCTGCGTGCTGCACCAAATTTCCGCGCGGCCGCTCGGCGTAAACGCGGCGAAAACGTCCTTGTACGCATTGCCGCAGTGGGCGGGATCTGCAAGGTGCACGACGGCGGCAGGATCGCTTTTAAGCAGATCGAGCGCCAAACTGCAAAAGAGCGCGTGCGGGGCGGTGTTATCCGTTAAAAACAGCACGCTGCGGTCGAGCTTTGTACAGGTAAACGGCGCTGCAAACATTTTGCCGGAGGGGAGCGCGATGCGCAGCGTGCCGAGGGAAAGCGGGGCATGTTCGGCGTTTTCGGCGAAAATTGCAGCGCTTGGCGGTGTGCAGAGCACAGCGTTTGTGCGGGCGATTGCGGCTTCGGTATCGACCTTTAATTTTTGCAGAATCTCCGCGCGGCGATTGGTACATTCGGCTTCAATCTGCCGCGTTTTGCGCGTGCAGACAGCGCGGGCGCGGGCGGTTTTTTCGGTAAACGCGGGCGCGTTTTCTATGGCCTCCGCGCAGCGGCGCATGTGCGCGTAGGCGTCGAGGATGGGCATGTAGAGCGATTTGCGGAAATCCGGAGAAACGGAGCCGATGAGCCCCGCGGCGTCCGGCAGCAAAAACGCGTTTTTGATTTTCTTTGCGCCGGCTTGAATGGCGAAAGCGCTTTTTGCATGCGTGTAATGAGTGCTTCCGCGCACACGTTTGCGGTGTTGTACGGCTTTTGCATGGCGGCGGAAAAATACTGCGGCTGCATGCGGTGAAAGTGCGGATCGAGAATGTCGTTCATCGCAATCTCGGCGGCGGAAATCAGGCTTTCGGCATCGCCTTTAAGTGTGTCGTGCTCGTGCGCGAAGTCTTCTAAAAGCTCGTCGGTTGCGTCCTGTACGGCGCAGACGCGGCGTTCTCTGTTTTGGTCGTTCAGGCGCAGCGCGGTGCGGGTCTCCGCTTCCATGCGGCGGAGCGTTTCGTGCAGCGCGGAAAGCGAAGCGGCGGTGCCGTTTAACGTGCGGAAAACGGCGGAAAACGGTGCATTCATGGGAAAACTCCTTTTCGAAAAATTTAGCCGAACGCCATTTTGACGAGCCCGACGATGCCGAGCACGAGCACGGCAAGCGCGAGCGCCATAAGGATGGGCGCGGCCATGAGTACGAACACGGCGGCGGGCGGCGCAAAGCAGCAGACGGAGACGGTGCAGAGGTAGGCAAGCACGTTATAGCGGTGTTTTTTCGCGCCCGTTTTGCCGTAAAGATAGATGCAGAATACGGTTAGGATGATAACGAGCGCTTTGGCGTGCTCAAACACGAACTGCTGTACGTAGTCTTCCAAAAAATCGAGGTGCGCGGGCGGGGTGAACGCTGCCTGCATCTCATGAAACACGCAAACAGCAGCAAAGACGGAAGCGGAAAGCGCGAAAAGCCAGTAAACGAATTGGCGCGCAAAGCTGACTTCGGGGGTGTCCTCGGCGGTGGTATCGGCAACGGCGGGGGCTGCGGTGTGCTGTGTGCGGCTGCGGTGCTCGGCTTCGCGGTCGTGGATGGTGCCGTCTTCGGCAATGTAATAATCCGGCATAAGAGCCTCCTTATCGGAACGGTTCGGGGTCGTCGTCATCGGTCTCGGCGATGTCGCCGCCGAACAGGGCATCGAATTCTTTTTCGGCAGACGCGGGATCAAGCGGCTTTGGGCGGGCGGTCATGGCCAAAAATCGTTGCGCGTCTTCAAGCCGTTTTTTGCGGTCTGACGCGGAGGGCTTTAGCTTCTCAGCATCAAACCCTGTCGGAAAAATCACGCCTGCGGCGGCTTTTTGCAGCTCTGCTTCGCGGCTATACAAAAGCGAAACGAGGATGGAAACGGCGGAGTACAGCGTTTCTTCGAGTGATGTAGGAACTTCCAGTGCGGAAAGGGCCATTTTTGCGCACAGACCCTCCGGGCGGCGGCCGACGAAGAGTGCGCCGGACTTTACGGAATCGTTTTCCGCGTTGCAGATCTGCGCGGCGGCGTGCAGGTAGCGTGGATCAAAAACAAGGGCGTTGCGGCCGGGAAACAGGCGCAGGATGAAAAAGGTCTTCTCATCATTTAAGGTGACGTGCAGCTTCCAGCGGCGGTGCGCGGCCAGAAACTCGTAGAGGTAGCACGCGCCGGTTTCATCGGGCGCATGTTTTGCAAGCACGGTAAAGTGCGTTTTTTGAAAATATTCCTCCATGAGGGGCAGAAAATCTTCCGCGTGGGACGGGGCGGGAGACGGAATGTGGATCTCCTGCGGCTCCGGGAGCGCCTCCGGCAGTACGCCCGCGCTGAGCGAACGCAGAGCGCTGATGTGCGGCGTGAGTGCGGCGAACGCGGTGCGCTCCAAAAGCTCCAGTGTGGCGCGGGAGACGGGCGCGTGCTCAAAGGCGACCTCCGTGCGGTAATAGACCTCGCACAAATTGGATTCTACACACACGACGCCGACCTCCGGCGTGATGCGCTGGCAGTAATCGGCGACCATCGGCACGTAAGACGTGCGGACTAAAATGCCGGGGTAGGCGCTTAAAAGCAGAAAGCCGAGCTCTTTATCCACGCGGGCGCAGAAAACGAGCGAGGTGCGGCCGTCCGTTTTGCGGTACAAAAAACCGGGTTCCTCGTCGAGCTTTTCAAAGCTGTCCGCGGTCTCATCCAAATATGTTTTGAGCATTTCGTAGGTTTGGGTGCTGTTTTGTGTAGGCAAAGTAAAAACCTCCTTAGATCCGTTTGTTTTCACCTTTACTACGAACGGCGCAGACGAAATTTTGAGCGCACAAAAGAAAAATGCCCTGTTCTTTTCACAGAACAAGGCATTTTAAAGCTTAAATTTAGTTTTGCGTCGGTGCGGAAGCGGTCTCTGCGGTGTTTAAAACGTGCTTTACAAGGCGGTGCGTTTTGAGGTCGATGGGATTCTGCGGGTTTTCGCACAGCTGCACGTAGCAGCGCTTTAAATCATCCGCGTAGCTTTGGAACGTCACAAGGTCGAACGCGCGCTGGCAGCACGTGAGCGCTTCTTCAATATCGGCCTTATTGCGGTAATCGCTTTCAATGACGAGCGCTGTTTTGGCGAGCGCCAGACGGTAGCTGAAGTAGCCCATGTGCTCGGAATTCTGCTCGGCGGCAGAGAACGAAAGTCCCTTTTGTGCAATGCGCAGGATGAGGTCGTATTCAAGGCTTTTCTTCAGAATTTCCGTAAGGTACAGCTTGCAGCAGTTTGCGGCGTTTAAGGGCTGCGGGCGGCCGTTTGCGGTGATTTTCTCAAAAATGACGCGGCGCAGGACGTTTTCGGCGTCGGCGGTGCGATTTTTGTCGAGCAGCACGGTGGCTTCTTTCATGTAACCACGCTCATCAAGCGGGAAAATACGCTGAAAATCTTGGCAAACGGAGAGCGCTTTTTCAAAATATGCTTCGGTCTGCTCCGGCGGGCAGCACAAGGCGCGGGTGCGGCAATACTCGGCGGCGTCTTTAAAAAGCCGCGGTTCGTTCCAGTTTTCGCGCCCGAGGCTTTCGGCTGCGGCAAGATAGGTTTCGCCGTCCGCGCCGCTGCGGGCGCAGGTATTGAGCGTGATGGCGAGCAACGTTGCGCTGCGGGGATAGATTTTAAGTGCAAAATCACACACGCGCAAAGCGTCGAAATAATCGCCGAGCGCCTCAAAGCGGTCGATGAGGTTGTTGAAATCGCCGACAGTGCCGGTGGTGTGGTTGTTTTCATCCGAGACGGCATCCGCAAGGCTGCGCATGAACGCGGCGCTGCCGTGCCC
>OGPC01001337.1_pt1 | contig 16451 bp, 17 predicted proteins | sample 1552911 | NCBI WGS metagenome assembly OGPC01 (sample SAMEA2580248, study PRJEB22360) | human gut metagenome | biome: human gut; feature: human-associated habitat; material: faeces | place: Denmark | collected 2008/2010 | reverse complement strand
TCCCTAATTGTTTCAACTTCTCGTGCCAATAGGCTGTACTTATTTGTTCCTTCATGCTTTCGGGGTAAGTGCAGCTTTTAGTTTGATGAAACATTCGTCCTTTACGGTATTTTCCTCTACAGTGCTCTCTTTCACTGTACTCTTTTTTACAGCTTCCTTCTTTACACTCCCTTCCGCTTGCAACTGAAGTGTACCTTCTTCTGTCTCTTTAAAAGTCAGTGCCACCGAAATGTGTGGTGTTTCTATCGGATTGATAGCCGAAAGAAACTTGCAGGAAGACACTTGTGTTACTTGCAATTTTTGCTGGCGAATGTCTTCTACACATTCCTTGATAAGTTGTAACAGGCAAACTCCTGGCACTACCGGGTGTCCGGGGAAATGTCCCTGATAAACAGGATGCCCGGGATTCAACTTTATCTGGATAGTCCAGATCGTTGAGTCCGATGATTCGGAGGAAAGGATGGTATAGAAGTTATCAAGTAGCATATATTAAATCTCTTTAGATAGTTTGTCCAGACGGATCGTTAACCGAATCCACAGATGTTTGATTTTTATTTGTGCGGGATCGCCCGGAGTATTGCCAGTGATGTAGACCACTGACTTTCCAAAGCCTTTTCCACTGGTTCTTTTTTCAGTAGCACTGTCTTTGGTTTTCACACGAATATCTTTCCCACTTAAGAACAGGCGTCTGAAATCCATCTCCAGAAGTTTCAGCACCTTTTCCTTTTTCATGGGTTCAATGCAACTGTTGACAGTAAACTGATCGTTGCGAAGAGAAAAATCGAAAAGGCTTAGTCCGAAGTAAGTAGACGCTACGATCCGGATTTCGTTATCAGGCATACGGCGTACTATTAGCATACCGCTCATGTGATGTTTCATGAAATCCAGTTGGATATTGTATTTTTGCGAACTTTCTCCTTGTGTTAGTTCGATAGCGGGGGGCACGGTACTTCTTTCCCCGCTCATCCGTGGAGAGCAGGAAGTCTGGATCTGTATCCATAAGAATAGCAGAACCGTCAGACTAACGAATCGCAAACTTCGTCTCATTCTTCAGGGAGTTGAACTTTTTATTATAGAATTCGTATTCTGTATAGTTTGTGGCTGTTTCGGACAGACGGAGTTTGTGTACCGACATATCTTTCTTGTCCAGATAGATTTCTATACCGGCAATATAGGCTTGTACCGCTTTGTTGGTCGGTTTTATTTTAACCAGATAGTATCGTGCGTCTTCAAAATACTCCAGCAGGTAGTTGGACGACATTTTAGACAGGTCGCCTATCATACATGCGGTCAGCATATCCTGCATCTGTGCCATCATTTTGTTCGAACTAAGATTCATGATACTTTTCTTGCCATCCGAAACGATTTTGAGCTTACTGCCGTTTATCACGATGAGATAATCCATCGGGCGGAAATATTCCATGCAGATTTTATGGGTCTTCTGGTAGTAGAACTTCCCTTTGGAAGTAACTTTCTCATCGAATACATCGAGATATTTCACTTGGGTAAAATCGCTTTCGATGGACTCTACAGTTTGTGCCTCCTTTGCCAGGCGGCTTTCAAACTCTGTCTTTTGCGCCATCTTTTTCATGCTCTGGGCATGGATAGAGGCTATAGATAAGAAACTAAATAGTAAATATATGAATGATTTTCTCATATTTTCTCTTTCAGTATTCGTTGATTACGGATTAATTCTTGTTCAAGTTCCTTTTCTGTAGGTAATATAGTCCGGTATTTGGATGCGAATATTTGTTTACTTTCATTTAATACGGAATATTTGACTATTGTTTCATCCTTATCTGTGCAAAGAATAATGCCAATTGTAGGGTTATCGTCTTCACCTCTTTTCAAATCATCGAACATTCGTACATACATATCCATTTGTCCAATGTCCTGATGAGTGAGTTTGTTCGTTTTTAGGTCAATGATTATAAAACATTTAAGTAGATAGTTGTAAAAAACTAAATCAAGATAGAAATGATTTGTCTCGGTACTGATACGCATTTGACGAGCAACGAAAGAAAACCCCTTTCCCATTTCAAGTAAAAACCTTTGTAGATGTGAAACTATTTCACTTTCTAGTTGAGATTCATGATAATTGGAGTTTTCGGATAGACCAAGAAATTCTAGTATATAGGGATCTTTTATAAAATCATCGGTGATAGTATTGGGATCAATGATAACGTTTGCTGCCTGTTCTTGAGTAGAAATAATCCTTTGATAATATTTACTTTTTATATTTCGCTCCAATAGTCTTACCGACCAGTTCTGTGAGTGACTTTCTTTAAGGTAGAAATCTCGTTCTAAGGCATTGTCTATTCTCATAATCAATCGTATATGTGACCACGTCAATTCTCTACACACTGTGTAGAGAATTGACTCTTCGGGAAACACAAGGTAGAATTGACGAAAATTCCATAAGTTTGCCATAGAAAGCCCTTGTCCAAACTCTTCTGATAGAGCAATAGATAGTTTTTTGATTAAAAAGCTACCATAATTAGCCCTTTCTTTACCTTCTTGCTCTTGTTCCACAATACGTTTCCCTATTTTCCAATAAGTTTGTGTCATGATGGAATTGATGGCAGTATAGGTTTGGAGACGTGCATTACGTAACATCTCCCTTATTTCGTTGAAGAATTTTTCTTCTTTTGGGGAAGATGAGATTGTATTTTCAGATTTCTTTAATGAATTCATAATAGTTTCTTTATTGATATATAAGTTTGTCCGGACGGACAACGGTATATCCTTGTTCTTTCAGCAAATCCAAGATTTGTTTCACTAGCTGGTCGCTGTCCGGCATCCGGTCGTGCAACAGAATAATGGCTCCCGGTTCAAGATGTTTCCGAATCCTGGCAAGGACTTTATCCGGTGCTGGCTGTTGTGTATCCAGTGTACGGATGCTCCATCCTATAGAGGTATATCCTAACTGTCGAACGGCTTTCGCAATCGTTGGATTAGTGACACCGAACGGCGGACGAAACAAACTAACCGGCTGCGAAGTTACTCGTTCTAGTTCACACTGACAAGTTTGCAAGTCTTTTTTCATCTTGGAGAGCCCGTATAGCGGGAATAAACCGGAATGGGTATGCGAATGATTTCCAATCAGATGACCTTCTGCCACCATTTTTTGCAAGATTGCTTCATTCCCTTTTACCTTATGACCGATACAGAAGAAACAGGCGGTTACCTGATATTCTTTTAGTACCTGCAGAACTTTGGGAGTCTGTAGGGAGTCGGGGCCGTCATCAAAAGTCAGGGCGACAATCTTTTCCGCAGTATGCTTCTTGCAAAATGACCGGAGGTAAAATCCCGATTGAATACTATAAGAGGCATAAACGAGAAAAGACAGGAGCAAGAGCAAGCAAAGAAGGAGGCAAACGATTATCATACGCTTTTCCGGATTAGAATCAATGAATGATTGATGGAGTGGTGATGATTGTAAATCAATATATGGGTCGAGGTAGTGCAATTGGCCGATTCGTTCACTGCTTTCCATACCGCATACGATGTTGCGGTAGGATATTCACCACATTCATTCTTAAAACTAAGATGAACACTTTCCGGGAAAAGGTTTGTTTCAAGCTCTTCATAAATAGAGTTGCCATTGTCGACAGTTTGCTCGTGAGAGTCATCTTGATTGTGTTGCTTCTTGTTTTTCCCGGTAACCAACCACTGAATATCCTGACATTCTAAACCATTTCGTTGCAAAAAACGGATGATTCGGGAGCTGATTTCTTCTATAGTCTGTTTCCCGATGAAAGTTTCGATTCCCTGTATTTCAGCCAACGGATGCTCTCCGGCTTCCCGACTTAACAGGAAGAATTGAGCACCTTCTCCGGCTGCTATCCCTTTCAGCATTCCCAGCCGTTGCTGAATCGTGTAACTGGTTTCTGTCATTTCATCGATGGCTCCCACAAGTATATTCTCACTTCCTTCTCCTATTTTCATCATAGCGTCCAATAAAGCACTTTCAAAACTAAGACCACGGTGGACATAAGTCATGTTGTAGGCATGTATTTGATGAATCAGAGCTATTTGTGCACCGATTGTATTGAATGTCGACTGGATGAAAGGAGTAGGATTCAGCATCCGCTCTTCATTATCCAATAGGTTGTTCAGGAATTTTTCCGTATCTGTCAGGCAGCCCAATCCTGTTGCTGTGATGATTCCTTGTATCTTTTCAGGAGATAGTTCTCCCATACATTCCAATCCGCAGGCCACCCCCATTTTTACGATACGGCTCATGCGTCTGCGCAAGGTCGCATTGGTGATAATATCCTTATAATCGGGTTCGCAAGCCTGAAGATAAGGGCGATTATTTCCTGGTGAATGATCCTTTGGCGGATGAATGGAAGCGATGCGTTGAATATAAACTGGCTGCATAGGCTTAAATACTTAAAGGTGCGTTCATGCTGGAAAATTCGTTGCGGAAAAGAGGAGCGATGAATCGTTTCCTCCGAAACCGAAAGAGTTGGATAACACATGTCGGATGGGGATTCCTTCTTGAAAAGAGGTTTCCGGTATCAGTCCTGTTTCCGGCATCGCATCCGTAAAGTTCAGGTTGGGATAAATCAGCCCTTTATCTATTGAAAGAACGGAGTAAACAGCTTCAATTCCTTCGGAAGCTCCTAAGGTATGTCCGATAAAAGCTTTTACCGAACTAAATGGCGGAACATGTTCTCCAAAGATTCTTCGGAGTGCCATACCTTCTGACGCATCATTGCCGGAAGTACCTGTTCCATGTACATTGATATAATCGATTTCTTTGGGAGAAATGCCACTGGAGGCGATAGCTTCACTCATTGACAGAAAGGCACCGTCCCCTTCAGGAGAACTTCCTGTTTGATGATAAGCCTCATTTGTATTGGCGTAACCGCTAAGTTCGCAATAAGGAGTTCTTTGAAGTGAACTTTCCGATTGAAGCACTAAGTAACCGGCACCTTCTCCCAGATTTAATCCGGTACGTGAGCGGTCAAAAGGACGGCAATGTGTTTTGTCCAAAATCATCAGGGAGTTGAATCCATTGAGCGTAAACCGGCAAAGTGCATCTGTGCCTCCCACGATAGCGGCATCCAGTAGCCCATGTTTAATCATTCTTGCTCCCAGCATGATGGCATTGGCTGCTGACGAACAGGCTGTACTGATGGTGGTTATAAAATCATTGATACCCAAATACGAAGCAATCAATTCTGTACTGGCTCCGCAGTCGTGTGAAATTACTTCCCGTAACCGTCCCTGTCCCGGTTTTTTCTTGAAAGATTCATAGAAGTGCTCGCTCAAATCCATGCCGCCAACGGAAGTGGCGGAAATAAAACCGATACGTAATGGTGGTGTGAGTCCCGCATCTTTCATTGCTTCTTCGGCTGCCATCATTCCCAACAAGGCTGTACGTGATACAGTGCGTTGCGGCGGTAAAGAGATCAGTTTCTTTAGTTCCTCATTGCTACGTTTCACTTCGGATACGGGCACATCGAGAGCAGTCGGAAAAAGAGTTACTTTTCCGATGCCATGCTTTCTTTGTCTCAACGCTTCTATATTTTCGGAAACTCCGATACCGATGCCCGAAACAACTCCCAATCCGGTGACGTATATCTTCATCGGTTAAGCTTTGCGATTAGCAATGATGTAGTCTGCCAGTGTACGTACCGAGTAGAAGATTTGTTTTCCTTCACTGGGGTTCTCAATCTTTATACCGTATTCGCGTTCCAGAATCAGGATGATTTCGAGTGCGTCAATGGAGTCAAGGCCAAGACCTTCGTCGCCAAACAGAGGGGCTTCATTGTCAATATCTTCCGGAGTGATTTCTTCAAGGTTCAACTCTTCGATTAGTTTCCCTTTCACTTCGTCCATCAGTTCTCTTTTGGTTTGATCTAAATTATCCATAAATCGTTGATATATTATTAAGTTGTTTAAATTCTGCTTGATAATGTCCGTCCAGTAGTTCGCACCAGCCTATGATACAGGTGCGTAACTTACCTTTCGCCATCACAATCCTTGCATAATCTTCTAATGAGGCAGCATCGGATTGTCGACGGACAAAGAATGTATTCTCTCCCTGAATCTTGTGCCGGATACAGATTTCTCCCAATACTACATTGGGGAGAGTGTAGACAAACACGGCAGGACTGGCTGCTTTGTCCCCTTCTTTACTGATGATTGCCTGATGTTTGCAGTCCGTATCCAGAGAGGAAGAAGCATTGGCAAGAATGATTCCAATCTCTTCCGGACGGTAGTGTGTATCTTTCAGTAAATATTCGGCAGCTACATATCCCAGCTTACAGAGGTTGTCCATCTTATAGAACTTCATATTGTTTTCTCCCAGATGCTTGTATGCTTCCCGGATGAATGGTGCAAAGTCTGTTTCCGAAGAGCTGAATACAGTTGTTCCTTTACTTTCTACTGCTCCCGGTCTGATTGTGACCATGTTGCCCGATTCTACCACTGCTCTGCAAACTGACGGAGCACTCGCTTTGTTGGTTGCCTGCAAGTTTGCTTTCTGTTTCAGGTGAGCATCGGGGAGGGATAATACCAGTGCGGCATTACAGCCTCCGAAACCGGAAGCAGTTTTGATGCAGCATTTCATCGGCATCGGCTGATGAGTGGCATAGACAGTGATAGGCATGGGAACACCGAGTGTTTCATATCCTAAAGTTCCGTAGTATCTTCCTTCTTTTAGTTGCTCTATGCAAAGTATGGTTTCGATAATGCCCGAAGCTCCTAATGTATGCCCGAAATAGGGCTTAAGGCTATTCACCGGAACTGTAGCTAATTCGGCCAGATGTATGGCTTTGGATTCCATTTCATCATTGTAAACCGTAGCTGTTCCGTGTGCATTGATAAAGCTAATGTCTTCGGGGAGTGCTCCGGCTTCTTCCATTGCCTGATTAATAGCTAGAGCTAAACCATCCCCTGTTCGGGAAGGACCGGATATATGGTTAGCGTCATTACTGATTGCTCCTCCGGAGAGAATAATATGATTCGCGTTTTCTTGAGTTTCTAAAAGAACAGCTCCACAGGCTTCGCCCAGACTTAATCCATCTCGTTGTATATCGTATGGTCGGCAGGGGTGTGCGCTGACAGATCGGAACGATAGAAAGCCGCTGGTAATGAAATGAGAAAGAATATCCCCACCTGCCACAATCACTCGTTTGTAACGTCCTGATTCTATCCATCTCTTAGCGACGATTAGTGCCGATACTCCTGATATACAGGCATTGGAGATGACCTCTACCTGATTTGTCGCTCCAAAGAAATCTCCGATTCGTTCTGCCGTTTTCCAAAGAAAAACCGGACTGTCAGCAGGTAATTCACTCAATAAATCTATATTTCCTTTAGTGGTAGATAATAACAAGGTACAATCCGGCTCCCGCAAGTCGGCTCCCGATTGAGAAATAACCTCTTGGATAGCCAGTATGAATAATTGCTCCATTCGGGTATAATCCGTAATCTGCATCAGCTTCGCCCGTTTTTCCAATTCCACAGAATCAATCATTCCCGCCAATAGGGGATGATCGGAAATTAGGCCGGCTTCTTGCATACGGATTCCGCTTCGGTAGTTATGGATGGCCTCCAGATTTTCCGGGATGCCGAAACCTAACGAACTAATCAGCGTATGGGCTGTGATGTATATATTCAAAGGATATTCCATTTCTTTTTCCATTCCAGATAAAACGGAGGATTCATAAGCTCCAATTCTTTATTCAGGTTCAGGAACACTTGTATGGTGCTTCCGGTAGCTACTATACTCTGGTCGGTAGCCCGGTAGATAACGTATTCAAATTTTATCTTGGCTGCCTCACAGGCAATATAGCGCGTTTCGACAATCGCTTCTTCACCAAAAGATAGTGATTGTTTGAACTGACAGGTTAAATCCACGATAGGAACCATGTATCCCTCCCGGTAAATACTCATATAATCCAAACCATACTGTTTGCCAAAAGCTTCTCTTCCATCTTCAAAGTAGCGCACATACTCACCATGCCATACAATCTGCATGGAGTCTATTTCGCTGAACCGCACTCTGAAGGTAGTCCGGTTAGTCAAAGCTGCAACCTGTTGATTCGTTTTCCGTTTCATTCTTTTTTTATAAATATTTTCATCCTGCATTCAGCTATCAGCTTGTCTTCCACTTTCACTTGTGCAGAAATCAATGTAATGTCGAATACCTCCTGTACAACGGTAATCTCCGTAAATAGTTTCATTCCGATCTTTGGCAAATCGTAGATTTTAAGTTTGTCTACCGAGCCGATAAACCCTAACGGTACTTTTTCACCCTGCCGGGTATAAAGAAATCCGATACGTGCCGCTGCCGATTGAGCGATGTGTTCAATAATTCCCGCCTCTTGCAGTTTTCCGGTTTCGCAGAAAATATTATCAGCAGTAACAGTCAGTCCGGAATAGGAATGATTCTCTTCGATACCAAAGAAACTCTCCACCATCACGATGGGCGGACGCTGTGGAATCAAATTGAGTATTCCTTCTCCTTGTATGATAACTTCCCTGTTGTTCATTTCAATCTGCATTGTACAATGCTGTGTCCCATTCCTAAATGGTCATCTATCTTTTCGACTTCCAATCCCGCTGCTTTGATGCACCGTTCCATATCATCCGAATGATACATTTTGCTGTTACCATTTGCCATGGCTGTGAAATAAAGACTGATTTGTGTCAGGCAATAAGCGGCTGTGTCAAACTTTTGCCGGTTCCAGAAAGTTTCCATGATATAGAGGCGGCTCTCCCGGCTCATAGAGCGGGCTGCACGGGTCAGTATGCTGGTTACTTCTTCTTCCGAGAAACAATCAAGGAACTGGCTCATCCAGATAGCATCGAACCCTGTCGGGAAAGGTACTTCGGGATCGAGCAGATTGGCGCCATACCCGTGGATACGCATTGCTCCGGGCAGTTCTTTAGTTTGTTGACGCATCATCTCCAATTGTTGCGGAAGATCCATTATAGTTACTTCCACCGCGTCGTCATAGCTTACGCACTTGGTTGCCCATCGACCGGTATTACCTCCCACATCCAGTAAAGTCTTGGGATGACGGGCGAAAACAATCGCCAAAGCTTCGTCAAACGAGCAATCCGAGTAATAATGATCGAAACCGAACCAGCTCTTTTGTACCTGTGAGGGCAGACTTGACAGCCCTTCATAGATGGTACTCCATTCGCCGAATACTTTCAGCCCTTCGGGACGTCCGTTGGTGAGAGCCTCTTCGAGATGGAACATTCCCAGATAGTTGACATCGTGGTTGAAATCCATATTGACACGTGCCATCTTGTCGTTGAGCAGGAACCATCCGGCTTTGGCAAGGCGGTAACGGTTTTCGTGCTGCAATACGGTACCGATGGTTAATGAGGCTTCCAACAAAACTTGTGTCGCATAAGAAGACAACCCACAAGCCTTGCTGATTTCTTCTTGTGTCATGCCTGCACGTTCGTCGGCTAGTAACTGGAAAATACCGAATTTGAGCATAAGGCGTGATACCTGAAACACGATGGGCCCGAAAGCTATTTCTTGTGCCAGGCGTTGTGCCTCTACCGCGGTCAACGGTTCCTTATCATATTGATTCTGTTGCATCTTTATTTTGTTATATCTTTCTATTTCAATCCTTTGAGAGCGAACCGTCACTTGTGGTTTCCCAGAATGAGTAATAGTTAAACCATTGTTCCGGATAGCGTTTCAGTATTTGGTCCAAAGCGGCCGTATATTGTTCGAGCAGAGCGATCTCTGCTTTCTTTTCTTTGGTTCGTATGACTGGTTCCGTCCTTATAAAATGAAAACGGTAGGTTCTGCCCGGCTCTCTCATGGCAAAGTAGAATACTACTGGAACTTTCATTCGCGAACCAAGCAGGAAAGGACCGGCAGGGAAAGGAGCTTTCTGTCCCAGGAGTGTTCCTGTCAGCAGTTTCTCTTTATTCAGATAACGGTCGCCCTGGAAGCATACATATTCTTTCTTGTTTAACGCCTCGGTAATACGGAAAACGTGTGTCAGGTTATCTTCGTTGACGGGGATAATCTTAAAATCCTTGTCCTGACCATTTTTCTCCAATATCTCTTTGATTCTACGATGTTCGGCATCATACATCACGATATTGATTTTCTTTCCGTAATCGTCGAAGAAAGGAACGCCTATTTCCCAGTTTCCCACATGGGCGCCAATCATAATCACTCCCTGTTCGCTGTTCAGCAATTGCAGGAACTCCGGATACCGTTCGAACTCGAACCGGTATTGATCGACTTTTCCGTTGCCAATGGCTACTTTGTCAATCAGGATTTGCCCTAACCGGTAATAGTTGCGTAGCAACATACCCAAAGAGCGTACTCGGTTGTATTTCAGAATGTGGCGGGCATAAAACCAGGTGCTTTTGGTGGCTTTCGGAGCAAACGGTATGAAGTACAATACTACCAGACTTAGAAATATATAAGCGGCAGTAATGCCTAGATACTTAATCAGGTAAATAAAGAATAAGTATCCGAATGTTCCTCCCCGGGTTTTGCCTTTCCACGTCGACATATTTACTTGGCTTCCTGCATACGGGTGATAACGAGATCGTAGAAGTCCTGGAAGGTTTTGATACCCGCAAAATCTTGTCCGGTTACGTTGAAACCGAAGTTCTTTTCTACCAGTACCACCATATCGACCAAGTCTAGGCTGTCCAGTTCAAGAGTTTCCATTAACGGCGCATCCGGCTGGATAACGTCGATGTCTACTTCAAACTCTTCTGCCAGAGTGGTTCTTATTTTCTCGATGATTTCTTCGTTTGTCATATATCTGTTTTCTTTAGTAAATTATGGATTGATTTTGCGTATGATTAGTGTGGAATTGGTTCCTCCGAATCCGAATGAGTTGGAAAGGAACGTATCAAATTCCAGGTTTACCCGTTGGGTAGGTATATTTAATTGTGCAGAGGCCTCGTCCGGTTCCTCGAAATTGAGGTTGGGAGCGATGAAACCGTTGTTCATCATGAGGGTGGAATAAATCACTTCACTGGCACCGGCCATCCACATTTCATGTCCTGTCATAGACTTTGTGGAGGTCACATACGGGTGATGCCCTTCAAATACTTCCGCAATGGCTTTCGCCTCGTTCAAGTCACCTACCGGAGTTGAGGTGGCGTGTGCATTGATATAACTGATCTGTTCGAGTGCAATCCCTGCATCTTTGATAGCCATTTGAAGAGAACGTTTCGGGCCGTCCACATTAGGCACGGAGATGTGATCTCCATTGGATGAAAAACCGTAACCGATGACTTCGGCCAAAATGGGAGCTCCTCTTTTTACAGCCGATTCATAACTCTCTAATACCAGACTGGCGGCTCCTCCACTCGGAATCAGTCCGTCACGTCGTTTATCAAAAGGTTTCGAGGCTTTCTCGGGGACTGCTTCCTGGGTGGAAAATGCGCTTAGTCCGTCGAAACTTCCTACCGCATAAGGATTGACTTCTTGTGCGCCACCGCAAAGAATACAATCCTGTAATCCCGATTTTATAAGCAGGTAACCCATACCAATAGCGTGAGAACCGCTTGCACAGGCTCCGGCAATGGTGAAGTTGACCCCTCTTAGTTTGAAAATAACCGATAGGTTCATCGTCACGGTGGAATTCATCGACTGGAAAATAGAACCGGAACCCACTAGCGCTGTATTTTTCTTTTCACGAATGATGTCCACTGCATTAATAACAGGAGCGGCACTACTATCATTGCCATACAAGATACCAACTTCATTGGCTTCGAGAAAATCCTCATCAATACCGGCATTACGGAAAGCTTCTAATGTAGCGAGATAAGCATATTCTCCCTGCTCCGGTAGACAGAGACGTTTACGACGGTCCAACAACTTCTTCAAGTCGGGACGTTCCAATATCCCCGTTAATGCAGAAAAATAGCCCAATTCTTTCCGTACCGGGTCTATGCCAATTCCCGATTTCCCATTATATAGTGAGTCTTTTACTTCATCCAGATTCTTGCCGATGCAAGAGTAAATCCCCATTCCCGTGATAACAACTCTTTTCATTATTTTGTCTATTCTATGCTTTTATTTTAAGTATATAGTCCTCCGTTGATGGAAATCACTTCTCCTGTGATGTAGGATGAGGCTGGAGATGCCAGGAAACCGACCAGGTCGGCAACCTCTTCCGGAGTGCCGAAACGTCCCGCGGGAATATGTTTCTTCCATTCGTTCTCATCAATTCCTTCCGTCATATCCGTACGGATGAATCCCGGAGCTACTGCATTGACTGTTACTTTCTTCTTGGCAACTTCCTGTGCCAGTGCTTTGGTAGCGGCTATTACGCCACCTTTGGCTGCGGAGTAATTGGCTTGGCCGGGCATTCCCTGAATGCCCGACAATGACACGATATTTACGATACGTCCATAACGTTTGACCAGCATATTCTTCAATAAAGGCTGTGTCACGTTGAAGAATCCGTTCAGGCTGATATCGAGCACTTTGCTCCATTCTTCTCCTGTCATCCAGAGCATCAGGTTGTCTTTGCGGATACCTGCATTGTTTATCAGTACCTCGATATATTCGTCAGGGTGTTGGGAAGCCCAGTTGCCCAAAGCAAGGGTGATAGCGGCAGGGTCGGTCACATCGAACTTCATCAACTCGCCATTACTTCCTTTTTCCTGTACTAACTGCAACGTTTTCTCCGCTTCTGCGTCATTATTCTGATAATTGATCAGTATAAAGTAGCCCATTTCCGCCAGTTTACAACTGACAGCACGGCCGATACCTCGGCTTCCTCCGGTTACTAATGCATATTTCATTTTATTTATCTTCTTTTTTGAGATAGTCTATCATCATTTCTATCTCTTTATATTTAGGTGTGTCATTGGTAAATACAGGGAAGAAACTGCGTATTTCTTCATAAACCTGCCTGCTTTTGGAACTTAGGCGATCCTGTATTTTCAGGTAGTCGATAGCTTGTGCCATTCCCATGAACTGGATAGCCATCACCTGATAAGAATTCTCAATGACTGTTTTTGCTAATAGAGCCGAGTTGGTTCCCATGCTGACAATATCCTGATTATCATTGTTGTTGGGGATACTGTGTACATACATCGGATTTGATAATGTCTGACACTCCGCTGTGGTGGAGGTTGCAGTGAATTGCGAAGCCTGTAAACCATAGTTCAATCCAAGCACTCCCAAATTTACAAACGGAGGCAGGATGCCATTGATACGGTCGTGGAACAGATAGTTAATCTGTCTTTCGCAAAGCATAGTCAGCTTGGTCACGGCAATTTTCAACTTGTCCATTTCGAAAGAAATGTAATCTCCGTGGAAGTTGCCGCCATGATAAATATTTTGTGTATCCGGATCGACAATCGGATTGTCACAGGCGGAATTTATTTCGTTTATTAATACTTCTTCCGCATTCTCCAGTTCATCGTAAATAGGACCGAGTATTTGCGGAACACATCGCAAGGAATAATAGGGCTGTACTTTGTGTTCGAAGATTTTCTCTTTATGCACCTGGTTGTATAGCTCGTTCTCTCTTTGAAGCACGCATTTACTGCCTGCCACCCATTCTCTCATCATAGCAGCTATCTCTTGTTGACCTTTATGATGCTTGGCCTCGTTTAATGCCTGTGCCATAAAATCATCATAAGAGGCGGCAATCTCATTCATCATTACAGAGGCAGCCACCGACCAACGGAGTAGTTTTTTTGCATAAATCAGATTGACAATACCGATGCCTGTCATTACAGAAGTACCGTTTGTAACGGATAAACCTTCACGAATACGCATGGAAAAAGGTTTCAGGCCGTTTTCCTGAAGTACCGTAGCTGCGTTACACAATTTACCCTGATAAAAAACTTCCCCTTCCCCTATTAACGTCAGGGCGATATGGGCCAGTTGTACGAGATCGCCGCTGGCACCTACACTTCCGTGTTCGGGTATGAACGGATAAATTCCGCGGTTGATAAATTCACAGAGGAGAGAAACCAGTTCCAGATGCACTCCTGACTTCCCTTGTAGAAAAGTGTACAAACGGGCAATCATAGCTGCTTTTACATAAAGTTCGGGAAGCGGTTTGCCGGCACCGGTGGAATGGCTTCGGATGATATTATACTGAAGGTCGATCAATGACTGATCTTCTATTCTGTATTGTGCCATTGGGCCGAACCCCGTATTGATACCATAAATAATCTTATCGCTGGAAAAGGATTGCAGAAAATCGAAGCTTTCCTCTACTTTTCGAATACATTCTTCAGAGAGTTCCAGCTTCTCATTATCAAACAATACTTTATGAAGGGTATCTAAATTTATACTTTTGTCAGCTATCATTTTCTGTACTAGATATTTTATGCCTTAATAATAAGGTGCAAAAATAGGCAATTTCTGTTATATAGCGGACATGAATCAGGATAAAACTTTTTCTAAGGAATTGGTTTTGCTTGTTTTGTTTCTTATTCGTGGGAGATTTGTTCCCCGGTGCCGGAGGGTGTCTTCATCGGTGAGGTGGAATCAATCTATGCTTTTTGCAAATCCCGTCCTTCATACTTGCAGATCGCTTCTATCCATTCCTTGGTCAGTGGCATGGACTCATGTCTTTCAAGATCGAAAGTAACCATGATGGACTTGCAAACGCATTTCACTTCATTGGTTTTCGTGTCAATGACTTGTTGAACCAGATGAAAGCTTTTGGTACCTATCTTAGAGACGGCGGTTTGTACAGCGATGTGGTCCGATGCGAAAATTTGCTTAACGAAATTCGCTTCAATATGAACAACGACAATACCAATCTTTTCCCAATCTACTCCCGGGCATACTGAACCGAAGTATTCAGTCTTTCCCAAGTCGTAAAAGGAGAAGTAAACCGTGTTGTTGACGTGACCAAATTTGTCTACATCATTGAATCGCAATTGGATAGGTAATGTGTGATGAAATACGATTTCTTCCATTGTTTTCTCTTAAACGTTTTAAATTCGACACAAAAATAGCAATTTTGCTTTCTTGCTTGAAATTGGGGCAAAGATAGATATTTCTGCTGATTCTGTTCTCGGAGACGGGGGAGAAATTAGTTAATAATCGTTTAAACTGGAGTTTTGGAACGTTTATTCTGACTTCTGATATGTGGAAACAATCAGAAGGATGGAAAGGAACTTTTAAATACGGATTATTCTTAACTTATTATCTTGTGGAATATGTCCACATTTCTGTGGAATTTTTGCACAGGATCGTGCTTGAAACTTAATCTGGCTATTAATGCTTTTTTTCTTTATTGCAAATTATTTATGTATTTGAAAATTAGTGATATAATCTCTTTTGTTAAACTTGATAAGTCTCGTTGTATCAGTCTTTTGTTATGCTTTTGGCACATAAATTGCCTAATATTGATGGTAATCTATCCTAATAACTATTCTAATTTTAGAACAATAATGGAAGTAATAATGAAAAACAAATGGCTATTATGCATTCTTTTAATGCTGTTTCTGCCTTTCGGATTATTCGCGCAGGTTGCTCCTCCTCTTGAAAAACAGAAGACAGAAACACAGGAAGCCCCGGAAAATAACAATGAAGTTACGACAAACAGCGATACTAATACCGACGGGGATGCTGGAAAGACAATCAAAGGAGTGATTAACGACGAACAGGGAGAGACAATCATTGGTGCTTCCGTCATTATCAAAGGTGAAGACACCGGAACTACCAGTGATATGGATGGTAGGTTTACTCTCGAAGCTCCGGAAGGAGCGATTTTAGTGATCTCTTACATCGGCTATCATACGCAGGAAGTGAAAGTCAGAAAGAGATCTCTTCTTCGTGTTGTGTTGAAAGAAGACAATCAGTTATTGGATGAAGTGGTAGTGGTAGGATACGGAACCGTCAAAAAGAGTGACCTTACGGGTGCTGTGTCCGGTGTATCCAACAGACAATACAAAAATCAACCAGTACAACGGGTTGAAAATATACTCCAGGGTCGTACTCCCGGTGTAGAAGTCACTGCTACGAGTGGTATGCCCGGAGCAAGTATGAAGGTGCGCGTTCGTGGAACTACCTCTATTAATAAAAGCAGTGATCCTTTATATGTGATTGACGGTATCATCTCTTCCAGTGGCTTGGACGGTATTAACCCTTCTGATATCCAGTCGATGGAAATATTGAAAGACGCTTCCTCCACTGCCATTTACGGTTCCCGTGGTTCGAATGGCGTTATCCTGATAACCACCAAACAGGGTAGTGAGGGAAAAGCACAGGTAACGTTCGATGCATCGGTAGGGCTTTCGACTGTCAGAAAACAGTATGACCTGCTGAACGCCTATGAATATGCAACTGCACTGAATGATATTCGCGGATCGTCCACTATCTCTGCCGAAGACCTTGAGGCTTATAAAAATGGAACGAAAGGAATCAACTGGACTGATCTTCTGACTCGTACAGGTATCACCCAGGATTATCGGCTCGCCATATCCGGAGGAAATGAAAAAGTGAAATACCTTAT
>OGPC01001322.1_pt1 | contig 16657 bp, 9 predicted proteins | sample 1552911 | NCBI WGS metagenome assembly OGPC01 (sample SAMEA2580248, study PRJEB22360) | human gut metagenome | biome: human gut; feature: human-associated habitat; material: faeces | place: Denmark | collected 2008/2010 | reverse complement strand
GATGATGGGCTTGAGGGCTTTTTCGGCCAGCGCGCCGTGGCCGATTTCGCGGCGGGACACGCGGACGGGCTTCACTTCGCCCACGGAGAAGGGCGGGAAGTTATAGTGCAGCATGAAGGTCTTGGTCACGTCGCCGGTGAGCGAATCCATGCGCTGGTTGTCCGTGGAGCTGCCGAGCGTGGTCACGCACAAGGACTGCGTTTCACCGCGCGTGAACAGCGCGGAGCCGTGGGCGCGGGGCAGGATGCCGGGCTGGATTTCAATGGGGCGCACGGTCTTGGTGTCGCGTCCGTCGATGCGGGTGCCTTCGTCAAGGATGCGCTTGCGCACGACCTTCTTTTCGATGTGGCCGATGATGTCGCCGACGGAGGAGAGGGCCTTTTCGTCTTCGCCATAGGTCGGATCGGCCTTGAGGGCTTCGATGATCTTTTCCTTCACGAGCTTGCGGGCGTCCTTGCGGGCCATCTTTTCGGGCACGCGCATGGCGGCTTCGAGGCCGGCTCCGGCGGCAAGTTCTTCGATGCGGGCGAGCAGGGCCGCGTCGTCTTCCTGCGGGGTGAAGGCCATCTTCGCCTTGCCTGCGAGCTCGCGCAGCTTGACCTGCGCTTCGACGAGGGGCTGGATTTCCTTGCGGCCCCATTCGAGGGCGTCGATGATCACGTCTTCGGGAACAAAGGTGGCTTCGCCTTCAACCATGACCAGCGCGTCGGCGGAAGCGGCGAACACGATGTTCAGGTCGCTTTCGGCCATTTCCTTGACGGTGGGGTTCAGGATGAACTGGCCGTTGATGCGGCCGATGCGTCCGCCGGCGACGGCTTCGGCGAAGGGCAGGGGCGACAGCATGACGGCGGCGGAAGCGGCCGTGATGGAGAGCACGTCGGATTCGTTTTCCTGGTCGGAGGAAATGACGCTGGCGAGCACCTGCACGTCTTCGGGGAGGCCCTTGGGGAACAACGGGCGGATCGGGCGGTCGATGAGGCGGGAAACGAGGGTTTCGCGCTCGGACGGACGGCCGATTTCACGGCGGAAGAAGCTGCCGGGGATACGGCCCGCGGCATACATGCGCTCGGAATATTCCACGGTCAGCGGGAAGAAGCCGCGGTCGAAGTCGAGGGGTTGTGAACAAACGGTAACGAGCACGACGGTGCCACCGCACTGGATGGTAACGGAGCCGTGGGCCTGCGTAGCGACGCGGCCGGTCTCAAGGATGATTTCCTTGCCGCCGATGGTGGCGGAAACCCGGGTGGGGGCTTTTCTAAAACTCATGGTGAATCCTTTTCTCTTCGGGAAGGAGACTCCGGGAACAATATCGATCCAAACGTCGATCCTGTTCGCGGAAACTCCTTCTCATGACGGGTTGAGGTTGATGATGTGGAAAGGGGGAGCCCAAGGCTCCCCCCCGAAAACGCACTTACTTGCGCAGTCCCAGCTTTTCGATGAGAGCGCGGTAACGCTGAATATCTTTGCTCTTGAGGTAGTTCAGCAGGTTGCGGCGCTGGCCGACGAGCTTGAGCAGGCCACGGCGGGAGTGGAAGTCCTTCTTGTGTTCCTTGAAGTGCCCGGTGAGGCCTTCAATGCGGGCGGTAAGCAGAGCTACCTGGACTTCCGGGGAGCCGGTGTCGCCTTCATGCTTGGCGTGAGCTTCGATAACAGTCTTTTTCTGGGCGGCGTCCATAACCACAGCGATATCCTCCGAATGGGTTGCGTTAGTTCCAAAGTCCCCTGAGCACTTTCCATGCGGGGCCGCCGGAGACGGCTTCGGCGAGCGCGAGAGGCTGCCCGTCGGGCGAGAGCAGGACGGCGTTGGCGCCGGGAACGCACGGGATGTCCGTTCCGCCCTGTGCTCTGGAGCGCGCGCGGCGCGCTTCCGTCCACACAAGGATCTTGCCGTTTTTCGTGTCCGCCTCTTCCTGTCCGGTCACGGTGATCGTGGGCCAGTGGGGGAGAGCGGCGGTCACGGGGATGACCCGTTCAGGCAGCGTTTCGGGCTCGGCGAGCAGCGTGTCCAGCGGACAAGCCCTGTCGAGGCCAAAGGGGTGGCTATACTCCCGAATCAGTTCCGTGAGCACGGCTCCGCACCCCAAGCGCGTCCCCAAGCTGTGGGCGAGGGACCGTATGTAAGTGCCGGAACTGCAAATGACTCGGAAGGTAACGTACGGAAGCTCAACCCTGAGGACTTCCGCACGCGAAATTTCGATGGTCTTGATTTTGAGCGGGGTTTCTTTCCCCTCCCGGGACAGCTTGTAGAGGGGCTGACCTTGATGCTTGGCCGCTGAATAGGGCGGTACGGGCTGTTCACTCGTGCCCACCCAGCCGGCGATGACGTCGGCCACGGCTTCGGCGGTCACATGGTCCCACGGCGCTTCGGCGGTAATCTGGCCGTCGGCGTCCCACGTATCAGTGGTCCGCCCGAGCCGGACAGTGCCCTGATAGGCTTTGACGCCTCCCGCCATGAGATATCCGGAGATTTTGGTCGCGTGCCCGAGAAGCACCAACAGAACGCCCTGAGCCATCGGGTCCAGGGTGCCTGCGTGTCCTATCTTTTTCTGCCCCAACCGTTTGAATCGGTTGGTACACTGGGCGGACGAGAGCCCGCGTGGCTTGTCGACCACAAGAAGACCGTGCTGTTGTTCCATATGAGGTGAGTACTCTATACATTTTTTTCTCGGCCGTCCAGTAGTTCTTGTGAGAGATGTGGAAGTCGAAGGCATCCTGGGAGGGCAGCGCCTTTTGGAAGAAAGGTTTCTTCTTCCGCCCATCCCGCCTCTTCCGTTCCAGCGGATTTTGACTGGCGGATATCCGTAGCTGGCTGCCGGGCCGCCTGCCGTGCGCCCCCGTCCAGAGAGGGGAGCAGGGAAGCGTTGAGTTTCCGTCAGGTTTCCGGTAATCGGAACGGTCATCTTCGCTTCTGATGGTTTCAAGAGGAGATGGATGGTTCAATGGGTTGGCCTCGCCTGACGTTCCCGCAAGGACGCGGCGGCAAAGCTGAGGCATGCGGGTTTTCGCTGCCGAGGGACGTTTTGCTTTCATGCTCTCCCCCGATTTTCTTCAATAAGGATTTTTTATGGATATATCCCTTCCTGATGCCGAATCGACCGTTGAGTTCGGCAGGCAGCTTGGCCGGGCGCTGAACGAACAGTACGCCGAGGGCGGCGAGCAGGTTCATATCATATTGTTCTACGGCGATCTGGGCTCAGGCAAGACCACGTTCACACGCGGCTTCATCGAAGCGTTGCCCGGAGGGGAGAATGCGGAAGTCTCCAGCCCGAGCTTTACCCTGTGCAACAGCTATCCCACGACGCCCTCCGTCATCCATTGCGATCTGTACCGCTCGGAGGGCGCATTGCCCGATGAAGTGGACGAGGCGCTGGATACGGAATCCGGACTGGTGCTCGTTGAATGGGCCGAGCGGATTGCGGCCGAGAATTTGCCCCCGAAACGTCTGGACATCCTGTTTCAAGTCTGCAAAAATAACAGGTTGGTAACGCTGTCCCCCTATGGGAAGGCGGCGCACTGCGTATTGCAGAAACTGGCTCGTCTCCGCGATTCCGGGGAATGACGGCAAAGAGGAAGGGTTTCTGCCTCACAGGTCACGATGAAGGACTCAGCTATGCGTATTCTGGTACAAAAATTCGGAGGGACGTCCGTAGCCGACATCGACCGCCTAAAAATGGTGCGTGGTAAGGTGAAAGCCGCTCTGGATCAGGGATACAAGGTAGTCGTGGTGCTTTCCGCCAAGTCCGGGAAGACCAACAAACTGCTGGATCTGTCGACCCGTTGGGCCGCAGAGCCTGATCTGGCGGAAGTGGACAGTCTGCTTTCCACGGGCGAGCAGGCCTCGATCGCGCTTTTCAGCATGTTGCTCAAGGACTCCGGCATCAAGGCGCGTTCGATGCTCGGCTGGCAGATCCCGATCATCACGAATGATGAATTCGGCCGTGCCCGCATCCTCTCCATTGATGCCTCCCGCATCCATAAGGAGCTTGAGGCGCACGACGTGCTCGTGGTCGCCGGGTTCCAGGGCTCGACGGAAGACGGGCGCATCACCACGCTCGGCCGTGGCGGGTCCGATACGTCCGCCGTGGCGCTGGCCGCCGCTCTGGATTCCTGCGAGTGTGAAATCTATACGGATGTGGACGGGGTCTATACGACGGACCCCAATCTGTGCTCCACGGCTCGCAAACTCGATCGCGTCACCTATGAGGAAATGCTTGAAATGGCTTCCATGGGTGCGAAGGTATTGCAAATCCGTTCTGTGGAGTTCGCAAAGAAGTATAATGTTCCCGTTCACGTGCGCTCCACGTTTTCTGATGATCCGGGAACGCTGGTCGCCCAGGAGGACGCCATGATGGAAGCCGTGCTCGTCTCCGGCATTGCATATGACAAGGATCAGGCCCGTGTAACCGTATGCGGGGTTCCTGACCGCCCCGGCGTCTCCGCCGCCCTTTTTGCGCCGCTGTCCGAAAACGGCATCATGGTTGACATGATCATCCAGACCGCCAGCCGCGAAGGCGTGACCGACATGACGTTCACCGTGTCCCGCAAGGATCTGGAGAAAGCCATTCAGCTCATGAAGGAAATCGTCGCGAGGATCGGCGGTACGGGCGTGGAACACGACCCCTATGTCGCCAAAGTCTCCGTCATCGGCGTGGGAATGCGTAACCACACCGGCGTGGCGACCAAGGCCTTCGCCGCCCTGCAGCAGGAAAACATCAACATCCAGATGATCAGTACGTCCGAGATTAAGATTTCCTGTCTGATCGACGAAAAATACACCGAACTCGCTGTGCGCACCCTGCACGACGCGTTCGAACTGCACAAGCCTGATCACGCCTAGTCGTGCAAGCAAACTGATGCGAAGGCCCGGAGAGTCCTCTTTCCGGGCTTTTTCATGAGTATCATCCCGGAAAACGCATATTCTCATAGTGCAATAAAACAAAAAGGTTGGATATTGAGAAGAAAACGTTTTGGAAAAAATTCCAAAAAATGGTTGACAGAGAGCGGGGTCTGGGGCAAGGTATGCAAATGCTTCGGCTGCGTGGTGAAAACAACCTGCAGCTGTTGTGTCGTCACTGTGACAGCACGGTAACGGTTTTTTGAAAAAAGCAGAAGAAAGCGGTTGACAGCGAGAAGGTGTGGGGATAAGTTCCCGCTTCTGCGCCGGGGAGAAATCCTCGCGGCGCGCTCCGAAAAAACTTCGGGGTTCGAAAAAAAAGTTGTTGACAAGCTGGACCGAGCGGGGTAAGTTCCCGCTTCGCCGCTGACGGAAACGCAGCGGCTGAGGCAAGCGCCTCTGGTTCTTTGACAAGTGAAGAGCGAGTTGGGAATAAGAAACTTTGAGTTTTAGCCCATAGAGATATGGGCAAGCTAGTTGTTTTCAATCAACTGGAGAGTTTGATTCTGGCTCAGATTGAACGCTGGCGGCGTGCTTAACACATGCAAGTCGAACGTGAAAGTCCTTCGGGACGAGTAAAGTGGCGCACGGGTGAGTAACGCGTGGATAATCTACCCTTAAGATGGGGATAACGGCTGGAAACGGTCGCTAATACCGAATACGCTCCCGATTTTATCGTTGGGGGGAAAGATGGCCTCTGCTTGCAAGCTATCGCTTAAGGATGAGTCCGCGTCCCATTAGCTAGTTGGCGGGGTAACGGCCCACCAAGGCAACGATGGGTAGCCGGTCTGAGAGGATGACCGGCCACACTGGAACTGGAACACGGTCCAGACTCCTACGGGAGGCAGCAGTGGGGAATATTGCGCAATGGGCGAAAGCCTGACGCAGCGACGCCGCGTGAGGGATGAAGGTTCTCGGATCGTAAACCTCTGTCAGGGGGGAAGAAACCCCCTCGTGTGAATAATGCGAGGGCTTGACGGTACCCCCAAAGGAAGCACCGGCTAACTCCGTGCCAGCAGCCGCGGTAATACGGAGGGTGCAAGCGTTAATCGGAATCACTGGGCGTAAAGCGCACGTAGGCGGCTTGGTAAGTCAGGGGTGAAATCCCACAGCCCAACTGTGGAACTGCCTTTGATACTGCCAGGCTTGAGTACCGGAGAGGGTGGCGGAATTCCAGGTGTAGGAGTGAAATCCGTAGATATCTGGAGGAACACCGGTGGCGAAGGCGGCCACCTGGACGGTAACTGACGCTGAGGTGCGAAAGCGTGGGTAGCAAACAGGATTAGATACCCTGGTAGTCCACGCTGTAAACGATGGGTGCTGGGTGCTGGGATGTATGTCTCGGTGCCGTAGCTAACGCGATAAGCACCCCGCCTGGGGAGTACGGTCGCAAGGCTGAAACTCAAAGAAATTGACGGGGGCCCGCACAAGCGGTGGAGTATGTGGTTTAATTCGATGCAACGCGAAGAACCTTACCCAGGCTTGACATCTAGGGAACCCTTCGGAAATGAAGGGGTGCCCTTCGGGGAGCCCTAAGACAGGTGCTGCATGGCTGTCGTCAGCTCGTGCCGTGAGGTGTTGGGTTAAGTCCCGCAACGAGCGCAACCCCTATCTTCAGTTGCCAGCAGGTAAGGCTGGGCACTCTGGAGAGACCGCCCCGGTCAACGGGGAGGAAGGTGGGGACGACGTCAAGTCATCATGGCCCTTACGCCTGGGGCTACACACGTACTACAATGGCGCGCACAAAGGGTAGCGAGACCGCGAGGTGGAGCCAATCCCAAAAAACGCGTCCCAGTCCGGATTGGAGTCTGCAACTCGACTCCATGAAGTCGGAATCGCTAGTAATTCGAGATCAGCATGCTCGGGTGAATGCGTTCCCGGGCCTTGTACACACCGCCCGTCACACCACGAAAGTCGGTTTTACCCGAAGCCGGTGAGCTAACTCGCAAGAGAAGCAGCCGTCTACGGTAGGGCCGATGATTGGGGTGAAGTCGTAACAAGGTAGCCGTAGGGGAACCTGCGGCTGGATCACCTCCTTTATAGGAAAAATTCCCAACTCGCTCTTCACTTGCAAGGAACAAGGGCTTAACGCCATGCTCTTTGAGAAGAAAACGTCAGGGGCCTGTAGCTCAGGTGGCTAGAGCGCACGCCTGATAAGCGTGAGGTCGAAAGTTCAAGTCTTTCCAGGCCCACCACTTATCAGGGGGTATAGCTCAGCTGGGAGAGCATCTGCTTTGCACGCAGAGGGTCGACGGTTCGATTCCGCCTACCTCCACCACAAGCTTGCTGACGTACAGTCCATGATTGGTCATTGACGCGAAGATTTCGCGGCAGTCATCCAGGCATGGCCTGGTCGCACCGGTCGGAAACACCGGCGGGTGCTGCTCATTTACAATTGAATAGGGGAATGGGAAGGGAATAGTAAAGTTCTTGAGAAATAAGATATCAAGGGCAACAGGTGAATGCCTTGGCGCTGAGAGGCGATGAAAGACGCGGTAAGCTGCGATAAGCATCGGGGAGGAGCTAAACATCCTACGATCCGATGATTTCTGAATGGGGAAACCCGATAGGAGTCATGTCCCATCATCCTGGGCTGAATACATAGGCCCAGAGAAGCCAACCCGGGGAAGTGAAACATCTCAGTACCCGGAGGAAGAGAAATCAAACGAGACTCCCAAAGTAGCGGCGAGCGAAATGGGAAGAGCCCAAACCGAGTGGTTTCGACCATTCGGGGTTGTAGGGCCGGCATACGCGATTCTGGAGTAGGCAGAGGAAGCGAGCTGGAAAGCTCCGCCACAGCGGGTGATAGCCCCGTACTCGAAACCGAAAAGGACGCAGCCGGTACCTGAGTACTGCGAGGCACGTGAAACCTCGTGGGAATCTAGGGGGACCATCCTCTAAGGCTAAGTACTCCTCAGCGACCGATAGTGAACTAGTACCGTGAGGGAAAGGTGAAAAGAACCCCTGTTAGGGGAGTGAAATAGAATCTGAAACCTGTTGCCTACAAGCTGCGAGAGCTGCTTTTTGCAGTGATCGCGTGCCTTTTGTATAATGAGTCAGCGAGTTACTCTACCGTGCGAGGTTAAGCGAAAGCGTAGCCGTAGTGAAAGCGAGGCTTAATAGGCCGACTAGTACGTTGGAGTAGACCCGAAACCGGGTGATCTATCCATGAGCAGGTTGAAGCAAGGGTAAAGCCTTGTGGAGGACCGAACCGTCAACGGCTGAAAACGTTCCGGATGACTTGTGGATAGGGGTGAAAGGTCAATCAAACCCGGTGATAGCTGGTTCTCCCCGAAATATATTGAGGTATAGCCTCGGGAATTGATTAGCGGAGGTAAAGCACTGACAGAGCTAGGGGTCCTACCAGATTACCAAACTCTATCAAACTCAGAATGCCGCTTAATTGTATCCCGGGAGTCAGACGGCGGGTGCGAAGGTTCGTCGTCAAAAGGGAAACAGCCCAGACCAACAGCTAAGGTCTCCAAATCCATGCTCAGTGGTGAAGGTAGTGGAACCGTTTAGACAGCCAGGACGTTGGCTTAGAAGCAGCCATCGTTTAAAGAAAGCGTAATAGCTCACTGGTCTAATGGCTCTGCGCCGAAAATGTAACGGGGCTAAGCATGGTACCGAAGCTTTGGCAATCTCCTTTGGAGATTGGGTAGGGGAGCGTTCGCTGCGGGCTGAAGGTGTGCCGGAAGGCATGCTGGACTGCAGTGAAGTGATTATGCTGACATGAGTAACGATAAAATATGTGAAAAACATATTCGCCGAAAACCCGAGGTTTCCTGGGTAAAGGTAATCTTCCCAGGGTTAGTCGGATCCTAAGGTGAGGGTGAAAGCCGTAACCGATGGAAAACAGGTTAATATTCCTGTACTTGTTGTGTAGTGCGATGGAGGGACGCAGGAAGATAGGCGGGCCGGGTGTTGGATATCCCGGTGCAAGCGTGTAGGAATATCCGGTAGGCAAATCCGCCGGACGAATCTGAGACGCGAGTCCGTGGGCGCAAGCCCTGAAGCCGTTGAGTCTATGCTGCCTAGAAAAGCTCCTAAGTTTATCCACAGCAATCCGTACCGCAAACCAACTCAGGTGGGTGGGATGAACAATCCAAGGCGCTCGAGAGAACTCTGGCCAAGGAACTCGGCAAAATAACCCCGTAACTTCGGAAGAAGGGGTGCTCTCTAGGGTGACATGTTTAACATATGAAGCCCCGGGGAGCCGCAGTGAATTGGTGGTGGCGACTGTTTACTAAAAACATAGGTCTGTGCGAAGTCCTAAAGACGACGTATACGGACTGACGCCTGCCCGGTGCTGGAAGGTTAAAAGGAGGGGTCAGCGCAAGCAAAGCTCCGAATTGAAGCCCCAGTAAACGGCGGCCGTAACTATAACGGTCCTAAGGTAGCGAAATTCCTTGTCGGGTAAGTTCCGACCTGCACGAATGGCGTAACGATCTCCACACTGTCTCGGCCAGAGACTCGGTGAAATTGCAGTCGCGGTGAAAATTCCGTGTACCCGCAGAAAGACGGAAAGACCCTGTGCACCTTTACTATAGCTTGACATTGGATTTTGGGCCTGCATGTGTAGGATAGGTGGGAGGCTGTGAACCCTGTACGCCAGTATGGGGGGAGCCATCCTTGAAATACCACCCTTGCATGTTTAAGATCCTAACTTCTTCCGGTTATCCCGGAGAAAGACAGTGTCTGGCGGGTAGTTTGACTGGGGCGGTCGCCTCCTAAAGTGTAACGGAGGCATGCAAAGGTTCCCTCAGCCTGATCGGAAACCAGGCGCTGAGTGCAAACGCATAAGGGAGCTTGACTGTAAGAGAGACATCTCGAACAGGAACGAAAGTTGGCGTTAGTGATCCGGTGGTCCCGTATGGAAGGGCCATCGCTCATTGGATAAAAGGTACGCCGGGGATAACAGGCTGATCGCATCCAAGAGTTCACATCGACGATGCGGTTTGGCACCTCGATGTCGGCTCATCACATCCTGGGGCTGAAGCAGGTCCCAAGGGTACGGCTGTTCGCCGTTTAAAGTGGTACGCGAGCTGGGTTTAAAACGTCGTGAGACAGTTTGGTCCCTATCTTCTGTGGGCGAAGGAGAATTGAGAGGGCCTGTCCCTAGTACGAGAGGACCGGGATGGACGCACCCCTGGTGATCCTGTTGTCGCGCCAGCGGCATAGCAGGGTAGCTATGTGCGGAAGGGATAACCGCTGAAAGCATCTAAGCGGGAAGCCTGCCTCAAGATAAGTTCTCCCCTCGAAAGAGCTGAAGGGCCCGGGTAGACTACCCGGTCGATAGGCTGGAGGTGTAAGCGCGGCGACGTGCTCAGCTGACCAGTACTAATAGCCCGAGCGGCTTATTTTTTAAAAACTTTCCCCTTCCCAACCCCCTATCAATTAATATCACATAGAGATTTGTCTTGGTGTTCATGGAGGAGAGGGTACACCCGATCCCATTCCGAACTCGGCAGTTAAGCTCTCCATCGTCGATGATACTGCGCATTCTTACGTGGGAAAGTAGAACAACGCCAAGACTTTATTTCCAAAGGGCCGTCCTGTCCAGGACGGCCCTTTGTTTTTTGCCCGAAGCTCATCCTCATCGCGGCCACCCCTCCCTAAGCCCCAGGCCCGGCTCAAGCCCTTCCTGCTGTTTCCTCCCCTCCCTCGGTTCTCCTCCTCCCAGCTTCTGTTTCCTCCGGCTTTACCCGCCCGGTTCGCTCTATAATCGGCTCACTTGCTCCCTCTTCACCTTCTTCTCGCAAGCCTTACCGGTTTGCCGAAGAAGGGTTTTAGATGCTGTGTCCGAGAGAGATGCCTCACTTTTTTAGGTGTGTATGGAAATACCTCCCTTAAGGGCATTTTGGGGCGCGTTGTTTCGAATGAACAAGAGATGAGAAGGTACAGCGTAAGATGGGAAATCGGATGGACTTCCTCATCATGAAAATATTGTACAAGCGAAACTAGTGCAGGGAGAGTATTCCCAGAGCGGCGAGTACTGTCAGTATGAGGCAAACACCGAGGCAGCCCTTTTCTTTTCGTTTTTTCTCAGGGTGTACCCTTTCTGAAGGGGCTGTGGGTTGATACCAGGGCTTCTGCTGATTCGACGAGGCCGTTTTCTCAATCAGGTCTTTCTTTTCGAAAAAGCCTTGCAGCTCGTGAGTAAAACGCTGCCTCCAGTCTTCAAACCAGTGTTCAGGGTGCTGGCGCTGATATTCCCGTTCAAGGTGTTTTGTGAGGTCGTCGGGATCAGAGATCTCCGCCGGAATGGCTGACGTATCCAACGGATAGAAGGACGTCGTGATTTCCCTGGCGATCTGAACGAAATATTTCATGCTGTGTTTGTCATCAAGCATGACGCCGGAAAGGTAGAGGAGCTTGGCGCACGCCTCGATGTTTCTTCTGTTCAGATGGCACTGGGTAAGGTTCACATAGAAATTACCGGAATTCAGTTCAATGAACGATCCCAAGTATTGGCAGCAGCCGGCTACCCATGTGGAAAATTCTTTGTTGAACTCCTTTTTGATCTGGATGAAGGTCACAACAGGATGCTCATCCAGCTCATCCAGAAAACTGCCGGGAAGGGAGTAGGGCGCAGGGAAGGACGGAAGCTTGGCCGGAGTGCGCTTCATGACGCCGGCAGCGTTCAAGGATGCTTGGGCCATTTTTCTGATGGCCTCAGGATCAATGAGCGTTTGCTTATACTCGTGTGGCAACGAATCGAAAGCTTCCCTTTTCTTTTCCGGGAGGCTGTTTCGGAACTCTTCAATCCGTTCGTCCAGATCCATGCGTGCACCTTGTTTGCTTGGAGTGGTGGCCAGCCGTGGTACGGGGCCGTGGGGAACGCCGCAAATGTTCTATGCGGGAGAATATGATTCCAGCAGCATATCTGAGAATCATTTCCGTGACAACAGATGTCTTGAAAAGGTGCGTTGCTTGGGAATGTTTTCTCACACGATCGTTGAAAACGCGAAACGAAGAAGAGTGGGTAAAACCGGAACTGGGCGTCAAAACGGCAGGGAAGCGCACGCCCTTATGGGAATTGGGTGCGTCGGAATTGCGGATTTACAAGGCATTCTCGGTATGCTAAGACTGGAGTCCTTATTGTTCGGCGTTGTATCCGTCCGTATGTAATCACACAAAGTGTAACGAAATTGTTAGGTTGTCTAGATGGACCTTCTCACGGAACTTGAAAGCCTGATCCCGGAACTTGAAAAGGGTTTGGATCAGGCTTCTTCGTTGCAGGAAATGGAAGCGCTCCGGGTTGAATTCCTCGGGCGCAAGGGCCGCATTGCCCGCATCATGTCTCGTCTTCCCGAACTTGAGCCTGCGCAGCGTCCTTTGCTGGGGCAAACCGCCAACCGGGTGAAGGAAAGCCTGACCGCTCAGTTCGAAGCCAAGAAGACGGCTCTCGACAACGCCGAAGAGGCCGCAGCACTGGCACGTTTTGACGCGGGCCTGCCCGGCCGTTTGCCGTGGCGCGGTTCGCTGCATCCGGTGACCATGGTGATGGAAGAAATCTGCACCATCTTCAAGGGGCTTGGCTACGACATCGTGTCCGGTCCGGAAGTGGAGACGGATTACTACTGCTTTGAAGCGCTGAACATTCCGCCGGAACACCCCGCGCGCGACATGCAGGATACCCTGTACGTATCCGACGGCATCGTGTTGCGTACGCATACGTCTCCACTTCAGGTGCGGACCATGCTCAAGCAGAAGCCTCCCGTCGCCGTGGTTGCGCCCGGACGTGTCTACCGCCGCGACTCGGACATCACGCACACGCCGATGTTCCATCAGGTCGAAGGCCTGCTCGTGGACAAGCACGTGACTATGGCCGATCTGCGCGGGACGCTTACCGCGTTCATGCGTGAAGTGTTCGGTTCCGACACCCGCATCCGTTTCCGCCCGAGCTTCTTCCCGTTTACGGAACCCAGCGCCGAAGCCGACATTTCCTGCTGTATGTGCGGCGGGAAGGGGCATGTCAACGGCACTACCTGCCGCGTGTGCAAGGGGACCGGCTGGCTGGAAATCCTCGGTTGCGGCATGGTCGATCCTGAAGTCTTCAAGGCCGTTGGCTACGACCCGGAAGAAGTGACGGGATTCGCCTTCGGGCTTGGCGTGGAACGTATCGCCATGCTGAAGTACGGCATCGGGGACCTGCGCATGTTCTTTGAGAACGATGTGCGTTTCCTCGGTCAGTTTGCCTAGGGCCAGTATCCCCCCTTCGGACAGGGGGTCGGGATCGGACTTCACTTCTTCTTTAAAAGGTATTTCTTCGGCTCATTCCGGAAAAATGCTGTTTGCGGTCCCGATCAAGAGAAGAATGCGCCGTCTTGTGGGAAGGCTTTCCTCGGCGGTTTTTGGGGCGATGCCCCGAGAGGATTGAGCAATGCTGTTAAGTCTGAAATGGTTGCGCGAATTTGTTCCGGTGGAAGCCGGGGCTCAGGAAGTCGGCGATCGCCTGACGATGCTTGGGCTGGAGCTGGAAGACATCATCCATCCGTATGATGCCATCAAGGACATCGTCGTCGGGCACGTCCTGACGAAAGAGGCCCATCCTGACTCGGATCATCTGGCCGTATGCACGGTGGATGTCGGACAGGAAGAAGTGCTGAACATCGTGTGTGGCGCGCCCAATGTGGCTGCCGGGCAGAAAGTCCCCGTGGCGCTGGTGGGCACGACAATGCCCGGCGGTATGGTCATCAAGAAGGCCAAGCTGCGCGGCGTGCCTTCGTTCGGCATGATCTGTTCCGAGCGCGAGCTGGGGCTTTCCGAAGATCATAACGGCATCATGGTGCTGCCCGAAGGCTTCAAGGTCGGTACCCGCCTCATCGACGCGCTGGATCTGGATACGGACATCCTGGAAATCGGCATCACTCCGAACCGCGGCGACTGCCTGTCCGTACTGGGCCTTGCCCGCGAAGCGGCATTGGCGTTCAAGCTGCCTCTGACGCTGCCCAGGGTGCACGTGGAGGCACAGGGTTCGGATTGGGCGTCGGAATGGGCCGTGAATATCCCGAATCCCGACCTGTGCCCGTTCTACCAGCTGCGTCTCGTGGAAGGTGTGACCATCAGGCAGTCGCCCATGTGGATGCGCCACCGTCTGCACGCTGTGGGCGTCCGCCCCATTTCCAACATCGTGGACGTTACCAACTATATTTTGATGGAGCTGGGGCAGCCGCTGCACGCCTTTGACCGCGACAAGCTGGAAGGCGGGCGTACGGAAATCTCCGTGGCCCGTGACGGAGAACGTCTTGTGACCCTTGACGGTCAGGAACGTGTGCTGACCTCCGCCGACCTGCTGATCCGCGACGGCGTGAAGCCTGTTGCGCTCGCCGGGGTCATGGGCGGGCTTAATACGGAAATTTCCGACGCCAGCCGCAACGTCGTGGTTGAGAGCGCTGTATTCCGTCCCGAAACCATCCGCAAGACGGCCCGCCGCCTTGCCTTGGCCAGTGAAGCCTCCTACCGTTTTGAGCGCGGTGTGGATCAGATCAATTCCCGGTTCGCTATGGATAGGGCCGTCAGCCTGATGGCGGAACTTTCCGGCGGCGTGGTCCGCACAGGTGCCTGCACGCAGGAGCCCAAGCTGTGGGTAGCCCCGCACCCGCGTTTCCGTGTTCAGCGTACCGTGGAGCTGCTCGGCATGGATGTCGAGCCCGCGTTCTGCGCGGATACGCTGGAACGTCTGGGCTGCGGCCTTGACCGTTCCGACGAGGCGGACTGGAAGGTCACGACCCCGAGCTGGCGTTCCGACCTGAGCCGCGAAGTGGACCTCATCGAAGAAATCGCGCGCGTGAAGGGCATGGACACCATCCCGGAAACCCTGCCCGCCGTTTCCCGCCCTCTTGAACGTTTCGGCCAGCCGGAATCCCGGTACGGTTTCCTGTCCCGCATCAAGGGGTGGGGACGTGGCCTCGGCCTGAACGAAGCCGAGAACTACAGCTTCGTCGGCCACAAGGAACTCGATCATCTCGGCCTTTCCAAGGAAGGCCGCATCGATATCATCAACCCGCTGACCGAAGAACAGAACGTGCTCCGCACCGAGATCGCCCCGAGCCTGTTGCAGAATGTGCGTACCAACATCGCGCACGGCAATATGGGCGTCCGTCTGTTCGAAGTGGCCAACGTGTTTGAGGCCGATCCCGCTTCCCAGACCACGGCGAAGGAAAGCGCCCGTCTCGGCATGGTGATGTATGGTTCCCTGTACGACACGGCGTGGCCGAATGCGGAAATCGACGCCGGATACGCGGACATCCGTGGACTGGTGGAACATTTCGCGGCGTTCCTGAATCTCTCCGCGCCCGTGTTCACCCGCGACGAAAACACGCATCCGTTCCTCACTCCGTGCGTGCGCGTGACCGTCGACGGAAAGCACGTCGGTGTGGTGGGTCAGGTCAAGACGCAGCTTGCCGACGCCTACCATGCCCGCAAGCCCATCTGGCTTGCTGAATTGGATCTGGAAACCCTGTGGGAGCTGCACCGGGCGGCCCGCATCGTGTTCAAGGCGCTGTCCGTGTTCCCGGCGTCCAGCCGCGACGTGACGGTCATTGCTCCGCTTACCCTGTCCGTGGCCGCCGTTGAGAAGCACATCCGCGACATGCGCATTGCCATCCTCGAAGACGTGACCCTCATCGACCTGTATGAGCCCAAGGATACGGAAGAACGTAACCTGACCTTCCGGCTCACGTTCCGTAAGGCCGATCGGACTCTTAAAGATGCCGAGGTGGACAAGGAGCGGGAAAAGGTGGCACAATCGCTCATCAAGAATCTGGGCGTCCGTATCTGATCGCGGACGCAGCGATGACGAGGCATGTTTTTTTGTCTGTAATCAATGGAGCATGACGCGTTCCGCATGGGAACTCTATGACTGGACGGACGTATCGCATCGGGGAAGCGGCTCGGCTGCTGAAGCTGGAAGGTTACGTATTGCGTTTCTGGGAAACGGAATTCGAGCAGTTGCGCCCCTTGCGTACGCCGAAAGGGCAGAGGTTGTATTCCGACGCGGATCTCGTCGTGCTCCGGCGCATTCGCACCTTGCTGCACGAGCAGGGTATGACCATCGAAGGGGCCAGGCGCGTTCTCGAACGGGAATGCGCCGAGTCCGGCGACGGAAAGGCCCGGACAAGCGCGGAAGACATGCTCCGCCATGTGGAAAGCGAACTGATGGCCCTGCAGGCATTGCTGGGACGGCAGCGTCTTAAACCGACAAGGTAAGCTCCGATGATTCTTTCTCCTTCTCTTCTTTCCGCTGACGTGGGCAACCTTGCGGCGGAACTTTCGGCTTTGGAGGCCGCCGGTCTCCAGTGGGTGCACTGGGATGTCATGGACGGGCGGTTTGTGCCGAACATCACCTTCGGGCAGCACGTCATCAGGCAGTTGCGCAAGCGCAGCGGCCTGTTTTTTGATGTGCATCTGATGATTGTGGAGCCCGAAAACTATCTTTCCGAATTTCAGGCCGCGGGTGCCGACATGCTGGTCGTGCACGCCGAGGCTACCCGGCATCTGCAGCGTACGCTCGCCGAAATCCGGCGTCTGGGCATGAAGGCCGGAGTCGCGCTTAATCCCGCCACCCCTCTGTCCGCGCTGGAATACGTGCTGGAGGATGTCGATATGATTCTCCTCATGAGCGTGAATCCGGGATTCGGCGGGCAGAAATTTTTGCCGATCACCTATGAAAAGATCCGCCGTCTTCGCCGGATGCTGGACGAACGCCGCCTTGAGGCGCTTATCCAGATCGACGGCGGCGTTACGCCCGACAATACC
>OGPC01001318.1_pt1 | contig 16703 bp, 10 predicted proteins | sample 1552911 | NCBI WGS metagenome assembly OGPC01 (sample SAMEA2580248, study PRJEB22360) | human gut metagenome | biome: human gut; feature: human-associated habitat; material: faeces | place: Denmark | collected 2008/2010 | reverse complement strand
CTCACCCGCTTCTTAATCTCGTGTGTCCACTAAATACAAAGAGATTAAGAACCTATTTATAACTTTAAACAAACTAAGTATGAAGAACAAAGTATTGCTTGTATTGTTATTGAGCTTTGCTGTAAGTCTTGCGGCGTCGGCTCAGAAAATAACAATGAATCTTCAACAAGTCAAGTTGGAGAAAGTCTTTTCGCTCATTACTAAACAGACAGGACTTACGGTAGCGTATAGCCGTACAATTGTCAATCCCGAACGGATTGTTTCTGTCCAGGCAAAAGACAAAGACCTTTCTAAAGTATTGGATGATTTATTCGCGGGTACAAATGTAGCTTATGAAATTGGAGAGAAGAAAATATATTTGAAAGCAAAAGAAGCTCCCGTTACATCACAAGGGAGCCAAAAAACAAAGAAAATAACGGGAACCGTGACGGATACCAAAGGCGAACCGATAATTGGTGCCAGTGTATTGGTGAAAGGAGCGGGGACAGGTACTGTGACAGACGTTGATGGTAACTTTACATTGGATGCTCCGACAGATGCTCTTCTGGCAGTCAGCTATATTGGTTATAAAACACAGGAAGTAAAGGTGGGGAATAAGAACTCATATTCTATCCAATTGCAGGACGATACGGAAGTACTGGATGAAGTCGTAGTAGTTGGTTACGGCGTGCAGAAGAAATCAAGCCTGACAGGTGCCGTTGCTTCCATCTCTTCTCAGGAAATCAGCAAACAGGTATCATCTAATGTTGCTTCAAGCTTACAGGGGCGTACACCGGGTGTAGACATCGTGCAGCAAGCTGGTGTTGCTGGGGCAGATGTAAACATCGTGATTCGCGGTGCCGCTTCTTTTGGCGCTACCGAACCTCTGTATGTCATTGATGGAGCATTCAGTAATGCCGGATTAAGCTCATTGAATCCCAATGATATTGAATCTATCGAAGTACTGAAAGACGGTGCGGCAGCCGCTATCTACGGTTCACGTGCCGCCAATGGGGTCGTTTTGATTACTACCAAGAAAGGAAAGTCCGGTAAGCCCGTCATTCAGATAGACGGTTCGTTCGCTTTCCAGAAAACGACTAATATTCCGGAGTTCCTCAATGCATCGGAATGGAGAGAGTTTGCCAATATGGTGGCAGATAACAGTGGCTTGCCTCATGCACCGGAGAATGACAATCCCACCAATCCGAACCTGAATACCGACTGGTCAGAAGAATGGATACAGTTTGCTCCGGTATGGAATCTGAATGCCAGTATCGCAGGGGGTGGGGACAACTCTACTTTCAGCACAAGCCTTGGTTATCTTGACCAAACCGGTATGACGATTTATTCGGATTATAAACGTTATAACTTCCGCCTGAATACCTCTTATAAAAAAGGACGTTTCTCATTTTCCGAAACTCTCGGACTGACGCATAAGGATAAAACTCCTACAACAGCTTTCAACATAGCTTTACCAACGTTACCTATTTATGATGAACAAGGACGGTTTACCTCTGGTGGCCCTGATTATTACATCAACCCCGAAGATGGCAAGGCGCAGAATAAGATAGCCCCGTTACATTATACAGACCAGTTTAATAAAGTGACGGATTTAATCGGCTCTTTAAATGCCCAACTGGATATTTGGGGCGGCTTAAAATACAAATTATCGTTAAGTGGAAATTATAGCAATAAGCATAATTACACCCATACCCCCGAGTACTATACAAAGTGGAACTCGGATGGAACTCCCGATAAAGATTATGGCAACACACGTAACAGTGTATCGGAAACAAGAGGTGAAGAGTTCACTTATACGATTGATAACTTGCTGACTTACAACAAAACATTCAACCGTCACTCAATAGACGCTTTATTAGGAACAAGCTGGATGAGAGAATACTATCGTTACATGACCAACTCTACCATTAACGATTTGGGAGGAACGGATATTACCGGATTCCAAAATGAAGATGGTAAGATTTCGGCAGGAGACAGTAATGCGGCATTGCTCTCTTTCTTCGCCCGTGTGAACTACGATTATGATAATAAATATCTGCTGTCCTTGAGTATCCGCCGGGATGAATCTTCCAAATTCCATAAAGACAATAGAGTAGGTTACTTCCCCTCTGTCTCCGCCGGATGGAATGTGCACCAGGAAAAATGGTTCCAAAATCCTGTAATGAGCAAATTGAAGATCAGAGCTAGCTACGGTGAGTTGGGTGCCAACTTCCTCAATCCTTATAATTTTGACGCGATAGCTTATGGACCTATTCCTTACACAGTAGGCGGTGAACGTTATGTGACAGGACGCGCAGCCTATCTGAAATCGAAAGACTTGAAATGGGAAACTGCCAAAACCACAGATATTGGTATCGAACTGGGCTTCTTCAACAACGACCTGACCTTGTCACTAGACTATTTCGTGAAGAAGAACGTAGATTTGTTGGCACAGATTGACTTGAACCTGTCTTCCGGGCAAATCTTTGAGATCAACAGTTCACGCGAAAAACCATACGTCAATACAGCTTCCGTAAAAAACACAGGATGGGAGTTTATGATGAATTACAGGAAACAATTGACGAAAGACTTTCATATTGATGCGACATTCAATATCGCTACGTTGAAGAATAAAGTATTATCACTGGGGAAAAATGTCCAGCCGATTACTTCCGGCGCAATGTCCAGGTATTTTAATGATGCAGCTTCCATTACCATGCCAGGAGAAGCTATCGGTTCATTCTATGGCTATAAGATTGACGGTTTTGATGCGGAAGGAAATTTCATATTTGCGGATACGGACAAGAATGGAGTAGTTAATGCAAATGATAAAGTTATTCTGGGCAGCCCTATCCCTGACTTCACATACGGTTTGAACATCAACATGGAATACAAAGACTTTGATTTGACTGTCTTCTTCCAGGGAGTGCAGGGAAATGATATATTCAATCAGAAAAAGTACACCTATTATTTTGATTATTCCAATAATGTGGTCAAAGAGGCTATGAATGGATGGACGAAAACAAATAGGAATACAGGAATCCCTATTATGAAAACCCAAAACACTAGTGGCGGAAACTCCCTGCCGAGTGAATTTTATATTGAAGACGGTTCCTATTTACGTCTGAAAAATCTTCAGCTTGGTTATTCGTTACCTAAAAAGTGGTTGGAAGCAATCCGGTTTAACAAACTGCGTGTTTATGCAGGCGTACAAAATCTGTTTACATTGACCAAATATTCCGGTTATGACCCGGAAGTCAGTTCAAATGTATTGTTCTCACGTGGCATTGACATCAGTTCATATCCTAATGCCCGGACATTCACTTTTGGTTTTAACGCTTCATTCTGATAACTAAAAATATGATTAATATGAAAAACTATAAGAAAGTATATGCCGCATTTATCTTGGCGGGCGGCTTGATATTACACGGATGCAACGGTATCTTTGATGACTTGGCAATTAATCCGAACCAGCCGAGTATGGGAGCTTATTTCACCAGTCCGTCCGCTGTAAATGACGCAGTGATGACCATGTACGGATATATGTCTACGCAACGCTGCCTAGGAGCTTCCGGCTCTAAGACAACGATAATCCGCTCTGACGAGGCATCGTCCAATTCGGATTATGGCAAACCGGGCATGTTTGGTGCCGACTTGAATGCCAGTTATTACACAATTGAGCAACCTTATACATTGATGTACACCACTGCTTCTCAAGCATCCTACATTATTGAAACCGCCCCGTCTGTTGATTTCAGCGGTAATGAGGAACTGCGGAACGCATACATGGGGGAAGCTTATTTCTGGAGGGCATTTGCGCATTATTACCTATTGATTAATTTCCGGAATATATCTCCCATCAGACAGATGCCACGCAATGGAGATGACTATGTCCGTCCTTTGGAAAAACCTGCTGCCGTATGGAATTTTATTCAAGAAGACCTGGCACATGCGAAAGAACTGTTGCCCGTGAAGGGATATTGGGACAGCAAGAATGCCGGTCGTGTGACAAAAGCTTCCGCAGCCGCCTTATTGGGAAAAGCTTACCTCTACCGTAGTGGAATCGAACAATATTATGGTGAAGACAAGACTACATTTTACAGTGAAGCTGCCAAAGAATTTGGTGATGTTATAGACGGAAAGTACGGAACTTATGACCTGACTAAAAATTATGCTGATAATTTTGATGTCGCTCATGAAAATAATGAAGAATCAATCCTTGAGTTTCAATTCTTAGGCGATGTCGATAATGCAGGATTCAATCCGGGGCTTGCCACTTCCGGTTTGGCGTTCGATTCACGTGGACTGATGTTGCCGGGAGCGGGAGTAGGTTATGAAGGCGTAGTACATAACTGGCTTTATAACGCATTTGTGAATTCGGTAGACAAGGACGGTTATACGGATATCCGAATGTTCTCCACAATGATATTCAATGATTTGGATGCGAGCATTCATTTGAGAAATGATGCAGGCGGCAATCCGGTACGTCTGGAAGGTCCCGGCGGTTATAAATGGGAAGAACTTTATCCTGCAAAGAATGGAAAAGAGGGATTCGCCACCGTATCCAATCCTTTGGCGCACCCATTCAAAGCAGGTATCAGGAAAGGTATTGACTGTTCCATGCCTACGCAAACGGAAGCAGACGGGACTCCTAAACTGGTCGGTGTAGGTGCAGGCGTTAAGGAGTATGTATATAATCAGCCCCGTGCCCATGGAGTGAATTGGCGCTATATCCGCTATGCCGATGTGTTGATGATGTATGCGGAAGCTGTCGTTAGCGGTGGCACGCAAGCATCAAACATGACTCCCTTGCAGGCGGTAAATAAAGTACGCGGACGTGCCAACATGAGCGAACTCCCTTCCGTAACCATGGCTGATATTCAGAATGAAAGAATCCTGGAATTTGCTTTGGAAGGACATCGTTTCTATGATTTGCTCCGTTGGGGCAAGCTGGCCAGCCGTTTTACAGAGTTGCAGGAATCCGATCCTAACTTCAAGAAGTTCATATCGGCAGATGACTTTAAAGGATTCGTCACCAATAAGCACGAATGGTTGCCGATTCCTATCAATGAAGTGAATTCTAACCCTTATATCACAGAAAATAATCCGGGATATTAACTAAGAAAGAATTAGCATGATAAATTTGAAAAATATTGCGGTACTACTGTTCAGTTTGGTAGTACCGGGGCTCGCTATTGCCCAAACAGAAGTACTTTACAATGGCATACACCTGCCTGAACAATGGCCACCCCGCTATGTGGAACCACAAAAAGCACAAGATATGCCGATACCCTATCTTGAACAAAAGCCGGGAGTAATTCCTGTAAATGTAGGACGGCAACTATTTGTTGATTCCTTTTTGATTGCAGAAACTAATTTGGATAGAGTGATTCATACTCCCCGGTTCTACGAAGGGAATCCGGTACTCGGACCTGACAGGGAATGGGAAAAGACAACCGAAGGCGGACTCTACGCTGCACCCTTCAGTGATGGGATCTGGTATGACGAAAAAGACCGGAAGTTCAAAATGTGGTACCTGGCAGGTGCAGGTGTTCTTCACAAAGGAGACAATCAGACCTTTTATACCGGATATGCCGAATCGGAAGACGGCAAGTACTGGACAAAACCTGTACTGGATATTTGGAACCAAACCAATATTGTAGATACCTGCAATCGTGACGCAGCTACTATTTGGCTGGACAAACAGGAGAAAGACCCGTCCAAACGGTACAAGATGTTCAATGTCGAACGCCGCCCCACCGACCGCAGATGGCAATTTATTTTGAAATACTCATCGGACGGGATTCATTGGGGAGAGGGAGTAGCCCAGTCCGGTGATTTATACGACCGTTCATCCGCATTCTACAATCCGTTCCGTGATGTGTGGGCATTGAGTATGCGTTACGGGACAACAGTTTCTTCCCGCTCACGCAGTTATTTGGAAAATAAAGACCCGGAAATGGCAGTAAGTTTCGCACATCGTATCCGAAAAGGAGTACCTGATAAGAATATGGTCTACTGGTTTACTCCGAGTGATAAAGAGCCGCGTCATCCGGAGTTTCCGGAAGTAGAACCGGGTATTTACAATTTTGATGCCATTGCTTATGAAAGCATTATGTTAGGATTGTACAGTGTATGGCAGGGACCGGAAAATGGAGTTTGTGCCAAACTAGGTATTCAGAAAAAGAATGAAATCTTTCTAGGGTATAGCCGTGACGGCTTCCATTTCTATCGTCCTTCTTTCAAGCCTTTCATGGCAGTGAATGAGACGGAAGGAGCATGGAACTGGGGAAATATGCAGTCTATCAACGGAGTGCCTTTGATAGTAGGAGATTCACTTTATTTCTATTCTAGCGGACGCCAAAGGAACAAGATTATGTGGGATAGCTATACATCTACCGGACTGGCTACTTTGCGCAGAGATGGTTTTGTCTCCATGCATGGAGATAAGGACGGCTATCTGCTGACGGAGAAGGTTCGTTTTGACGGCAAACATCTTTTTATCAATGCAGATGTAAAAGGTAGCTTGGCTGTAGAAATTCTGGATGAAAATGGAAAGCCATTAGAAGGATTCACACGGAAAGACTGTGTACCGATGAAGAAAACAGATAAAACAAAATTGTTGGTTACATGGAAGAAACACCAGAATATAGCATCACTTATCGGGAAGGCTGTCCGTTTGAAGTTCTACCTGGATAACGCTGATATATATGCATTTTGGATTTCTCCGTGGCAAACGGGCGAAAGCCGTGGATATACAAGCGGCGGCGGACCGGGACTGTCAACCTGTGGCATAGATGTTCCTGCAAACAAATAAAAGATAAATGACTATGAAACGTTTATTTTATACATTACTATTTTTCCTGCCTTGTATGCTGATAGCTTGCGGTGGCAGTGATGATACTCCGGATGGAGATAATAATCCCCCGGTAGTGGCTCCCCCTTGCGAAGAGCCGGTAGATTCACGGCTATTGTACAATGGTATTCGTCTGCCCGAACAGTGGCCGCCGGTACGTTCATCTTCGTCTGAACTGGAAAAAGGAATGTCACCTTTTTATCTGTCGGATAAACCTTCTGTTATTAATATCTCGGTAGGACGCCAGTTATTTGTAGACAATTTCCTGATAGAATCCACTAATCTGAAACGTACGTTCTATTATCCTGAATATTATTCAGGCAATCCGATACTGACACCAGAACAGGATTGGGAGAAAACTGGAACAAAAGGTGCGGCATTCGCCGCTCCTTTCAGCGACGGGGTATGGTATGACGAAAAGGAAGGAAAATACAAAATGTGGTACATGGCAGGTGGTGGCTCCTATGCAACTAGCGGAGCAGGAGTGACTTGTTATGCGGAATCAACGGACGGTATTCACTGGACAAAACCCACTCTTTCCGTTGTAGCCGGAACAAATATCGTTGACTATAACTCAGAACGTGACGCGTCTGTTATTTGGCTGGATAAACAGGAAAGTAATGCTTCGAAAAGATACAAGATGTTTTTAGTTGCCCGTGAATCCGGGAAATGGAGATACCATTACAAGACTTCCCCGGACGGCAAAGTCTGGCGTGCCGCAGTTCAATCGGAACCGATTGCCGACCGTTCAACAGTATATAAAAATCCTTTCAGAAACGTTTGGGTATATAGTATGCGGCATAATGTTCGGGTGGATGCGAATAAGCTGGTACGTGCGAGGGATTATAATGAAAACACCGATCCGGAAGCCGGAACAAAGAAAGCGGAAGCATTATTGAGTGCATTCTGGTTTGGTCCGTGGGCTAATGAGCAACACCATACAGACTATCCGAATATAGCGCCTGCGATATATAATCAGGATGCCACGCCTTATGAAAGCATTATGCTGGGATTCTTCTCCGTTTGGCAAGGGCCGGAAAATGATGTTTGTGCTTCGGACAACGTAATCAAGAGAAATCAAGTTATGGTAGGATATAGCCGTGACGGTTACAGTTGGTTCCGTGAGGATATGAATCCTTTCCATGCCGTAAATACGACCACCTCGGACGCATGGAATCAAGGTAACCTGCAATCCGTAGCCGGAGCACCGTTAATAGTAGGTGACAAACTCTATTTCTATCTGAGCGGTCGTCGTTTGAGAGGCACTCAAGAGATTACCACTACCGGGCTTGCCATGCTTCGTCGCGATGGATTTGCATCTATGAAAGGAACAGGAGAGTTGCAAACTTCCTTACTGAAATTTGACGGTTCGTACTTCTTTGTCAATGCCAATGTCACGGGAGAAATGAAAGTGGAACTTTTAGATCCCAATAATAAAGTAATCGAAGGATTCTCAAAAGATGAGTGCAAAGCCTTTAAAGGGGATAATGTAAAAGCGAGTATAGAATGGACAGGCAACGCTTCATTAGCCTCTTTGAAGAACAAACAACTGAAAGTGAAATTCTATATTGATAACGGTGAAATATTTGCTTTTTGGATTTCTCCTTCTGCGAATGGAGAGAGTATGGGATACACCGCTGGCGGAGGTCCCGGGTTGAATATTTCCGGAATAGATAAAACCAATTAAAAAATGAATACTATGAACAGATTAGCTTATTTATTATCATTGATTTGTATTCTTGCATTTTCTTCTTGCGAAGAGGATAAAGTATATTATCACACTGCGGCAAAGGCAGACTTCACCATTGGTGAGAATATGTATGAACTGGGACAGACTGCTGTTTTTAAAGATGCTTCCATACCCGATGAAGGAAGCCGGATAGTAGCATGGTTATGGGAGTTTGGCGATGCAAAAAAATCCGTCTCGACGGAACAGAATCCAACTTTCGTTTATCAATCGGACGGTACATTTACCATTAAACTGACGGTGACTGATGATAACGGCTTGAGCGCCACAGCTAAGAAGGACCTTACCATCTTAGACCCGGCTAAAGCAATCAATGTAATGTGGCAGAAAGAAATGGGCGGACCTATTGAAAGTACAGTCTCACCCGCATTGTCGGCTGACGGTAAAACGGTTTATATGATTACCGACCAGACTTCCACAGGAGCATTTGACGTGAAACTTTATGCTTATGATACGGAAAATGGGACACAAAAATGGGCATTTGACGTAACCGCCAACATGAATGAACTGAATCCGGGTGGTGGGGCAAGCATGGTATATGCAAGTCCGGCAGTAGGACCGAATGGAGATGTGTATATTGTGGTCCGCGATTTGAAGCCGGCTACCACTGAACATCCCCGTGCTTTATTCTTATTTGCCATAGGAAGCAATGGTAGTAGAAAATGGGCATACAAAGCTGCCGATTCTAATTTATATGCTGTTACTCCGGCTATTGACGCATCTGGTAATATCTACTTCGGACATAGAGGAAAGAAACTAATCGTATTAAGTCCTGCCGGTGATGTAGTCAAAGAAATAGCTTTAGATGTAGAAGTGTTGTCCGGTATGTCTCTGTCCAAAGACGGAACTGTCTATTTCGGCTCTTCCAAGAATACGGGGTATTTCGGTTATGATTTTGCTACCGGTACTCAAAAGTTTGTCTATCAGAAAGATTTGGGTGGTACAGCATTGAAAGGAAATTCTTATACGATAGGAGCGGATGGAACCATTTATACCATAGCCGAACTGACATCAGGTGGCGCCATCATAGCTCTGAATCCTGACGGAACGGAAAAATGGGTGTACAAGACACCGGGAGCCATTGTTAACGGTGGTGTTGTGATTGGTACGGATGGAACGCTTTATGCCAACGGTGGAAATACTGTTGCCGGTGAAGCTTCGGCAGGTGTTTTCGCTTTGAATTCGGACGGTTCTTTAAAATGGCATTATGCTACAACGGAGGACGTTAACAACTGCGTACCAATCATCGATAACAGAGGATATATCCACATCATTTCGGACAAAGCCATCTATTATATTGTGAAACAAGACGGTAGTTTGCTTGCATCCGCCGAATTAGGAGTTAAATGTACCTCCAGTCCGGTAATGGATTCAAGAGGATATTTATATATCGGCATAGAAGCTGTCGCAGGTGCATCTGATATGGTATGTATCTCATCTGGAGCTACTTCCTATGCGAACTCTGGATGGCCGATGAAAGGCCAGAATCCGCAACGGACAGGTTTGCAAAAGTAAGTAGTTTAAAATGTCGACGATTATGAAGAAATATTCTTTATTGGCAGTTTTCTTATTATTAATGTGCAATGTTTCGGTATGCGGGCAAACAGGACGTATCCTTTTTGTGGATACAACATTCATTGAGAAAACAAATCTGCAACGAATACATCATTCGCCCATCTATTATTCTGGCAATCCTGTTTTGAAAGCTGATAAAAAATGGGAATTGAATATAAATGGCGACCCTTATGCCGCTCCATTCAGCGGTGGCGTATGGTATGATGAGGAAGAGCAAAAATTCAAGATGTGGTATTCTGCCGGTGGCGGGAAGTTATTAGGGCTCGTCACTTGCTATGCAGAGTCGTTCGACGGGAAAGTCTGGATAAAACCGGAGCTGGACGTTGTTCCGGGAACCAATATCGTAGATACATTAGAGCATGATTGCGTTTCCGTGTTGCTTGATAAATTTGAGAAAGACCGGACGAAGCGTTATAAAATGTTTGTTGTAGAATTTAATAATCGCTTCACAGTCAGCATGAAACTCAAATATTCTTCTGACGGAATCCATTGGAGTGAGCCGAAAGCTCTTTCGGGAGAATTGTACGACCGTTGTGCGGCTTATTACGACCCGTTTCGCAAGAAATATGTCCTGTCATTGAAAACCATAAATGGAGTGTATAGGCGTTCACGCAATTATTTGGAACATGAAGATCCGGAAATGCTGGTTAGCCTGGCACATAGGATATATGACAACAAGAGTGATAAGTTTATCCGTTATTGGTTTAATGCCGATGACGACGATCCGCGTCATCCTCAATTTCCCGAACTGCGTCCACAGATATACAATCATGAAGCAATGCCGTATGAGGGCTGTATATTAGGCTACTTCACCGTTTGGCAGGGACCGGAGAACAATGTTTGTGACAGTCTGAACATTCAAAAAAGGAATGAAGTCCTGATAGGTTGGAGCAAAGACGGTTTTCATTGGAACCGGGAAAACAAGAAACCATTTCTTCCTGTCAGTGAGGACTTTCATGCATGGAATGCAGGCAATGTACAGTCTACTGCGGGTAGCCCTCTGATAGTCGGAGACTCTCTTTATTTTTATGTCAGTGGACGCTATAACAGCAAGCCGAAACATGATTCCAATTTTGCCACAGGACTTGCGATGCTTCGTCGTGATGGTTTTGTTTCGATGCGGGCAGGAAGAAAAGAAGGATATGTAGAAATAAAAACTAAGATTCCGGCAAATGGAAACTATTTGTTTGTAAATGCAGATGTGAAGGGAACTTTAACGGTAGAAGTGTTGGATGATAACGGTCAGCCAATGGAAGGATTTACAAAGAAAGACTGCATATCAATGAAAAAATCGGATAAAACGAAACAGATGATTTCATGGGAAAAACATCCAGGCGTAACATCACTGGTAGGGAAAACAGTCCGGTTGAAGTTTTATCTGAATCAGGCGGATATCTATGCATTTTGGATTTCGGCATGGCAAACAGGCGAAAGTGGTGGATATACCGGCGGTGGAGGACCGGGACTATCAGACGAGGGTATAGATACCCCCATGGATAAATTGAAAAATAACTAAATATATTAAACTTAAAAAAGAAACTGTATTATGGAAAAGATTATAGGATTAATCAATGCTCCTTTTACTCCGTTTTATGAAAATGGAGAAGTAAATTATGAACCAATCGAAGCCTATGCAAAGCTACTTGTAAAAAATGGCTTGAAAGGTGTTTTCATCAACGGTTCTTCTGGAGAAGGGTATATGTTGACTGATGAAGAACGAATGAAGTTGGCAGAACGTTGGATGGAAGTTGCACCGGATGGCTTTAAGGTTATTGTACACGTGGGGAGTTGCTGCGTAAAGTCAAGCCGGATGCTGGCGGAACATGCGCAGAAAATCGGAGCTTGGGGAATTGGTGCAATGGCACCTCCTTTCCCGAAAATAGGACGAATAGAAGAATTGGTAAAGTACTGCGAAGAAATCGCTGCCGGAGCACCGAAGCTGCCCTTCTATTATTATCACATTCCTGCATTCAATGGAGCATTCTTATCGATGCTTGCTTTCCTGAAAGCAGTTGAAAACCGTATTCCCAATTTTGCGGGAATCAAATATACCTTCGAAAGCCTGTATGAATACAATCAATGTCGTTTGTATAAAGACGGCAAGTTCGATATGCTTCACGGGCAGGATGAAACCATTCTTCCTTGTCTCGCAATGGGAGGGGCGCAAGGCGGAATCGGCGGAACGACCAACTATAACGGTATAAACCTGGTAGGTATCATTGATGCCTGGAAAGCCGGTGAATTGGAGCAAGCCCGTGAATTGCAAAACTTCTCTCAGGAAGTGATTAACGTAATCTGCCATTTCCGTGGGAATATTGTTGGTGGCAAACGTATCATGAAGCTTATCGGACTTGATTTGGGCGGCAACCGTACTCCTTTCCAAAACATGACCGCTGACGAAGAAAAACAAATGAAAGCGGAACTGGAAGAAATCCGTTTCTTCGAACGTTGCAATAAATTCTAACAGGAGGACGTATGAAGAATATTACTGACTATATACAACAATGGGCTAATACCTATAAGGATGATATGCAGAATAATATCATGCCCTTTTGGATAAAGTATGGACTGGATAGAGTGAATGGTGGTATATATACTTGTGTAGATCGCGACGGTGCATTAATGGATAGTACAAAATCCGTTTGGTTTCAGGGGCGTTTTGCATTTACTTGTTCCTATGCCTATAATCATATAGAAAAGAATCCGGCATGGTTGCAAGCCGCAAAAAGCACACTAGACTTTATAGAGAAGTATTGCTTTGATTCGGACGGGCGTATGTACTTTGAGATGACAGCAGACGGTCGCCCTTTACGTAAGCGCCGTTATATTTTCTCCGAGTCATTTGCAGCTATAGCGATGTCCGAATATTCGATAGCGTCGGGGGATAAGACGTATGCGGTGAAGGCACTCGAACTGTTCAAACGTATGCAATATTTCCTGCAAACTCCCGGACTGCTTGCTCCCAAATATACAGATACGCTCCCCATGAAAGGACATTCCATCACCATGATATTGATAAACGTAGCTTCCCGAATCAGGGAAGCTATTCAAGACGAATGTCTGACACGGCAGATTGACGAGTCCATTAGCTGTCTGGAAAAAGATTTCCTACATCCGGAGTTCAAGGCATTATTGGAAACCGTAGGACCGAACGGAGAATTTATAGACTCCAATATGGGGCGTACCATCAATCCGGGGCATTGTATCGAAACAGCTTGGTTTTTGCTGGAAGAATCCAAGCTCCGGGGAAGGGATCAAAACATAAAAGAACTGGGGCTGAAGATTCTGGACTGGTCATGGGAGTGGGGCTGGGATAAAGAATTCGGCGGTATTATCAATTTCAAAGATTGCAGGAATCTTCCTTCGCAGGACTATGCGCAGGATATGAAATTCTGGTGGCCGCAAACAGAAGCAATTATCGCTACCCTGTATGCCTATCTGATGACGAAAGAAGAGAAATACCTGAAGATGCATCAACAAATCAGCGAGTGGACATATACACATTTCCCGGACAAAGAATACGGAGAGTGGTATGGCTATCTCCATCGGGATGGAACAGTCGCCCAGCCGGCAAAAGGAAATTTATTTAAAGGACCTTTTCATATCCCTCGCATGATGACAAAAGGATATATGCTTTGTGAGGAAATAATGTCTGAAATAAAAAAAGAAATAAGATGATTGTATCCAATTTACAAAATAGCCAACGGGTGGAGAAACTTCACCCGTTGTTCAAACAGCTTTTCGATTATGTGAAATCGCACGATCTGTTGCACGAGGAACTGGGAACTATCAGACTGGATGGTGATAATCTGATTGTCAATAATATCTATCCCGAATGTATTCCTGAAGGAAAGCGTTTATTAGAACTGCATCACGATTATATTGATGTGCACATATTGCTTGAAGGCAAAGAAACCATTGGCTGGAAAGCCTTGGAAGAATTAAAAGTGGAAAGACAAGCTTATGATAAAAAGAGTGATTGTGCCCTATATGGTGACGTTCCTACTACTTTCATCAATCTCTTGCCCGGACAATTCGTCATTGTATATCCGGAGGACCCCCATGCTCCGGCTATCGGTAAAGGCTGGATACGCAAACTGATAGCTAAAGTAAAAGTCTAAGTAAACAGTCTCAAAAATCTTTTAAATATAACTACCATGAAAAATAAAAATATTTATCCATGGGTAGTGGTTGCGTTGCTTTGGGTAGTAGCGTTGCTCAACTACATGGATAGACAAATGCTTTCTACAATGCAGGAAGCAATGAAAATAGATATTGTAGAGCTGACGAAGGCAGAAGCTTTCGGTGCATTGATGGCAGTCTTTCTATGGATTTACGGCTTTATGAGCCCGGTTGCCGGAATTATTGCAGACAGGCTTAGTCGTAAATGGTTAATCGTCGGAAGCTTGTTTGTTTGGTCGGCTGTAACATTCCTGATGGGATATGCCACGACGTTTGAGCAATTATATGGTTTGCGTGCAGTGATGGGGATTAGTGAAGCATTGTATATTCCTTCCGCTCTGTCCTTGATAGCGGATTGGCATCAGGACAAATCACGCTCATTGGCAATTGGAGTTCACATGACCGGACTGTATGTCGGTCAGGCAATCGGTGGGTTTGGAGCTACGGCAGCCGCTGCATTTTCCTGGCAGAGCACTTTTCACTGGTTTGGCATTGTAGGTATTGCTTATTCTGTGGTTCTTATCTTTTTCCTGCATGAGAATCCTGTCCGAATGAAAATAGAAAAGGTTGTTGCTAATGGCATTAGCAAGGGGAATTCAATTGGAAAAGGGCTGTTACTGTTATTTTCAAATATTTCTTTTTGGGTGATATTATTTTATTTTGCGGCTCCAAGTTTACCGGGGTGGGCTACAAAGAACTGGTTGCCAACGCTATTTGCGGAGAATCTGGATATTCCGATGTCACAGGCAGGGCCAATATCTACGATTACCATTGCTCTATCTTCATTTGTCGGAGTAATATTGGGAGGATTCTTGTCGGATAGATGGGTGCTGAAGAATATCCGCGGACGTGTCTACACAGGGGCAATCGGACTGGGGATGACTATCCCCGCACTGTTATTGTTAGGTTTCGGACACGGTTTCATTAGCGTAATAGGTGCAGGATTGTTGTTCGGCATCGGCTTTGGTATTTTCGATGCCAATAATATGCCTATTTTATGCCAGTTCGTTTCTGCTAAATATAGAGGGACGGCATATGGTATTATGAACATGACAGGAGTTTTTGCAGGAGCTGTAGTAACTCAATTATTGGGAAAATGGACGGACGGTGGAAGTCTGGGCGAAGGATTTGCTATGCTTAGTATTGTCGTTGCACTTGCATTAGGACTACAATTATACTTTTTAAGACCTAAAACGGATAATATGGAGTAATACAATGATAGTTATAGTTTGGGTTGTTATGAGTAATAAGAAGAAAAGAATATTAGTGTAAAGCTCATTTATCACCTCAAATGTATAGATATATTTGTGAATATTGTATTCGTACAATTCTTACTCTTAAACTGTTTTCTTTTTATTATACAGGATGCTGATAAACTCAATTTGCATTTTTAATAAATAATGAAACAGTTTATTATAAACGGGTCTTACATTTATAATAAACGATATTCGGGATAATTCACTAAGTAGGCACGAATATATTAAACAAAATGGGGTGAAATCCTTGCGGACTAGATTCCACCCCATTTCTATTCTTTCAGACACATATTTATGTTTCTGTAAATTCTCTTTATGTCTTTATTTTTGTATATATCATATCTGTTGTCTGCTAATTGGTTATTGCAAATATACGAAATTAAAAGAGGAAAGTCAATAGCATTTTAAAATTTGATGTGATACAACACATGCCTGCACAACGGATGCTCACCAGGGACAAGCGGATGATCGAATTCCCTCACTCGTTCCATTCCTATTTTCTGCATTACACGTTCTGACCGTTGGTTGAGAAGGGAAGTAAAAGAAAAGAGTTCTTTTATATCCGTTTTATTGCGCGTATACTCCAAACATGCATTTGCAGCTTCAGGAGCATAACCCTGTCCCCAATATTCGTGTGCTAACCGCCAGCCTATTTCTATGCCCGGAACAAAGTCAACATCAAATGTAATCTGATGTAGTCCGGTATAGCCCATAAAAGCATGATCTTCTTTTCGTTCTACAGCATACAAACCGAAGCCACAGGTTTGGAACTCATTTTGAATACGCTGATAAAAGGCAAATGATTCTTCCGATGACAATGAACTAAGAAAAAACTCCATCACATTCGGATCGGCATTCATACGGGCAAAAAACGGGATGTCTTCTTCTTTCCAGTCGCGGAGAATCAGACGAGGTGTTTCTATATACTTTTGCATAATAATGATAATAATGGAATGCAAAGATACAATTCTTTTTTCCTTGTTGGAGGTTATTCATTATTATAAGTATTAACTATTATTCATTGAATCCCCTCTTCACTTATGGTCAGTCTAGTCAGCAGCATGGTACGGATGTGTAAACCAGAAGCAGGAACCTATTCCTTCGGTCG
>OGPC01001314.1_pt1 | contig 16743 bp, 9 predicted proteins | sample 1552911 | NCBI WGS metagenome assembly OGPC01 (sample SAMEA2580248, study PRJEB22360) | human gut metagenome | biome: human gut; feature: human-associated habitat; material: faeces | place: Denmark | collected 2008/2010 | reverse complement strand
TTCAGCAGACGGATGTCTGTGACACCGATGTGCTGCTGAAATCCTTTGGATAAATTTTCTGCAATCGTCTTTACCGCTGTGGATTTTCCAACGCCCATCGGGCCCCAGAGAGCCACAGATGGGAGAAAAGGCAGGGTATGATTTCGATAAGCCTGTGTATAAAGTTCAGTTAACTGTTTGGCCATGGTACCGGTTGACATGGTTGGAATATTATAAGTATTATCTGACATAATGGTTGTCCTCTCTTTCTTAGACTGTCCGTTCTGATGTTATAAAATAGAGCGTTTTGATTTCTGAGTTCTGTGGTTTCAGGCAGATTCTTCTCCATTTGTCCGCAGGTTCAACTGTTCATCGATATCAAGAAGTTTTTCTGTAAGTCTCAGTACATCGGATGCATAAGGATTTCCCTTTCTTACTTCGGCTTTGGCATTTGTTCTCTGCGCGATGGCGTTTTTAATTTTTGTTTCGATACGTTCAATACTTTCATTCAGATGAAACAATGCGTATTCAATACGCTGGATACATCCGCCTGTTTTGGCATCGCGCATGTCTACTTTGTAACGGTTGCCGGATACACCTTCTATAAGCAGGAAGGGACGCTCCGGATTCATGCCTGCCGGAAGGAGGATGGAACATCCATGAAGGGTATCGAATTTGCGATCTGCTTCCAGAAAGCTGTTTTCCGTCAATGCTTCAAGGACATCTTCACCAAAGGCATTTCGTTCTTCTTTGGTCAGACTTTCACGATTGGCAAGGGCATGTGCCAGATCCAGTGCAAGGAGTGCTTTCTGACCTTTCAGTTTTTCCAGGATCTGTGGTGTTTCGGCAATGACGGTATCCATTTTTTTCAGTTCCTGCTCCCGTTGTCTGCTGTGAATTTTTACACGTTCCAGTTCATTGGAAGTATCAATTCTTGTTTTGAGGAGCGGATCACCCACAGAAAGTGCTTTGATCTCTGCATAGGTTAGTACGGTCTCGTCAATATCACGGGCATCTCTGCATGCAAGGGTATGGTTCATAAACTGTGAAATAAAGCGCTGCTTATTTTCCAGCAGCTGCCAGGAGTATGCATCAAAAGTACCTGCGGTTATGTAACGGAAGCGGAAGACGGTGCTGTTTTCGTTCCCCTGACGGATCAGGCGCCCTTCGCGTTGCATAATGTCAGATGGTTTCCATGGGATATCCAGATGATGGATGCCAATGAGGCGTTTCTGGACATTGACACCGGTCCCGAGCTTAGATGTACTGCCGATCAGAACACGGACAGAGGCACGGTTTACAGCTTCAAAAAGTTTTCGTCTCTTGGCATCTGTTCCTGCATCGTGAACAAAAGCAATTTCTGATTTTGGGATACCCATCTCTACAAGAAGTCTTTTTAATTCGTCGTAAATGTTAAAGCCTTTTTTGGGGGTGCCGAGATCACAAAATACAAGCTGGGCGGTATTCGGATACAGCTGAAAGAGCCGATAAACGTTTTGGGCACAGGCATAGGTTTTCGTGCTTTCGGTATCCGGATGGCTTTCCGGATCTGCCAGACGGATGTCAAGTGCAGCAGCGCGGCCATCATGTGTGATTTTCAGCAGATTATCGGTTGCTGCATTCCGAACAAGTTTCTGACGGATCTTTTCAGTACGATCCGCCAGAGATTTAATATAGTCATCCTGTTCGGGGGATTTTGGTACAATGACATCGGTATAAGTTTCACTTTTCGGTAAATTCACCTGACATTCATCGCCATTATAAAAATCACAGATATTGGCAACGAGACTGATTAGCTCCGGAATATTGTGAAAGCTGGAAAAACGTGTTCTCATGCGGTAGTTCTGAGAATCCACATCTACTTCAAAACTTGTCTGGCGGGTTGCAAAGTTGCTGACCCATTCATCAAAGTGATTGAGATGAAGCAGCTCTAACTGTTCCGGTTGTAAAAATGACTGCATCACAAATAAATCGGCAATGGAATTCGTCAGTGGCGTTCCGGTTGAAAAAATGACTCCGCCGTCATGATTTCGGACAAACTGTACTTTTTCATACATTTCATCACATTTTTTACTTCCTTTTATGTGCATACCAACTACACCATCTGTATGACTGTTTAAAGAAATATTTTTGAAATTGTGGGCTTCGTCAACGACCAGTGTTGTAATTCCAAGTTCATCAAAACAGAGGTATTCATCATATGGAAGATCGGTCATCATTTCCGCAAGTTTTTTACTCTGTTGCTTCACGATTGTTTCAAGTCTGGCACGTTCCCACTGTTCCGGTGCATTTGTTGCTTTGGCGCGGTAGGATTGGATCAGTTTGCTCTGGCGATCCAGTTTGTACTGTCGGCTCATGCTGATCGCTCCAAAGGATGAAAATGGCAGATACACTGCAACATAGTTCTCATCTCTGATCTTGGTAAGAATATTCTGGCGGTAAGCCGGTTTAAAGTCTTCCGGATGAATTACCAGAATATGATCCTGTGGATAAAGCTGTCTGTGAGCGCTTTCAAAGGCTTCCAGAACATTGTTCGGAACAACAATGAGATTTTTTCCTGAAAGACCGATTCTTTTTCGCTCATGGATTCCCATGATAATGATATTTGTCTTGCCGGTTCCGACTTTGTGGTTTAACAGCACATCCTTGTCCAGAATAATTCTTGCCACGGCATCTTTCTGATGAGGATATGGTGTAAAGTGCTCCGTGTTCAATCCGGGCAGATCCAGGAAACATCCGCTGTACCGGCCTGGCACATTGCAGGCATAGGTGTTGTAATAGATTTTTTTCAACTCTTTCACACGGAAAGAATTTTTGCGGATCCAGTCAGAAAAGGCTTTTTGTAAAAGATTTATTTTTTCCTGGGCAGCAAGTGATTCCGTTTTATTTAAGACTCTTGCAATGCCGGATTTTCGATCGAGCCTTACGACATCATCATAAGGTTTGGGTGTGATACCGTTCAGGGCATATTCGATAAGCAGTAATCCGGAAAAATGCAGGGTGCCATAAGTAAAAAGATTAGGAACGGTGTCCTGATATTTGGAAGCAATTTTTACATGGTAACGTCCAAGGGCTGCGGAATGGCTGATTTTCGGTGCACGGGCGAGTCCCAGAATATCTTTGGCAAATACTTCGTAATATTCATTTGGAATCCAGGGAGAACCGATGGAAAATCCGATGGCGTCAAAATCTGATTTTGGAGGCATGATGGATTTTAAAGCCGCAACATTTGCTGCAAATCGATCGTTATATTTGTGGTTCAATCTTTTTGCAGTTTCCAGTTTGAACTTGATGTGACCGGACAGGTACTGCGCTCGGAGCATCCATCCCTGATCGTCTGCATGACAGAGATCATAGACTTCCGGATCCTGATAGATCGCACCATGCAGGGAATGTATCAGTTCATCCATTGAAAGACCGGATGCCTCACACATCCAGTTCAGATCGACATATCCATTTGCATTGACGCAGGATGCAAGGACGGCAACGGCATCTTTTTGCTTGATGTTGAAATCGGTTTCGATATAAGAAGTGTCGGATGCTTCTTCAATGCCAAAGAAATCTTCCCATTCTTTATTTATCATGATGTTTCCTCCTGAAAAATGTACAAAATAATAGGTATATTTTCGTTATACAAAAGAAAGCTGATTTCAACTATTTGAAAAAGATTTGCAGATGAAACTGAAACTATGGATGGATGAAACTGAAGATGAAACGGAGGTTTCCTGCGGATTGTTTTCGGATATTACGGATGCGACATAAAACTTGCTTTTTGTCAGGTGCCTTATTATAATAGAAAAGAATTATGGTCGGATTTTTCGATTTGTATCAGAGTTTGTAAAAAAGAATTTTCTAAGGAGGGCCAGAAGCATGATAAAATTACATGAGAATGGTGTATATCTGCTCAATGGAACGGAGATTATCGAAGATAATCAGGAGGCTGCAGCATGTCTTGCGGCAAAAACAGGAAAAACAGTGACCGCTGCAGAAGCTGCAACCGGTACAATGGCATATCGTATTTTGAAAGCACACAATACTTCCGGAAATATGGACCAGCTTCAGATTAAATTTGATAAGCTGACATCCCATGATATCACATTTGTCGGTATCATCCAGACAGCACGTGCGTCAGGACTGGAGAAATTCCCGGTTCCTTATGTACTGACAAACTGTCACAACAGCCTGTGTGCGGTTGGTGGAACCATTAACGAAGATGACCACATGTTTGGACTGAGCTGTGCAAAGAGATACGGTGGAATCTATGTACCGCCTCATCAGGCAGTTATCCATCAGTTCGCCCGTGAGATGCTTGCAGGTGGCGGAAAAATGATACTTGGTTCTGACTCCCATACACGTTACGGTGCCCTTGGTACCATGGCAATGGGCGAGGGTGGTCCGGAGCTGGTAAAACAGTTACTGTGCAAAACTTATGATATTAAAATGCCGGGTGTGGTAGCTATCTACCTGACCGGTGAACCGATGAAAGGTGTCGGACCGCAGGATGTGGCTCTGGCTATTATTGGTGCCGTGTTCAAAAATGGCTATGTAAATAATAAAGTTATGGAGTTTGTCGGACCTGGTGTGTCATCCTTAAGCGCAGATTTCCGTATTGGCGTGGATGTTATGACCACAGAGACAACCTGCCTGTCTTCTATCTGGGTAACAGATGATAAAATCAGAGATTTTTATGATATTCACGGCAGATCTGCTGATTATGCAGAACTGAAACCGGAAGCAGTTACTTACTACGATGGATGCGTAGAGGTGAACTTAAGTGAGATCAAACCAATGATCGCTATGCCGTTTCACCCGAGCAATACTTACACTATCGATGAAGTAAATGCAAATCTGGAAGATATTCTGGCTGAAGTTGAGAAAAACGCTTTGGTAAGTCTGGACGGAGCCGTAGAGTATAAATTAAGAGATAAGATCCGCAACGGAAAACTCTATGTGGATCAGGGAATCATTGCAGGATGTGCCGGCGGCGGATTTGAAAATATCTGTGCAGCAGCAGACATTCTGAATGGCAAGAGCATCGGACCGGATGAGTTTACCTTAAGTGTATATCCGGCAAGTATGCCAGTTTACATGGAATTAGTGAGAAATGGTGCAGCAGCCAAGATCATGGAGACCGGTGCGATCATGAAGACAGCATTCTGCGGACCATGTTTCGGTGCCGGTGATACACCGAACAACAACGGATTCAGTATCCGTCATACCACGAGAAACTTCCCGAACCGTGAAGGTTCCAAACTCCAGAACGGTCAGATTGCTTCCGTAGCACTGATGGATGCACGTTCTATCGCTGCAACCGCTGCAAACAAAGGATATCTGACACCGGCAACGGATCTGGATGTAGAATACACAGGACCGAAATATTTCTTTGATAAGACTATTTACGAGAACCGTGTATTTGACAGCAAGGGCGTGGCAGATCCGAATGAGGAACTGAAATTCGGACCAAACATCAAAGACTGGCCGGCAATGAGTGCACTGACAGACAATCTGGTTCTGAAAGTGGTATCCGAGATTCACGATCCGGTTACTACAACTGACGAACTGATTCCGTCCGGTGAGACATCCTCTTATCGTTCCAATCCGCTGGCACTGGCTGAATTTGCCCTGTCCAGAAAGGATCCGGAATATGTAGGACGTGCAAAAGAAGTTCAAAAAGCGGAGAAAGCAAGAATTGCCGGAGAAAAACCAACGGAAGCATTCCCGGAGCTTGCACCGGTGATCGAGACCATCAAGACAAAATACCCGGATCTGAACCGTGAGAACTTCGGTATCGGAAGTACGATTTTTGCAGTAAAACCGGGTGACGGTTCTGCCAGAGAGCAGGCTGCTTCCTGCCAGAAAGTATTAGGTGGATGGGCAAATATTGCCAACGAGTACGCAACAAAACGATACCGTTCCAACCTGATCAACTGGGGTATGCTTCCATTCCTGATTCCGGAAGGAGACCTGCCGTTTGCAAACGGTGATTATCTGTTTGTTCCGAACATCCGCAAAGCGATTGAGGACAAACTGACAGACATTGACGCATATGTAGTAAAAGACGGTGAATTAAAACCGTTTACTCTGAAAATGGGTGATCTGACAGAAGATGAGAGAACCATCATTCTGAAAGGCTGTCTGATTAATTATTACAGAGATTAAACGCAGAATAGCGGATTGCGAATATCCACTTTACAAGAACCTTAAGATTGTATAAACAGCTGATAAAGAAAAACGAAAAGAATCCTGGAAACGGGATTCTTTTTGATTTTTTTGTGAACAATTCTGTTATGTGCAGAAAAAGTATGGTATACTTATTGCATATTTTAACAGGATTCTCAAAAATGGATTCTGAGATTTTTAGAAAGGCAATTTTAGCATGCAGGAAGAAATAAAAAAAGGACATACTGCAACTGAGAAGCAACCGGAGAAAAAGAAAGTCAATCTGGACATCCGACCATATCTGGCAATCGGTCTGACTGCCATTTTGGTAGTTATGATCTGCATCGCAATCTTTTTTGTAATACTTCGATTTGATGGATTATTTTCCAGTTTTCAAAAGATATTACAGAGTCTTCAGGCCATTGTGGTTGGACTGATCGTAGCGTATCTGCTCAATCCAATCGTGAAATGGTTTGAACGTTTTTTATATAAAAGAAGCAGACAGAAATCAAAAGAACTGACCCATAAGCAGTGTCAGAAGATCCGGGTAGCGTCGGTAGCTTTTGCCATGGCAATCTTTCTGGCAATTATTGTGGTACTGATCTGGCTGATCATTCCGCAGCTGGTGGTCTGCATTGAAGATATTGTTCTGAGTATGAATGAGAAAGTTCAGAATCTGACAGAATGGGTGGACCGCTTGACAAAACAGAACAGTGCTATCTCTGGAAAACTGGATACGTTTATTGCAGATGGATCTGTTTATCTGGAGGACTGGCTGCGTAAAAATGTGTTGCAGCAGTCTGATTTTATTGCAAATATTACAACGGGTGTTTATAACGTCGTAAGAGCGATTTTTAATGTTATCATTGGTTTTATTGTTTCCGTATACGTGCTGATGACCAAAGAAAAATTTATCGGTCAGGCAAAGAAAATTATTTACGCGATTTTTCGTCCGCGTTATGGAAATGTAGTCATGGAAGTCGGACGAAAAGCGGATGAAGTATTTGGCGGATTCTTTATTGGAAAGATCATTGATTCCCTGATCATTGGCTGTATCTGCTTTGTCAGCCTGGCTATTTTACGGATGCCGTATGTAGCGCTGGTCAGCGTGATTGTTGGCGTGACGAATATCATTCCGTTTTTCGGACCGTATATTGGAGCCATTCCAAGTGCAATACTGATTTTTCTGGTAGATCCAATGAAAGGTATTTATTTCATTATCTTTATCATTGTTTTGCAGCAGGTGGATGGAAATGTTATCGGACCGAAGATTCTTGGAAATACTACGGGACTGAGTCCGTTCTGGGTTATTTTTGCAATCCTGCTTTTTGGCGGAAGCTTCGGCGTGATTGGAATGTTGTTTGGTGTACCGATTTTTGCGGTATTGTACTATATTATCAAACGAGTAGTAGAGCATGTGTTGAAAAGACGGCATCTGCCGGAAGAGACGGATGAGTATATCGAGCTGGATACGGTGGATACTGTGTCAAATGAGGTAAAGCCGAAAGAGCCGGAAGAACCTGTGCATAAACATGCGGTAAAAAAAGAGAAAAAGTAAATTTTTGAATAAAACAAAAAATACAGACATGAGGTGAATAACGGTGGATAAGTATGAGTATAAGTTAAAGTTGGAGCAGCTTCAGAATCTGGTGGCTGCGGGTGACTATGCCACAGCATCAGAGATGGCAGATACCATAAACTGGAAAAAGGTTCGCAGCAGCAATACCCTTTGTATGGTTGGCGATATTTATGAAAAAACAGAAAAATATGGCGCCTGCAAGGAAGTGTTATTGCAGGCATATGATCATTCTCCGATTGGAAGAAATATCGTAAGCAAGTTAGCAGAAGTGTCTATCAAGGCAAAGAACATTGATGAGGCTGAGGAATACTATAATGAATTCCTTGAGATCGCACCAAAGGACAATATGCGTTATGTGCTGGCATATGAGATCAGCTGCCTGAAAGATGCGCCGCTGACAGACCGTATTGCGATTCTGGAGGAATTGAAGGAACATGAATATACGGAAAAATGGGCATATGAACTGGCTGCGTTGTACGGACAGGCAGATATGCGTGATAAATGCGTGGAGACCTGTGACGAACTGATCCTCTGGTTTGGCGAAGGGGAGTATGTGGAGAAAGCGTTAGATCTGAAACGTCTGTATCAACCGCTCACTCCGGCACAGGAAGAGAAGTACAAACAGTTCCGTGAGAAAAAAGGAATGGTGGAGATCAGTATCCCGGCGGCACCGGAGCGTAAAAATGTGATCCATGAGATGGTAAAGACACCGGAGACAACGGTTACTGCAAGCAAGTTCAATACTTCCAATCTGGAAGAAGAACTGGCAAAAAGCATGAAGCAGATCATGGAAGCAACCAAAAAAGAAACCGTTGTGGATACCATGGAGAATATCAAAAAAATTGTCGGTGACATTCCATATCTGAACGGAGAACATGAAGCAGAGGAGACCTTTACGTTTGATAAAGAGAAGATCAATGAGCAGGTCGACGAGCGATTAAAAAAAGAATTTGACAAACTGATGGCTGAAAATGCAGAAGCATCCGTGAAAAAAGAAGAACCGGATACGGAAGCAAAGCCGGAGGAGATGTTGGCAGATGCTATCGCCGAGGAAAATGCAGAAGAGGAAACCATTGAAGAAAAGGCAGTATCCGCACAGGCAAGTATCGAAGAAGTTCTGGATGAGTGGGAAAAGACAAAACATGCGGCAGAGATCACGATCGCAGCGGCAGAACAGAAGAAGCTGGAAATTTCCAAAGAGCATGCGCTTGTGGAAGCCGGTGAGATCATGGAACGTCTGAAAACACTGATTCCGATTTTGTCTGCAACTCCGGGAGAAGAAATTCCGGTTCCGGGAGATACCGTTGCAGCATCATTGGTTCCGGATGAAGCTGAGAAAGCAGAAGAAAAAGAAGATTTAGAAGAAAACACAGAAGCAGAGTCTGAGTCGGAAGAGACAAAAGAGTCAGCAGAAGCTGTAGAGACAGAAGTACCGGTTGAGCCGGAAACAGAAAAAACAGCTGATGAGGAGAAAGCAGTTGAAGCAGCTGAACCGTCTGCAGATACAGAAGAGGAAGAACTGGAAGCTGTTGAAACAGAAGAAGAAACACCGGTTGAGTCAGAGAATCTGTCTACAACAAAAGAAATGCCGGATCTGAAGTCTGCACGTGCAGAAAAAGCAGCGGAGACAGAGGAAGAAGCCGAAACTGAGGAAGAACCGAAGGAAGAAAAACGACTGAGTGTGGTTGAGCCGGCTCCGGATGAAGAACTGGAAAAAGTACTGGCACAGGCAACACAGATGTTTGTGGAAAATGCAAATGTAGAAGTTCCGGTAACAGGAACAGCGCCGACCGGCGTATCTCAGAATACCGGAGTGTTACCGGAGATCCAGATGCCGGATGATATAGAAGAAGATAAAAAAGAACTGACAGACGAGCAGAAGGAATTATTCTCTTATTTCCTTCCGGTACCGGGTATGGAAGACCAGATCCGTCAGGTTCTGCTTGGTGCCAAAACAAGAATTGGCAATTCCGTTACTTCTCTGGCAGGCAATATTCTGATTCAGGGCGAGGAAGGAAGCGGAAAAACGGTATTTGCTACAAGTCTGATCAAAGCAATCCAGAAAGAAATCGGTAATGAAGATGCGAAGATTGGCAAGATCAGTGCGGAATCTCTGAACCAAAAAGATTTTGCGGCATTGATTCCGAAGATTGAAGGCGGATATCTCATTGTAGACAAGGCAGGAGATTTGACTGCAGAGACTGCAGCCTACATGTCTCAGGTTATGGAGCAGAATACACAGGGTATGGTTGTGATTCTGGAAGATACCAGAGCAGGAATCCGCAAAGCCATGAACCTTGATTTTGGCTTCACTAAGAAGTTTACAGAAAAGGTTGATATTCCGATTTTTACCATTGATGAGTTAGTTGATTTTGGTAAATCATATGCAAAAGAGATGGAGTGCAGCATTGATGAGATGGGCGTGCTGGCTTTATATAACCGTATCAACAATATTCAAAAGCTGGATCGTGCAACTACGCTGGCAGAGGTAAAAGATATTGTAGATGAAGCCATCGAAAAAGCGGAAGGAAACGGAATCAAAAAAGCATTTGGTTCTATTTTCTCAAAGAAATATAATGAGAACGATTATCTGATTCTTCATGAAAAAGATTTTGAATAATCACTGAAAAAAGATTTATCCGCAGATTTTGAAAATAGAAGAGGGTTTTAAGGAGGAGAAACGTTATGGGGAAAATTTCTGAGTATGATATGTATCTGTTTGGTACAGGTGTGCATTATGATATGTATATGAAACTTGGGGCGCATCCTTGTAAAAAAGGCAGATGGCAGGGGGTAAATTTTGCTGTCTGGGCACCGAACGCAAAACGTGTATGGGTGATCGGATCATTCAATGACTGGAATGAGACTTCGCATGAGATGAAACGACTGGAGCCAAACGGCATTTATGAGTTGTTCGTCAGCAATGTGAAGATCGGTGATATGTACAAATACCTCATTGAAACTCAGGATGGACGCAAGCTGTACAAAGCAGATCCGTATGCAAATTATGCGGAGGTGCGTCCGGGAACAGCATCGAAAGTTGCAGATATCAGCAAACTGAAATGGTCTGATGAGAAATGGATGCAGGCGCGTGCTGAACACAAGGATGATGCTGTATACCGTCAGCCGATGTCAATTTATGAGGTACATCCGGGTTCATGGAAACGTCATGAGGGTTATGATGAAGACACTGGATTCTATACATATCGTGAACTGGCAGTGGAACTGACAAAATATGTGAAAGAGATGGGATATACCCACGTAGAGTTGATGGGAATTTCCGAGTATCCTTTTGATGGTTCATGGGGGTATCAGGTAACCGGATATTTTGCACCGACCTCCCGCTATGGAACGCCGGAGGATTTTGCATATTTCGTCAATTATCTGCACAGACACAAAATTGGTGTCATCCTTGACTGGGTTCCGGCACATTTCCCAAGGGATGCACACGGACTGGCTGAGTTTGACGGAACTTGTCTGTATGAGTATGCAGATCCGCGAAAAGGCGAACATCCGGATTGGGGAACCAAGATTTTTGACTACGGAAAAACAGAAGTTAAGAACTTCCTGTTAAATTCCGCATTGCTCTGGGTAGAGAAATATCACATTGACGGACTTCGTGTGGATGCAGTTGCTTCCATGTTGTATCTTGATTACGGAAAAGAAGCAGGTCAGTGGGTACCAAACGAGTACGGCGAAAACAAAAATCTGGAAGCAATCGAGTTCTTCCGCCACTTAAATACATTGGTTTGCGGCAGAAATCCGGGCGCAGTCATGATCGCCGAAGAATCCACCGCATGGCCGATGGTAACCGGAAAAGCGGAAGACGGTGGTCTGAACTTTACTTACAAATGGAATATGGGATGGATGCACGATTTTCTGGATTATATGAAACTGGATCCGTATTTCCGTAAAGATAACCATAACAAGATGACATTTGCCATGAGCTACAACTACAGTGAGAAATACATTCTGGTACTTTCCCACGATGAGGTTGTTCATCTGAAATGTTCTATGCTGAACAAAATGCCGGGACTTGGCATTGACAAATACCGCAACCTGATGGTTGGATATTCCTTTATGATGGGACATCCTGGCAAAAAGCTGTTATTTATGGGACAGGATTTCGGACAGCTCCGGGAGTGGAGTGAGAAGCGTGAACTTGACTGGGATCTTCTGGAAGATGAGAAACACAGTCACTTACAGGCATTTGTAAAAGAACTGCTGACCATTTACAAAAAATATCCGGCAATGTATGAGCTGGATGACCATCCGGAAGGATTTGAGTGGATCAATCCAAATGACGGATATCGAAGCATTTTCAGTTTTGTACGTCACAGCAAAACCGGAAGAAACAGTTTATTATTTGTATGCAACTTTACACCGATGGCGCGTCCGGATTATCGTGTGGGCGTACCGAAAAAGAAAAAATATACCTTATTGTTAAATAGTGATGATGCGAAATTCGGAGGCGAAGGTACAGAACGTCCGACTGTTTATCAGGCTGAGAAATCAGAGTGTGATGGCAGACCGTATTCCTTTGCTTATGAACTTCCACCATACGGAGTAGCAGTATTCAAATTCTGATAAAGATACCAGAGAAAATATAACTCTCACTTTTACGAATGGTGAGAAACAAAGATATCAGGAGCATTTTTGTTCCGGGGAGTCCCACTGTAGATTATTTAGGATGCTCATACAGTGGGACTCCTTTTATAAAATACGATGGGAAGGAAATGGAGTAGAATGGCGATATTAGACACAATACTACAACAATTAAATATATGGGATGGGCAGCTGTTACTTTTTATTCAAAACCATCTGCGTTCGGAAACTTTGGATCCGATCGTGATCACTATCACGAATCTTGGAAATGCCGGGATTTTCTGGATTGTATTATCTGTCATTTTGCTGTTCCCAAAGAAAACCAGACGTGCGGGGATTTTGTCTCTGTTGGCGCTGCTTGGTTCTCTGTGTGTGACGAATTTTCTGTTGAAAAATTATGTGGCTCGGGTTCGCCCTTACGAAGTTGTGCGGGGATTGCAGTGCCTGATCCCGGCACAGAAAGACTGGTCCTTCCCGTCCGGCCATGCATCTGCGTCCTTTGCATCAGCGGTGGTGATTTACAAAAGCTGCCACCGCGGAATCGGGGTGCCGGCGTTGATTTTTGCGTTTGCGATATCGTTATCGCGATTGTATGTTGGGGTGCATTATCCGAGTGATGTGATTGCAGGGATGATCATTGGAACGCTGATTGCGCTGATATTGTTCTGGATCTTTGGAGAGAAAAAATATAAGGCGCGGGCACGTAGACATCGTTAAAAAAGTTTATTTATTGTATTGGTTAAAATTTAATATGTGAAAACAAAATCAGAGAAAGTTTCCTCACTCACTAGACGTTCACTACCTTCGTTTCACGGTGGTTTCATCGCGCGCGTTCACGGCTCCTATAAAAGCTGGTCGCCTCCCACTTGTGCAAAACCTTGTGAAACTCAGTCGTTCGCTTAATCGTTCGTCGAGGAAACTTTCTCTGATTTTGTTATTTCAGTTTTATATAGAATAGACCAGCTTTTATTAAAGTAAGTGTAAAGCATAGAAGTGAAACGAAAATTCTGCACGTAGTGTGGCACGCAGTGCAGGGTGGCGCAAAAATTTACGAAATTCTCTGTGTAGATTAAGAACTCCAGCAATTTTATCTCAAGGAGCGATTGTTAGCGACTGAGATAAAATTGCTGGAGTTCCTATTAAAAATAAAAATGGTAAATTTAAGCCATCTCTAAACAAGAATTAGCATTTTTCTGGTTCTGGATAGTCTACACCGAAAGTCTCCACAGTAACTTTCGCCATTTTCTGCTGAGCCATCGGACGATCACTGTAATCACAACGTGTCTCTGCGATCTTGTTTACATTTTCCATACCTTCGATAACTTTACCGAAACCTGCATACTCACCGTCAAGATGTGGTGCAGCAGCGTGCATGATGAAGAACTGGCTTCCTGCGGAGTTCGGCATCATAGTACGAGCCATAGACAGAACCCCCGGTGTATGTTTCAGGTTGTTTGTGAAACCATTGTGAGAGAACTCACCGCGGATGCTGTATCCGGGACCACCGATACCGGTTCCTTCCGGATCGCCACCCTGAATCATAAATCCTCTGATGACGCGGTGGAAGATAACACCGTCATAAAAACCTTTCTGCACCAGTGAAATAAAGTTGTTTACTGTATTTGGGGCGATTTCCGGATAAAGCTCAGCCTTGATGATATCGCCGTTTTCCATTTCGATTGTTACGATTGGATTTTGTGCCATAATGACCTCCTTAATTATAGCCAAAAAATATAGTAAATTGGCATTTCTATTTAGCATTGTATATGAAAAAACAATTGTTTTCAACAAAATTCAAAAAAAAGCTATTTTTTTGCGGATTCGTGTGATACTGTAAAAAAAGACCAAATTTACTGTCACAGTTCACTCATCATGGGCATTTGGAAATTACTCATGCTTGCATGAGGAAATATCTGGATGATTAAGGGTGAAGAGAGCGCCTTTTTATGAGCAAAAGTAGTAGCTGACGTCTTCTGGAACATAGTTCAAGAAGCATCGTTCGCAAGTGAACTCTTTTGTGAATGGCTCGCGTGAACTGTGTGTAACACTTTATAGAAAGCGCGACTGGTATGGCGGCGGGAAATCGTTGCAATTTGCGGTGATTTTCATTATAATGTTGGAATAGGTGGGATCGTGATGGAAACAAGAGAAAAAGAGATGAAAAAGATATCAGAAAATGAAAAAATGCCGCAGACCAAAGATGTGACAGATGACATTGCGGTGAAATCAATTGAACCGGACTCTATTTTGGATTCAGCAAAACTTGTGCCGATCAAAGATTTTGTGAGCCCGGAGGAACTGCACAAAGATCTGCTTCAGATTATTCGCAAATACCATCCGTCTGCGGATATTTCCATGGTGGAAAAAGCATATCAGATCGCAGAGGAAGCTCATAGGACACAGGTGCGTAAATCCGGAGAACCGTATATCATTCATCCATTATATGTGGCAATCATTCTGGCAGAACTTGAGATGGATAAAGAAACTATCGTTGCCGGTTTGCTGCATGATGTCGTAGAAGATACGGTAATGACAGATGAGGAGATCAGGGAGGAGTTTGGACCGGAGGTTGCTCTTTTAGTTGATGGTGTAACAAAACTGGGTCAGATTTCCTATAAAGCAGATAAGGTAGAAGTTCAGGCAGAGAATCTGCGTAAGATGTTTCTTGCCATGGCAAAGGATATTCGCGTTATCATTATCAAGCTGGCGGACCGTTTGCATAATATGCGTACCTTAAAGTATATGAAGCCGGAAAAACAGAAAGAGAAAGCCCGCGAGACGATGGATATTTATGCTCCGATCGCGCAGCGTCTTGGTATTTCCAAGATCAAGATCGAATTAGAGGATCTTTCTCTGAAATATCTGGAGCCGGAGGCATATTATGATCTGGTGGAGAAGATTGCGGTGCGCAAATCTGCCCGTGATAAATATGTTAATTCTCTGGTGAATGATGTGGAAGTCTGTATGAAGGAAGCCGGTATTGAAGCGACCGTCATGGGACGTGCAAAACATTTCTTCAGCATTTACAAAAAGATGGTAAACCAGAACAAGACACTGGATCAGATTTATGATCTGTTTGCCATTCGTATTATTGTAAAAGATGTCAAGGACTGTTATGCGGCACTTGGTGTCATTCACGAAAAATACAAACCAATCCCGGGACGTTTTAAAGATTATATTGCTATGCCTAAACCAAATATGTATCAATCACTTCATACTTCTGTTATTGGCGAAGATGGTAATACTTTTGAAATCCAAATTCGTACTGAAGAAATGGATGAGCTTGCTGAACTTGGGGTTGCTGCTCATTGGCGTTATAAAGAAGGCAAAGGTTATTCTGCCAAAGCAGAACAAAAAGAAATTGGAGAAAAACTTCAATGGTTACGAGAATTTATTTCTTTGTCAGATGATATCAAAGATGGCGATGCCAAAGAATATTATGACTCCATTTCTCGTGATATTTTTGAAGCCAATGTTTATGTTTTAACGCCACAAGGAAAAATTGTTGAACTTCCTAACGGTTCAACACCAGTTGATTTTGCTTATCGTATTCATACAGAAGTAGGACATCATACAGTTGGTGCGATTGTCAATAATGTCATGGTGCCTATTGATACAAAATTAAATACAGGAGATGTTTGTGAAATCAAAACCAACAAACAATCCGCTGGACCAAGTGAAGATTGGTTGAAATTTGTAAGAACCGCAGGAGCTCGTAATAAAATTCGTACTTTCCTCGCTAAAAAAGAAGCTGAAACTAAGAAAGATACGATTGAAGATGGTAAGAAAATCTTAAAAGATGAAATCAAAAAACGTGGACTTGATGAAAAGAAATTCTTGGATCCAGAAACTTATAAAACATATTTAGGTGCTTTTGGAGCAAGAAGTTTAGATGATATTTTCTATTTTATTGGAAAGAAAAATCTTTCAGTAGCAACACTTTTAGAAAAAGTAAATCCAAAGAAAACAGGTTTCTTTGATAACTTATCTAAAATCTTACAAAGAAATAATGAACAAAGAGAAAAATTAGAAAAAACGACATCTAATAATGGAGTTGTTGTTAAAGGTGTTTCAGGATTAAAGATTCAACTTTCTAAATGTTGTAATCCAATTCCTGGAGATCAAATTACTGGTTATGTTTCTCAAGGACAAGGAATCAAAGTTCATCGTGTGGATTGTCCAAATATTAAACAAAAAGAAATTCAAAGCCGTTTAATTGATGTTTATTGGGATTTTGCATCACTTTCTAATTTGAAATTTGATGCTGATTTACAAATTGATGGCTTAGATCGTACAAATTTATTAAATGATATTATTACGGTTTTAGGACAAATGAAAATCAATATTTTAAATATTCATTTATTTATTTTCTTTATGCAAATATAAGAATAAATAATTTAATCTTATCTTATTTCTCTATT
>OGPC01001310.1_pt1 | contig 16764 bp, 12 predicted proteins | sample 1552911 | NCBI WGS metagenome assembly OGPC01 (sample SAMEA2580248, study PRJEB22360) | human gut metagenome | biome: human gut; feature: human-associated habitat; material: faeces | place: Denmark | collected 2008/2010 | reverse complement strand
TTCCGTACATACGGATAGATCAAATTAGCAGTTTGTTAACGATTCTTTTGTAAGTTTGTTTTAGCAGAAAGATTTTTACAGACTGGGGACTGCAGTAGATTCATGCATCGTACAATTCTGTACATTTTACAGATGCTTTTGCTGCAAGGGGAGAAATCCCACAGATCTAGGTAGGTCAACTGACCATCTTTATATTTTCCGTTTTATGTATCCAGGAGAGAAATCTGGTATTAATTCAGACGCGTCACAGATTTTGCCCGAATACTTGGCTTTTTTGGGGTGAAAAGTAAAGTAAGGTGCAGCCCTGATTTTATCAGGAAGAACTGTCTGTATGGGGGGAAAGTTCTTTAGAACACTTTTTTGTTAGTATATGTGCATTTGTCGAAACTGACAAAAAAAGCTGGGGGTGGATAACAAAAATCCGGCAGAAATCTGTGGCAGTCAGAAAAGATAAAACTGTAAGAAAATAGATACGGAGGTAAAAAGAAAGATAAAGACGAAGACAACGCTGTCATACCTTTTTGACGGAGAACAAAAGTGACGAAAAATAAAATCATATCCAACGTGTTATAAGAGTATAGAAGTGTGTGAATGCATATATCATATATTGCAGAAAACACATTTCACAGCAAGAATTGAAAAGGTATTCTTGAAATATAGTTATTGGCGGATTGTATATCACGAACTTACTTCCGCTATGGTCAGAGATGAGGTATTTTTTATGAAGCAAACATTTGCTGCTTCCGGACAACCACTCCTGATCGAACTTCAAAATTATGAAAAACAGGGGATTTCTATTTGGCTGGAAGGATTTCCGAGTAATTCGGATGAAGTGTCAGAAACCATGTTTGTCCGGGAAAATGTAGATTATATGCGCGATTATGTGTTCAATGAGGGCGCATTGTCGGAGCTAAGATTTGATGTAGTAAAAACAAAAGAATAAGAAAAACGGCAGAAGGTTTCCTCAAATACCAGACGGTACGGCAGGGGACGAAAACAGAACCGACAGGTTCATCTTTTTATAAGAGAAACGAATACTTAAACAAGTCCTCTGCGGTACCATTGCCGTTTTATGAGCAAAAGCAGTAGCAAAGCTACGGAGAAGCCCGAAAGAGCGTTTGGCAAATGGCGCGTGTGAACGGTAACTTGTTTTATAAAACCTTCCTTAAGCTTTGCCTGGAATGGTTGCAGCGCATTTTTTTTTCATGTATACTGAACATAACGATAGCGTTCAGAAATGTCTGAAAATCTGTGGAAAATGTTACATACGATATATCGTATATAAGAGAGATCCGCAGGGGATGATATACAGGTGAGAAAAGGAGGAAGCAATGGCTTCACGAAGACAGCAAACAAAAAGGGGAAGGCAAAAATTAATTCTGGCAGTCGGGGTGACGGTGCTGATCATATTGATTGTTTTGATCGTCGGACTTACGACTTTTTTGAAAAAATATTCTCCGTCGAAGGAGGTAACTGATTATAAGGAATATTACAGTTTATCAGAAGATGATGAGCTGTTTGTGGTCTATGATAATGAACAGGTACAAAATCATGCTATTTTGCAGGATGATGAGGTGTATATCAATTATCAGACCGTGCATAAATATTTGAATAAGCGTTTTTACTGGGATGCGACAGAGCAGGTTTTGCGTTATGTGACACCGGACGGACTGATCAATGTGACACCGGACAGCGCACAGTATCTGCTTGGCAAGTCATCTGAGACAGCGGATCATGTGATCGCGCTGGTGCGGGACGGAGAGATGTATCTGTCCATGTCTTTTGTTCAGAAATATACGGATATTCATTATGAAGTATATACAGATCCGGGACGGATCGTGATTTCTGATCAGTGGGATGATGTGACTTATCAGACGGTGAAAAAGAATACACAGATCCGACAGAAAGGCGGCGTCAAGAGTCCGATTCTTTCTGAAATTAAAAAAGGTGATCTGGTGACAGTTTTGGATACTGCCGGATCCTGGAGCAAGGTGTGCAGTCAGAATGGATTTATTGGATATATGAAAACGAAAGCGGTTGGCGGTGATCAGGATGTTCTGTACGATCATAATTACACGGAACCGAAGTTTTCTCATATCACCAGAGATAAGACCATCAACATGGCATGGCATCAGGTGACCAACCAGACTGCAAATAAGAATGTATCAGATGTACTGGGACGCACAAAAGGGGTAAATGTGATTTCTCCGACGTGGTTTTATCTGAATGACAACAGTGGAAATATTGCTTCACTGTGCAGTTCTGATTATGTGACTTACTGTCATCAGCAGGGAATTGAAGTCTGGGGACTGGTAAGCAATCTGGAAAACAGTGAAGTAGATTCAACTTCCGTATTGAATCTCACTTCCAGCAGAGATAATCTGGTAAACAATCTGGTGGCAGAAGCGATCAAATATGATCTGGATGGCATTAATGTGGATTTTGAATCTTTAAGTGCAGAAGCGGCAGACGGATATCTGGAATTTATCCGGGAGCTTTCCATCAAATGTGAAAATAATGACATTGTACTGTCTGTGGATAATTATGTTCCGGCATCTTATAATTCATTCTATGACTGTGGAGAGCAGGCTGTATTTGCAGATTACATTGTGATAATGGCATACGATGAACATTACAATGGCTCTGACGAAGGTTCTGTGGCATCCATCGGCTTTGTTCGTCAGGGAATTGAGGATACGTTAAAAGATGTTCCGGCAGAGCAGGTAATTCTTGGGGTTCCGTTCTACACAAGAGTGTGGGAGCTGACACCGGTGACTGCTTCGGATGATCAGTCGGATCAGACATCGGATGAGGCACAGAGTGGTTATACCGTATCCAGTGAAGTTGTCAGCATGAGTGAAGTAGATACCCGTGTGGCCGCAAATGCAGTAACATTGCAGTGGCTGGATGACTGCGGTCAGTATTATGCAGAATATGAGCATGACGGCAAGACGTACAAGATCTGGGTGGAGGATCAGAAATCCATCGGTGAAAAACTGGATGTGATGAAAGACAATCATCTGGCAGGTGTATCTTTCTGGAAACTTGGTTATGAGAAAAATACGATCTGGGATACCATCGTAGAATATATGAATTAGTAAAATGACACATTTTGTATTCTGAAAAATGAGATTTTTGGAATAACAGAATGATATATTATCAAAAAGTAGTCGCATATAGTAGTAAATACCCGAATACATTGTAAGTGAGATTACATGTGTTCGGGTATTTTTGTGTGAAAAAAAGAATCGGCGTTACAGCATTATTACTTTTTCTTGTAGTTGCTGCCATACGTGTGCCGCAGGCAGCACAATATGATGTTATGAACCGACGTGTGCAGAAAGCGCAGTATTGTATTTGTATAGACAGTGGGCATGGCGGAAATGATCCGGGCAAGATCGGGGTTGCCGGAACAAAAGAAAAAGAAGTTAATCTGGCGATTGCCTTAAAACTGAAAAAGAGTCTGGAAAAACAAAATATCCGGGTGATTATGACGAGAACCGATGACCGTAATCTGGCAGATGCGAATGGGACAAATGAAAAAACATCGGATATGAAAAACCGGGTGGCAAAAATGGATTCTGAACAGCCGGATGCGGTGATCAGTATTCATCAGAACAGTTATACCGACAGCACTGCAAAAGGTGCGCAGGTATTTTATTATTCAGAATCAGAAAAGGGGAAGAAACTTGCAGAAGTTTTACAAAAAAGTTTGATCGAGAATGCAGACCCGGAAAATCATCGGATGGCGAAAGCCAATACCAGTTATTATATTCTGAAAAATACTTCCGCGCCGACGGTGATAGTGGAATGTGGATTTTTATCAAATCCGGAAGAAGAGAGGTTGCTGAATACTGCACAGTATCAGGAAAAACTGGTGGATGCGCTACAGAAAGGAATCTGTGAATATTTGGAGAATTGATATATTCTTGTGTGCCTATATATTTGCACATGCAACACAAAGTTTATTGTTTCAATACGCTATATGCATGTGTGGGACCGAAGATCTGGGTGGCGCAAAAATTTACTAATTTCATAGAGTAAATGAAGAACTCCCGGTATTTTTTCGCGGGGAGCGATTGTTAGCGACCGCGACAAAATACCAGGAGTTCCTATTAAAAACTGGAAAGTAAATTTTAAGCCACCCAAACCAAGACTTAATATTCCCAGGTATGTTTTTCATACGCATTAATAATCTGCGTATTGTTATACTGCATAGTTCGTTTCAATGAGTGATCATACTGTAAATGCATATGCCCATGCACCATATATTTTGGCTGATACTTGTTCAGCAATTTTAGAAATACTTCGTATCCCTGATGGGCATGGTCATCACCATCTCCAAGACCCTGAGCCGGAGCATGGGTCAGCAGAATATCGAAGCCATGATAGAAAATCAACTGGTGTTTGATATGTAACAGGCGTCGTTTCATTTCTTTTTCCGTATACATATATTTGCCGGGCTTGTACGGCATACAGCCGCCTAAGCCCAGAATACGGATGCCTTCGTGAACGTAAATTTTATCATCAATGCAGATGCATCCTTCCGGTGGTGTCTGATCGTATTTTTCATCATGGTTGCCATGCACATACAGCAATGGCAGGTTCGTACAACTTACCAGAAATGAGAGATAGTTTGGATTCAGATCGCCACAGGAAAGGATCAGATCGGTATCGGTGATTTTGTTACTGTTGTAATGATCCCACAATGCAGTTGATTCTGTATCGGAGATTGCCATGATTCTCATAATACAGGTTCCTCCTTACGGATTCCTTCCTGCCGTACGACGTTCTGCGCATCTTCTCGCAATTCGTCTGCAGTTGGAATCCGACCGATAATATTGTCAGCGAGCCAGTCAATGGAAATAATCTCTTTTGAGGTCAGATGGTGGTTCGCATCTTTTGATACAAGTCCGGCCTGAGAATGCAAAATGCCGTCAAACGGATTGAAATCATAATTACGGATGGCATTTCGCAGAGTATCCAGCAGATGCTTTGTTTCGTCCGGAACTGCAGAGGACCAGACCACATCGATCACATCGGAGGACATGCCCCACCAGTAATGCAATGCTTTCTTGGCATCGGATTTTTCTTCGGTATTCCAGATTCCGTTCTGTACATTTCGAATGATCCGTTCGTAATATTTTCCCCAGTTCCATGCAGGGAAGGCCAGATTGACAGGTGTTTCTCCATTGACACGGAACAGACCGAACTGTCGTGTGATCTTGCGAGGAATGATCATATCCTGATGGGAGATATAAGTGGCTCCCAGAGCATATAATTTTCCGGTAAGGTCGACATGCTCATTTTCTTTCAGGGTGGACCATTCCAGATATACTTTTGCTTTTGGGTTTACCATTTTGACACCCAGGGCAAAGGCATTGATATTTGCAGTCATGCCATAGATCGGATAGTCTGCGATATAGCCGATTTTGTCCGTGTCTGTCATAACACCGGCCAGAACACCGATCAGGAATTTAGCCTCATACATGCGGCCGTAATAAGTTCGGATGTATTTGTGTGAGGCATTCAGGGAACAGTTCAGGATCTTTACTTCCGGATGATCAACGGCAGCGCGCAGGCTGGCGCTTAAAAACTCCGGTGATGTGGTAAAAATCATTTCATTGCCATCGGCGATCGCCTGTTCAATGGCAGCAATGGCATTGTCTGTTCCGGAAATATTATCATAGGCTTTGGTCTGTACACTTCCGTGGAAGGCATCTTTCAGATACAGGCGGCCAAGCTCATGGGCATAGGTCCAACTGGAAGTTTCCGGTGTCTTTCGGTTGATGAAGGCAATATGTGTGATATTTTCCTCATCGGTACCGGTGAACAGCTTGGTAAGGATATTTTTTTTCTGTTCCGGTTCCGGATCAAATTTGACAGAAGGCTTCTCTTTGGTATCGTGAAGCACGATCTCTGCCCACATTTTTTTCAGATTTTCCTTGATTTCAGAAGGAGTTTCATTGGAAAGCTGGCTGTAATCAAACAGATCCAGATAGATGAGCAGAGCATCTCCGATAGTCATATCCAGCTTATCGCCACCCAGTTCGCGGAAAGCGTCGGCAAATCGGTTGTAGCAGGAACGGAATAAAATACGGTCGTCCATGCTCCAGCGTTCATACCGGCTGTGTCCGAGATGGTAGGAAAGGTGCTGATAGGCACCCTCCTGACTGAAAAACAGGTAATTAATGTTTGTTGCATTATAAAAATCCAGAAATTCGTAGTAAATACGGCTCTCTTTCGTATCTTCCCTGGCAGGGATGATCCGTGTGACGTAGCCGGGAACACTGATCGCTTTAAAATATTTCAGAACGCTGACACGTTTGTTACCTTCCTGCACATAGTATTGGTTCATGTATTCGTAAGCAACAATGGGCTCACGGATACCTTCCTGTAAATGTGCATCGCAGAGCGCGGACCATTTGGCAGCAAATTCCGTACCTTCTCCCAGAATTGGCATAAAATTCGGGGCAAAGGAGGAAGAACGTCCATAGGTTTTTGTTCCGATGATCAGTTCTGTGGGGATATCCACCAGACCTAACGGAACTTCACCGCTGATGTCTGTATGCTCCAGAATCGTGTCTAAAGCAGGCATTTGGGTTGGCAGTTTCTGCAATGTTCGGTTCTGTAGGTCTTTTTTGCCTGCCCTTGCGGCAGCTTTGTAATGTTCCATCGACATATCATCACTCCTATCGTTTAGTTGCTGTCACGGAAAAATGAAATAATGTTTTGGATTTAAAGGTTTCCCCTGCTTTTAAAATAACGGACGGGAAATTCGGGTGGCTGGTTGCATTTGGAAAATGCTGTGTCTCTAAGCATGCGCTGCCGTATGCCGGATAGCAGATGCCGTTTTTGCCATGTTCTGCCGGAGACTGTGCCGGTACATATAACTGTACGCCAGGCTGATCCGTAAAGCAGGTCAGGCGGATGCCGGATTCCTCTGCATATAAAGTTGCAGCTTCTTTCAGACCAGTTCCGTTTAATACAAAGTTATGGTCATAGGTTTTGGAATATTTCAGCTGTGGATGCTCTGCAAAAATATCCTGTCCGATCGGCTTCGGTGTACGGAAGTCAAACGGTGTGCCAGCTACATCGGAAATTACGCCGGTAGTAAGGTCATTTTCGTCGGTCTCAGTATACTGATTAGCGTTGATCATCAGTATGTGCTCCAGAACAGATCCGGAAGCATCTCCATTTAAGTTAAAATAAGAATGGTTCGTTGTATTGAATACGGTATCCTGATCACTGGAAGCTTCATAGGAGATGGAAAGCTCGTTGTCCTCACTCCATGCGTAAGTTACGCTCATGGTCAGTGTACCCGGATAACCTTCCTCTCCGTCCGGTGAAACACGGGTAAAGCGAACGGTGTTGCCAACCTGTGCAGATTCCCAGTTGTAGTAGTGGAAACCGCGTGTGCCGCCATGCAGGTGGTTTGGACCGTTGTTGATCACCAGATGATAAGTTTTATCATTTAAAGTAAAAGTACCTTTTTCAATGCGGTTTGCATGTCGGCCGACAACAGCACCAAAACTTGCCTGATCTTTTTCATATTCAGCAAGGGTGTCATAGCCAAGGCATACATCGCGCAGAGTGCCAGTTTTGTCCGGGACACAGATATTTACCACACGGCAGCCAAAGCTGGTTATGGTAACGTATGCGCCGGATGTGTTTTCCAGGCGGTAAAGAAAAGCTTCTTCTCCGTCATTTGTGATTCCAAAAGAACTTTTTGTAATATTCATTTCAAAACCCTCATTCTTTCTGTTTTAAGTTAGGTAAAGTTACTGTTCACACGTGCCATTCGCAAAACGTCCTTTTAGGACTTCTCCGTAGCTACGCTACTACTTTTGCTCATAAAAAGGCGCTCCCTTCATCATTATGTATCCAAATATTTCCTCATGCAAGCATGATCAATATTTGGATACATATGATGAGTGAACTGTAACTAGGTAAATGTATCTATAGTATACGCGCAGGTGACAGGTGCTGACAAGTAAAATCTTTTGTGGTATACTGTTTTGCATGAATACGAATAAAAATACAGATAATGAAATGATGAACACACAGGTGAAAAAAGTGGATGCAATGCATCCGGATATGGATATTATGCGGGAAGCGGGAGAAATTATCCGTCAGGGCGGACTGGTCGGATTCCCGACAGAGACCGTGTATGGATTGGGAGCAGACGCGTTACTGCCGGAAGGAGCGAAACGAATTTATGCAGCAAAAGGGCGTCCGTCAGATAATCCGTTAATCGTGCATATCGCAGATTTTGAGGCACTGAAGAAAATTACTTCTTATATTCCACCACAGGCAAAGGCTCTGGCAGATGCATTCTGGCCGGGACCGCTGACAATGATTTTTCAGAAAAGTGATGCGGTTCCGTATGAGACCACCGGTGGACTGGATACAGTAGCTGTTCGTATGCCGTCTCATCCGACGGCGCTGGCTCTGATCCGGGAGGGTGGCGGTTATATCGCTGCGCCGAGCGCGAATACCTCAGGACGGCCGAGTCCGACGCTGGCAGAGCATGTATACGAGGATCTGAAGGGGAAAATTCCGATGATCCTGGATGGCGGAGCAGTTGGCATCGGCATTGAGTCAACGATCATTGATCTGAGCGAAGAGGTTCCGATGATCCTGCGTCCGGGTTATATTACAAAAGAAATGTTGTCGAAAGTGATCGGAGATGTGAAGGATGATCCGGGATTTGCCAGCGCAGATCCGAATGTACATCCGAAGGCTCCGGGCATGAAATACAGACATTACGCACCAAAGGCAAATCTGACCATCGTATCCGGAGAAGCTGAGGCTGTTATTGCGCGTATTAATGCGCTGACACAGGAGCATCAGAAAAAAGGAGAAAAGGTCGGAATCATATGTACAGATGAGAGCCGTTCACAGTATGTCGGTGATGTGATCAAAAGTACCGGCAGCAGACAGGATGAAGATAGCATCGCACAGCATTTGTATGCTATTTTGCGTGATTTTGATGATATGGATGTGGATGTGATCTTTTCTGAAAGTTTTGCCACCCCGCGTATTGGTCACGCAATCATGAATCGTCTGCTGAAAGCTGCGGGACATCAGGTGATCGAAGTTTAGCTGGAGGTGACAATTTGGAAAAAATCGAGAAGATAATCTTTGCGGGGAAACGGGCAATCTGCCGGGAACCGATGGCAGCTGCGATCTTGCAGCGGGAACATCTGAATTTTCCGGTGGAGATACTGGCGCGGGGCATTGTTGTATTATTTCCGGAACCGCTGAATCAGAAAGCAGAAGCTGTGATGATCAGCAATGGGATTACATTGGAAAATTATATGTCCAGTCAGTTGGAACCGTCTGATTTTGGGGAACATACACTGGTTCTGACCTTTGACCAGGCAGCAAAAGAAAAAGTGCTGGAGATGGAAGGGGCACAGAATGTAGAAGTGCTGACAGAACTGACCGGCGATGAGCTGGAGATTCTGGACCCGTATGGGGCAGAGCTGGTGACTTATGGTATCTGTTATGAGACATTGTCGAATACGATACATAAATTGGCGGAAATATTAAATTATAAAGAATAGTGAAATTAAAAAATGCATATGTTATAATGCGGATAGGCAAAAAGATAATATAAGTTCATGATGAAGATCTCCCTTCTGTACCTGTCTAGGAGGCGGTAACGAATGAATTATATCATAATACGTTTGCTTTATACAAGAGTTAAAGAAAATAGTACAGTTGTATGCCATAAAACGTAAATGAAAGAGAGCAGGCTATTTTTTCCTGGTAAGCGATTGTTAGCTACCGGGACAAAATAGCCTGCTCTCTTTTTCAATACGTGTAGGTTAGACACAAAAGAAATTAAAATATCCCTTCGAGTCCATACAATGCCGCTCCCAGTGCACCGACAATTTCCGGTTCCTCAGAGATAAAAAGCGGCGCCTTCAACTGTTCTTCCAGTACCTTAACCACACCCGGATTTTTGGCAACACCGCCGGTCATCATATAACCTGGTTCCAGTCCGACCCGGCGCATCAGAGAAATTGCTTTTGTAGCTATGGCCATATGGATGCCATGGGCGATATCCGATGTTTCCTTATTCTGCGCGATCAGTGAAATAACTTCCGATTCTGCAAATACGGAACACATGCTGCTGATTTCAATATTTTCTGTGGATTTCAGTGATAACGGTCCAAGTTCTGCAATATCTACTTCCAGTGTCCGCGCCATCATTTCTAAGAAACGACCGGTTCCGGCAGCACATTTATCATTCATGACAAAATCAGTCACATCCCCTTTTTCATTCAGATGGATCGCTTTGCTGTCCTGACCGCCGATATCGAGAATTGTGCGGATTTCCGGATTCAGATAATGTGCGCCTTTTCCGTGACAGCTGATCTCTGTCACGTTTTCATCTGCAAACGGAATGCTGACACGCCCGTATCCGGTGGACACGATTTTGGTCAGATCGGAGCGCTGCAGGTTTGCTTTCTGCAAAACTTCTTCTAAAATGCGCTGTGCACTTTCTCCACTTTTTGCTCCGGTGCGGATGACGGCCGAAGCAACAATTTCACGGTTACCGTTTAAGATGACTGCGTTTGTGGAAGTAGATCCGCTGTCAATTCCCATGACATAGACAGGCGTATCCGTTGTGTCAGCTGCTTTTACATTTGCAGTATCGGAAACGGCGTCTTGTGTTCCTGTAGAATGATTTTCCGACTGTTGTCGTTTATTTTTAAATAACATAGATTCTCCTTTTTGTGTACGCAGGGATTCTAAAAATGCTTCCAGTCGTGTCAGAATCTGACCGCCGCACTGAGCGGTGGCATCGGTTTCGAGTTTCAGAATCGGCAAGTTAGATGTTTCGTGCAGTTTGGTATATTCATAAGCATAAATATCACAGAATTTTACTGTGTGATAAATAATGCCGTCAATGCGGTCCTCATAGGCTTCCAGAATACGCTGGCGGTTAGATGCGGCAGCCATGCGCATACAGGGAAGCTGATCCAGCAGGGCATGTGCATAAGCATGCAGAATCTGGTCAGAATTCAGGTCGTAGCTGCGTTGAATGCCGGTGCAGGTCAGATCCAGTGTAATCTGTGCCTGATGATCGGTGATAAGCTGACGGATCTCACTGCCCGGGCGGGCACCGACAAGGGCGATGCGAAGGCTATTCATCGGTGAATTGGTGATCGCTTTTTCGGCTAAGCCGGATGAGATGGATGTGTGATGATCAGTAGAAACTGTTTTGTGACAAGTGGCTGTATCGAAATTCTGAGAATTCTTTTCCGGTTTCTGTTCAGTATCCTGTGCTTTGCCAGTTTCAATCCGTTTTTGTTCGGCAGCACGTTCCCTGCAGATCTCCAACAACTTCTGCGCTGAAAAGGTTTTCCCGGAAAAATCCGTATAGGCATCAATCAGTTTCTGTAACTGTCTCGTATAAAGCGTCACAGCAAAATCATTGATCTTGCGCGGCAGATCCAGACAAAAGAAAAATTTATCCGGAAATTTCTGACATAAAATATCATACAGTCGGCGGGAACTGTCGCAGCAGGAGGTAAAGATCATTCCCTCATAATCCTGCGTGTAAAGTGGAGATTCGCAATCCGCTTTTGCTGCTTGTTCATGAACGCAGTCGCTTTGCGACCTGTCAGAGGGAGCTTTTAACTCCCGCTGGCATAAGCATCCCCCTTCCGCATCGCTTAGTACTTTACAAACTTGCAGCGGGGGAGTGCTTATTCCGCGTTCAAATTCTTCCAGAACCGCTTTGGAGAAGGAACACATATTTGGATGCATCAGGGCATCTGCCTGGGTAAAACTCGTCACATGCGGTTCCATACAGACAAGCTCTGTGTCGAAAGCCTGCATCAGTTCTTCCGGGACATATTTACAAAAATAAGCCAGCATTATGCCTCCTCCTTTCGCTGTTTTAATACTTCTAAAAATGCTTCGAATCGGGTACGGATCTGTCCGTCGTGACTGTTTCTGCGATCCATGCCGTCTCCATCCAGAATCAGAAGCGGAATGTCTTTTTTATCCAGTTCTTCTTTTAACAGCATGACGCCGCCGGAGGATTGCTTGCATCCCCAGTGGCAGAAATTGATGACACCGTCAGATTGCAGATCCTGTGCCAGTTCCGATACCAGTTTGGCTTTTCGCGCATAAGGACCGTTGTAGACGTTGTGGATCATTTTGTCTGCCAGCGCTTCCAGTGGATGTTCAGTATCCAACGGCGTGCGGTAATCCAGATTCATTTCAATCGCCTGAATCTGATAATCGTCAGTCAGGTTAAAGTACTCCTTTAAGGTTTCCTGATAATAAGGCAGCAGGTGTACCCAAAGAATATTTGTGCCATGAAAATCCGGCGCGGCAGCGGTTTCGGCTTCCATCTGCTGATAAAAATGCAGAATCTCCGGTGTTCCGATATTCATATGTGATGCAAACAGCATATACATCTGCATGGTTAGTGTGGATGGATAATGATGCGTCCGCAGATTTTTTAAGCAGCGTTCATAACAGGCTTTTGATTCATTTTCCCGTTGTAAAATAGAAATCAGTTCTTCTTTCTGAAATTTTTTGTGGAAGGTATCTTCCAGCATTGCAATGAGTTCTTTTAACTGCTCTGTGACGTATGCTTTTGCATCAGGAGTGTTGTACTGCGGGACATCGATCAGAAATGACGGCACCTGATGTTTTTCAGACAGATGACGGAAAGTGTTGATATTTCCGTCGCAGATGGTAGAAGTTGTTACTGCAAAAGCTGCCGGTGGGATGATGCCGCTGTCGATGGCACCGATAAAATTTTTATGATAGGAACACAGCGTAGATGCCAGACCTTCATTTTCGGCATAATCCAGAAAATAATCTTCGATAGTGAAGCCGGATAAAAAAGAGGACAGACATTCAATGGACAGACTGTGCAATTCAAAGCACTGTAACAGCTCTACCGGAGCAAAAATATTTGCCCAGACAGAGGTCTCCGGATGTTTTAAAGCAGCCAGAACTTCTCCAACCGCATAGGTATTTAAATACTGGTAAGCACCGGGCATTCTTTTGTCAGCCAGATACTTACTGCGAAACTGCTCCAGAGCCAGTCCGGCTTTGATCATGCGGAAGGCCGCCAGCGGATGGTCGGGAGCATATTTTTTTATGATATTTCCATAAGTACGAATTATTTCCATAAGTTACATTTTCACTTTCAAAAATTAGTCGTTGGTTTCAAGTTATTTTTTTAAGCATTTTACAGGAAAACGGAAAAAAAGGCAAGATAACAGCGAAGGCGCCAATTTAGGATACAGTTCATTTGTCACAAGTATTCAGGTAATGATTATACCTGTGAGTAATTAAGAAAAATTTAACTGTAAACACAGGAATGGTTATGGTAAACTATAAGAAATATGGAAGAATTCAGAGTCAGACAGAGGAATGTTTTTCCTGAAAATGATTTGAACGCAGAATAAGCATTCCCCCGCTTCAAGTGTGTAGAGCACTAAGCGGTGGGTAAGGGGAATGCTTATGTCAGTGGGAGTTAAAAGCTCCCACTGACAGGTCGCAGAGCGATTGCTTTCATGAGCAAGTAGCGAAAGCGGATTGCGAATGTCCGCTTTACAAAAAATGAAAAAAATGAAAATAGATGTTGACAAAGAAAAACGATAGTGCTACATTAGGTAATGAAGATATTAGCACTCCAAACAGTTGAGTGCTAACAAAGAAAAGCATCAATTACAGGAGCATGAAAACATGAGCGAAGGATTGGACGAAAGAAAAACGAAAATTTTACATGCAATCATTCAGACTTATCTGGAAACGGGTGAGCCGGTTGGTTCCAGAACGATCGCGAAAGCGTCTGATCTGAATCTCAGTTCAGCAACAATCCGTAACGAGATGTCAGATCTGGAGGAACTTGGATACATCGTTCAGCCGCATACTTCGGCAGGACGAATTCCATCGGATAAAGGATATCGATTTTATGTGGATCACCTGATGGAAGAAAAGGATCATGAAATTTCCGATATGAAGGAATTTGTGATCGAGAAAACGGAGCGTATGGAATTTGTTTTAAAACAAATTGCAAAGATCCTGGCAACAAATACCAATTATGCAACCGTCGTATCCGCACCGCAGACTCATCACGGAAAAGTCAAATTTATTCAGCTTTCCGCGGTAGATGATTCCCAGGTTCTGGCAACGATCATGTTGGATGGCAACATCGTAAAGAACAAGATCATTCATACAAGTGAGACTCCGGATCAGGAGACAATGCTGAAGTTAAATATTTTGTTGAACGGAAGCTTGAATGGTCTTGCACTTGAGGATATCAATCTTGGAACAATTTCCAGACTGAAAGAACAGGCAGGTATCCACAGTGCCATGGTAAGTGATGTGCTGGATACAGTTGCTCAGGCTATTCAGGAAGATGAAGACCTTGAGATTTATACCAGCGGAGCAACCAATATCTTCAAATATCCGGAGTTGAGTGATTCTGAGCGAGCCAGCGAACTGATCGGTGCGTTTGAGGAAAAACAGGAATTTAAAGATCTGTTCACAGCTGACAAAGAAAACGGAAATCCAAGAACAGGAATTCAGGTATATATCGGAAATGAAAGCCCGATGCAGGGAATGAAAGATTGCAGTGTGGTGACAGCCACATATGATCTTGGAAAAGGAATCCGCGGAACCGTTGGAATCGTCGGACCGAAACGTATGGATTACGAAAAAGTAGTTGACAATCTGCGAACCTTAAAGGTTCAGCTGGATGACATATTTAAAAAGACAGGTGAGTAGTCATTGAAAATGATGAAAGCGGAAAGGTGGGATTTCGATGGCAGAGAGCAAAAACATCAGCCCGGAAGAAATGGAAGAAGAAATTTTAGAAAATGAAGAAATAAATGATGCAGCAGAGGAAGAAACAGTAGAGGAAGCTGAAGAGGCTGCAGCAGAAGAACCGGAAGCTGAGAAAGAAAAAGGATCTTTTTTCAAAAAGAAAGAGAAGAAAGATAAAAAAGATGAGAAAATCGAAGAACTTACAGACAGAGTCAGAAGACAGATGGCTGAGTTCGATAACTTCCGTAAGAGAACAGAGAAAGAAAAGACACAGATGTTTGAGACCGGTGCAAAAAGTATCGTAGAAAAAATACTTCCGGTTGTAGATAACTTCGAACGTGGTCTGGCAGCTGTTACCGAGGAAGAAAAAGGAACTCCTTTCGTGGAAGGTATGGAAAAAATTTACAAACAGATGATGACTGTACTTGAGGAAGCAGGAGTAAAGCCAATCGAAGCGGTTGGTCAGGAATTTGATCCGAATCTGCACAATGCAGTAATGCATGTTGAGGATGAGGAGTTTGGCGAGAATATCATCGCTGAGGAATTCCAGAAAGGTTACACATACCGTGATTCCGTGGTTCGCCACAGCATGGTAAAAGTAGCAAATTAACATTGCTATTAACGATTATTCGTTAAATATAAAAACAAGATAATTCAGGAAATAATATATAGGAGGACACAATTATGAGCAAGATTATTGGTATTGACTTAGGAACAACAAACAGCTGCGTAGCAGTTATGGAAGGTGGTAAACCGGTAGTTGTAGCAAATACAGAAGGAGCAAGAACAACACCATCAGTAGTAGCTTTCACAAAAACAGGTGAGAGACTGGTTGGTGAGCCGGCAAAACGTCAGGCTGTTACAAACGCAGAGAAAACAATCTCCTCTATCAAGAGAGAGATGGGTACAGATTACAAGAAAGAGATTGACGGAAAGAAATATTCTCCACAGGAGATTTCCGCAATGATTCTTCAGAAATTAAAAGCAGATGCAGAGAATTACTTAGGTGAGAAAGTATCTGAGGCTGTTATCACAGTTCCGGCATACTTCAACGATGCTCAACGTCAGGCAACAAAAGATGCTGGTAAGATTGCAGGTCTTGATGTAAAACGTATCATTAACGAGCCGACAGCAGCAGCTTTAGCATATGGTCTGGACAACGAGAAAGAGCAGAAGATCATGGTTTATGATCTTGGTGGTGGTACATTTGATGTATCTATCATTGAGATCGGTGATGGTGTCATTGAAGTATTATCTACATCCGGTGATAACAGACTGGGTGGTGATGACTTCGACCAGAAGATTACAGATTATATGATCGCAGAGTTCAAGAAACAGGAAGGTGTAGACCTTTCTACCGATAAAATGGCTCTTCAGAGATTAAAAGAAGCAGCTGAGAAAGCGAAAAAAGAGCTTTCTTCCGCAACAACAACAAACATCAACCTTCCGTTCATCACAGCTACAGCTGAGGGACCGAAACATTTCGATATGAATCTCACAAGAGCTAAATTCGATGAGTTAACACGTGATCTGGTTGACAGAACAGCAGTTCCGGTACAGAACGCGTTAAAAGATGCAGGTATCACAGCTTCTGAACTTGGTCAGGTACTGTTAGTAGGTGGTTCTACACGTATCCCGGCTGTACAGGATAAAGTAAAACAGCTGACAGGCAAAGAGCCGAGCAAATCCCTGAACCCGGATGAGTGCGTAGCAATCGGTGCTTCTATCCAGGGTGGTAAACTTGCAGGCGATGCCGGTGCCGGTGAAGTATTACTGCTTGATGTAACTCCACTTTCCTTATCTATCGAGACTATGGGTGGTGTAGCGACAAGATTGATCGAGAGAAATACAACAATCCCGACAAGAAAGAGCCAGATTTTCTCCACAGCAGCAGATAATCAGACAGCTGTAGATATCAATGTAGTACAGGGTGAGCGTCAGTTCGCTAGAGAT
>OGPC01001308.1_pt1 | contig 16798 bp, 13 predicted proteins | sample 1552911 | NCBI WGS metagenome assembly OGPC01 (sample SAMEA2580248, study PRJEB22360) | human gut metagenome | biome: human gut; feature: human-associated habitat; material: faeces | place: Denmark | collected 2008/2010 | reverse complement strand
GTAGCCGCTGAAGTGGTAGGCGTACATACGGCGGCCGTCCTTCAGCAGGTTGGGAATGACATTCTTGCCGAAATCGTTCTCGGAGTTGGGGTCAGCCTCATCCTCGGTCAGGTACTTCTTCAGGATATCCCAGTTGAAGATGTAGATACCCATGGAAGCCAGATTGGACTTCGGGTTCTTCGGCTTCTCTTGGAATTCGTTGATGCGGTCGTCCTCGTCAGTGACCATCAGGCCGAAGCGGGAAGCCTCGCTCCATGGCACCTCCATAACGGCAACGGAGAACTCTGCGTTCTTTTCCTTGTGGAAGCGCAGGAAGTCAGAGTAATCCTGCTTGCAGATCTGGTCACCGGACAGAATGATGACATACTTGGGATCATAGCGGTCAATGAAGGACAGGTTCTGATAGATGGCGTTGGCGGTGCCCTTGTACCAGTCAGAGCCGCTGGCCTGCTGGTAGGGCGGCAGGACATGTACGCCGCCGTGCAGACGGTCCAAGTCCCAAGGCTGGCCGTTGCCGATATACTCATTCAGGACAAGCGGCTGATACTGGGTCAGAATACCAACGGTATCAATGTCGGAGTTGACACAGTTGGAGAGCGGGAAATCGATGATACGATATTTTCCGCCAAACGGAACGGCCGGCTTGGCGAGCTTTTGGGTCAGCGCATAGAGGCGTGAGCCTTGGCCGCCTGCCAGGATCATTGCGATCATTTCTTTAGCCATAAGATTTCTCCCCTTAAATTTCGGCGTATGCCGTTTTTAACTTTATGACATTACCGCATACTCTCGGCTGCCACCTGCTGCGATGCTTATGCCCGCAGGGCAGGGATTTTGCGGTGATGCTTTTTATCCAAAGGCGGTCATACCGTCGTTTTGGCTTTGGGCGGGCGTCCCCGGCGTTTGGGGGCTGCCTCCGTCTTGGCCGGTGCTGCAGGGGCAGCGGGCTTTGTCGGCTCTGCCGCCTTTTTGTCAGCAGCATCCGCCTTCTTGGTCCGCGGCTTGCGGGCTGCGGGCACACTGAGGTAGAGGGTGGACATCGGCGGCAGCGTCAGCGAAATATGCTGGTCAAAGCCGTGCATCGGGCCTTTCTCGCTCTTGACCGTGCCGTTGGTGACACCGGAGCCGCCGTACTTCTTGTCGTCGGAGTTGAGGATTTCCTTGTAGCTGCCGGGGTTCGGCACGCCCATCTGGTAATCCTTGCGGAGCACAGGGTTGAAGTTGCAGACAACAAGGAGCATCTTCCCTGCCGCATCACGGCGCAGGAAGGCGATCACACTCTGCTTGCTGTCATCCGGCACGATCCACTGGAAGCCCTCCCAGCTGTAATCCACCTGCCACAGGGCGGGCGTTTCGCGGTAGAAGTGGTTCAGATCCTTGACATAGCTCTGCAGCTCGCGGTGCTTGTCATAGCCCAGCAGCATCCAATCCAGCTGCTTTTTCTCGTCCCACTCGATGAACTGGCCGAAATCCTGCCCCATAAAGAGCAGCTTCTTGCCGGGGTGGGCCATCATATAGCCGAAGAAGGTGCGCAGGTTTGCGAACTTTTCCTCATAATCGCCGGGCATCTTGTTCAAAAGGCTGCACTTGCCGTGTACGACCTCATCATGGCTGATGGGCAGCACAAAATTCTCGCTGAAGGCATAGAAAAAGCTGAAGGTGACCTTGCCGTGGTTGCCCGCGCGGAAGAGCGGGTCGGTCTTCATGTAACTGAGCATGTCGTTCATCCAGCCCATGTTCCACTTGAAGTTGAAGCCCAATCCCCCATCGGCAGCCGGCTTTGTGACCAGTGGCCAAGCGGTGGATTCCTCGGCGATCATCATTTTATGGGGATACCGGCCCAGAATGGCGGTATTCAGCTTTTGCAGAAAGGCGATGGCCTCCAGATTTTCCTTGCCGCCCTTGACATTCTGCTCCCACTCGCCGTCCTTGCGGTTGTAGTCGAGATAGAGCATGCTGGCCACGGCGTCCACGCGCAGACCGTCCACATGGTAGCGATCCACCCAGAACATGGCGCTGGAAATCAGGAAGCTTTCGACCTCCTTCATGCCGTAGTTAAAGACCATCGTGCCCCATTCCTTGTGCTCGCCGCGGCGGGGGTTGGGGTCCTCATAGCAGGGGGCGCCGTCAAACATGTACAGGCCGTAGCCATCCTTCGGGAAGTGGGCAGGGACCCAGTCCAGAATGACGCCGATGTCCGCCTGATGCAGCTTATCCACCAGAGTCATGAAATCCTTGGGGGTACCGTACCGGCTGGTGGGCGCAAAATAGCCCGTGACCTGATAGCCCCAGCTGCCGTCAAACGGATATTCGGTGATGGGCAGCAGCTCCACATGGGTGTAGCCCATCTCCTTGATGTACGGGATCAGCTCCTCGGCCAGCTCGGCATAGTTATATGGAATGCCGTTCTCGGGGTCCTTCATCTTCCAGCTGCCGACCTGCAGCTCATAGATGGACATCGGGCTGTTGATCACATCCCGCTTTTGCTCATCCTTGATCCAGGCGGCATCACCCCACTCATAGCCCTCAATGTCATAAACCTTGCTGCCGTTGGAGGGGCGGGTCTCGGTATGGAAGGCATACGGATCGGCCTTATAGACCAGCTCATCCGCCGGGGTAGTGATGCAGTATTTGTAGACATCAAACTGCTTGATGCCGGGTACAAAGCGCTCCCAGATGCCGTCCGTTACCATCTCCATCGGATGCTCCCCGGGCGTCCAGCTGTTGAAGTCGCCCACAATGGAAACGGCCTTGGCATGCGGTGCCCAGACGCGGAACACCACGCCGGCCTCCCCGTTCTGCTCACACAGATGGGCGCCAAAGTAGCGGTAAGCCTCCTGATTGTTGCCCTGTTTGAACAGATAAATGGGCAGATCGGAGCTTTTTGGCGTTTCTTTGCGCTGTTTCAACATAATCTCCCCTTTTGGCGGTGCTGTACCGGGTACAATACACCGACTTTGTATGATCTCTGTATCTATATTACATGTTTCATGCGGGAATTTCAAGGGTTTTTGTGTAATATTCCGCTAAAATTTTCGTATGTTGCCTGTTCGTTTTGTACAAGTTCGACATATATCGAGGTGTTTTTCGTACAGCTGTACAAAAAATTCCCCTGCAGGGTGTTTTTTACACCCTGCAGGGGAATTGTACAAAATACTTCTTTATGCGCCGTAGATATAATAAGGGTTCTCGCCGCTGTACACGCTGCGGCGGTTCCAGACGGTATGGGTGGCCAGATACTCGGCCCATGCATGATAGCCCGCCGCATTAAAATGCACGCCGTCCTTAGTGGCATAGTCATCGATCTGGCTGCCGTCCGCCGTGTTGGTCAGGGCCTCCCGGATATTGACATAGTAACACCCCTTGCGCAGCGCCATATTGGCCAGCAGATCGTTGACGGTGGCGATGCGCTGGTTGTCCAGCCCCGGCTTGGACGCTACGACCGTCTCCTGCACACCGGGGATGGCCTGAATATAAAGGATGACGCCGGGGTTGAGCTGCTCGCGCAGCATATCGATCAGACGCTCATAGTAGGCAAGGAAGCTGTCCTCACTGCCCTGCACAACCAGATTGTTGGTGCCGACCAGAATATACAGATAGTCCGGCTGGCTGGCCGCGATGGTCTCCATCGGGGTCTCGGTCGCGCCGGTGACAGCGTTCTTGACGCTGACATTGTTGACAAAGGTCTGCACGCCCGCGCTGACATAGGTTGCATAATGCGCATTGTGGTAGCCTGTGTCATAGATGCCGAGGCCGGAGGCAATGCTGTCCCCCGCAAAGGTCACGGTGTTGAAGTAGTCCTTCGTCACCGTGCCCAGCATCGGGACCGCCACCATCCGGTGGTCGGTGTTCAGAAACTCCGTATCTATGGTCTGGGCGACCGACTCGGACTTGTCCCACACGGCGGTATCCACGCTCTGCACAAGGCGCTGCGGCTCGGCAATGGACTGCTGGGTCGGTGCGGCCGTAGGGGCCATCGTAGATTCCGCCGTCGCAGTCGGCTGTGCCGCGGCGCTGTCTGCCTCCTGCGGTGCCGGGGTGCCGTTGTCACGGAACCAGTAAAACCCGGCCCCTGCGCAGAGCAGCGCCAGAAGCACGATCAGGGCCAGAAACAATTTCCGCTTGCGCCGCTTGCCGGCAACCTCACTGCGGTAGGTATAAAAATCAGCCATAAAAGCCTCGCTTCTCTTTTCCTAAAAACCATACACTGTTATTATACGCCACAAAGCCCCCGCACACAAGAGCCGCGAAAATGTTTTACAAATTTGTAAGCCGGAATTGTAGCAAAAATTAGCTTGACGCACCCCCGTGCTGCCCCTATAATATAAGTAAGAGTATGCGTGACCATCAGTCACAGAACGGAGGTCCTGCCCCATGGCATGGATGATCGTATGCGACAGCTCCTGTGAGATCCGCGAGCTGCAAAACCCTGCACCCGGTGTGCAGTTTGCCCTTGCACCGTTTAAGATTCGCGTTGGCGAGCGGGAATATGTTGACCTGCCCACGCTGAACACCCGGCATATGCTGCAGGCCATGACCGACTACAACGGTGCCAGCACCACCGCCTGCCCCAGCCCGGAGGAATGGGCCGAGTATTTCCTGCTGGCAGACAATGTCTTTGCCTTCACGATCAGCAGCAACCTGTCCGGCAGCTATAACGCCGCCATTGCAGCGCGTGAGATGGTGCTGGAGGAGCATCCCGAGAAAAACATCTTCGTGCTGGACACGCTGAGCTGCTCCGGCGCACTGGCCGGTGCTGCCGAACTTGCCAACAAGCTGATCGGCGAAAACCAGACCTTTGAGGACATCTGCTTTGCGCTGCAGAAGTTTGCCGAAAGCACCCATATCCTGTTTGCTCTGGCCAGCTTTGACAATCTGGCCAAAAACGGCCGCGTCAGCAAAGTGGTCGGCTTTATTGCGGGCCGCCTGAATATGCGCGTGCTGGGCCGCCGCACATCCGATGGGCGCATTGATTTCTATTTCAAGACCCGCGGCGAGACCCGCGTGCTGGCAAAGATCCTTGAGCAGATGGTCGAGGACGGCTATGACGGCGTACACCCGGTATTGATCAGCGAGTGCGGCAACCAAACTGCCGCCCAGCTGCTGCACCACGGCATTGAGGCCAAGTGGCCCGGCGCACCGGTGCGCATCGTCCCCTGCTCCGGTCTGTGCAGCTTCTACGCACAGGATCAGGGCATTATTATCACGTATTGAGGCAAAAATATACCGCCGTGCATGGATTTGCACGGCGGTTTTTGTTTTGTTGGCTTCCCCCTTGGGGGAAGCTGTCAGCGGCCCCGACCGCTGACTGATGAGGGGCAGGTGTACGGCCATCATCCGTTGGCGGGATATAACATATACCCGCCCCCTCATCCAGCCTCGGGCGGGGCCTCGGCCGCCTTCCCCCGCCCGCGGGGGAAGGCATTCTTATTCCGGCAGCCGCTCCTTCACGAAATCCAGGAACGCCTGTGCAGCGGGGGCGAGATTTTCCCCGCAGGCAAGGCCGATCTCCATCATCTGGTGGGGTGCCATCGGGCGTTCGACCACGCCGGGGTAGCCCGGCTGGTGGTTGATGGCATTGTTGACGCTGATGCCCAGCCCTGCCGAGACCATGGCGTAGGTGGCCGTAATATCCATCGTGGAATACCGGGCATCGGGGCGCGCCTTGATCTTATCGAAAATCAGGGTGATGTCCGTTTCCATGCCGGGGTAGCTCTCGATGAAGGGCTCGGTTTTCAGGTTCTCTACCGGGATAGCCTCCTGCGCGGCCAGCGGGTGGCTCTTGGGCAGCAGGACCATCAGCTCATCCTGCCGGATGGGCAGCCAGACCGGCAGATCATCACGGTGGCTGATCAGGCAAAAGTCGGTGCGGTGATCGAGCAGCATCTCGGCCAGCTCGCTGCTGGTGCCGTTCACGATCTTGATGACCACGCCGGGATGCCGGGTGCGGAAGGCCGCCATCATCTGGGTGACCCACTCATAATAGCAGTTGTATGCCGTGCCGATAACGATCGTGCCGCAATCCGCGCCGCGCACCTTGGCCGCGATCTGCTCCAGACGCTCCTGCGCAAAGAGCAGCTCACGCACGGACGGCAGCAGCTGGCGGCACTCCTCGGTGGGCTGCACGCCGCTTTTGGCGCGGTAGAGCAATGAAAAGCCAAGTTCCTTCTCCAGCGTTGCCACGCTGCGGCTGATGCCGGAGACGGTAAAGCCCATCTCCTCCGCCGCAGCGCGCAGGCTGCCGCGGTCGATCGCTTTCAATAAGATCTGCCAGCGTTCTGTGTCCATTCTGCACCTCATATGTTGCTTTAGTTGCAATCTTGTAAAAGCCATGTTTCGTTTTTATCAATCATAGTGCAGTTTTCCGCTTTTGTCAAGCCGGAAAGCAAAAAAGGCTCCCCGCAGGGAGCCTTTTCTGTGTTATGTGCGGTTTTCCCGTTCCTGCTTGCGCTTTGTGCGCTCCAGCAGGGCGGCCTTCTGCTTATCCCATTTGGCATCATACTCCGGGGTGGCAGCATCCAGACAGCGGCCGAAACTCCAATGCAGGCCGTCACGGCGGCTCAGCTTGAAGCGCAGATACCAGTGCCCGCAATAGGGGCAGCTGCTGCGGGTGAAATAGCCCGTGTTGCCGCGCTTGAGCCATACCTCGTCATTCGTCAGCGGTGCGCCGCACTCGGGGCAGTTTGCCTTGTACAGCTCCGGCAGATTGCGGTAATCGTCATGCTCCAGCCGGTTCATGAACAGCTGCACATCACAGCCTGTCTTTTCACTGCCGAGCAGCGCCTCGGTCAGCAGCTCCTCCTCCGTCGGGTAGGTGGCAAGCCCCTCGGCCAGCGGCAGCTTGCGGCAGATCTTGGCCGTGTACAGCGCATCATCGAGCGCATTGTGGAAGGGCTCCCCCTTGGGGATGCCCAGCCGGTCAACCACGCTTTCCAGCGTCAGGCCCTCGCCCTCCCTGCGGGGGTAGGCCTGCAGAAAGATCCGCTGCAGATCATACCAGCGGTCCGGCCAGTTTTCGTCCAGCCCGACCAGAAAGAGATTCTGCTTCAGCACCGGCACATCATCAAGGCCCCACTCGGCCAGCTCGGCGTCCGGGCCGGCCCAGTCAAGGAACTTCTGCAGGCCCTCCCGCATCGGCAGACCCGCGTCCAGATCCCCTTGGGAAAGGCCGGTGACCTTGGCGATATGGTGCTGCAGCTTGCGGAAGATGCGCGGCCTGAGGTTGACCTCAAAGGTATCCAGTACATCGCCGCGCGCATTGATGCGGACCGCACCAATCTGAATGATCTCACCGCGCAGCGTCAGCTCTGCACCGTGATAGAGGAAAGTCTTCGGCTGATAGCCGATGTTCCATTCCAAGTCGAAAACGATCAGATTCACAGGTCAGTTCTCCTCTAAAATAAACTTCTCGACCACAAGGCCCACGCCGTCATGGTCGTTGTCGGTGGTCAGCCAGTCCGCTGCGGCCTTGACCGGGGCCTGTGCATTGCCCATGGCCACGCCCAGACCCGCCAGACGGATCATCGGCAGGTCATTCCAGCCGTCACCGCAGGCCATCAGGTTGGCGGGGGTCAGCCCCTTGGCACGCAGCAGAATTTCCAGCGAGGTATCCTTGCCCACGCCCAGCGGCATCGTTTCAATAAAGAAAGGCTGGCTGCGGCAGATGGACAGCTTGCCGGCAAATTCCTGCTGCATCAGCTCCTCGACATGGGGCATATCCGCCGGGTCACCGGTCAGCAGCAGCTTGTTGATCGGGTAGGTCACCTCAGCGGGGAGGTTCTCGACCTGCCGCACGGGAATACGGTTGATGCGGGCCTCCTCCTGCACATAGGGGCTGGCGGGGTCCTCGGTCACGATGCCGTTTCGGTCATAGGTCAGCGGCACGACATTCCAATACCGGCTGAAGGTGCAGACCGGCTCGATGAGATCCGCCGGGAAGGCGTACTGCACAAGCGTTTCACCGGTCTTGCAGTCGATGATCTTGCCGCCGTTGTAGCTCAGGATACAGCCGCCGTATTTTTCCAACTCCAGCTCCTTAGCCAGCGGCTCAATGCCGACCGTGGGACGGCCGCTGGCCAGCACGATACAGACGCCCTTTTGCGCCGCCGCCTGCAGGGCCGCCTTGGTGCGCGGCGTGATGATTTTATCGGTGTTGGTCAGTGTGCCGTCAAGGTCCAATGCCAGGATTTTATATTGCATGGTGATTCCCCCGGATGCAGATTGCAGATTTGTGTATATTGTACTCTAAAATGGGGGATTATGCAAGCGTCTTGCCTTCCCTTGTGGGGGAAGCTTTTTTGTTCAAAATTAGCTATTTCTAACGCATTGACAAAGATTCTTCCGCATGCTACACTATTTAAAGCAATAAGGGAGTAGTCAGCGCGGGGTGGAGCAGCCGCCGCGCAGTTCTGCCAACACAATGAGCTATAGGGCTCTGGCTTAACTTTAAACGACGAGACTTATCTGCCTGTAACAGGGCAGATAGGTCTTTTTTTATGCCGTTTTCTGACGCTTCCTGACAAAACGGAGGAATATGCCATGACTTTATTTGATTTGATCCTGATTGCTGTCAGCCTCTCGATGGACGCATTTGCCGTTTCGATCTGCAAGGGGCTGTCTGTCCGCAGGGTCAGCCTTACCCACGCCCTGACCTGCGGGCTTTGGTTTGGCGGTTTTCAGGCGCTGATGCCCGCGCTGGGCTATTTCCTCGGCGACCGGTTTTCGGCGCTGCTGACAAAGTTCGGTCCCTGGATCGCCTTTGTGCTGCTGGCGCTCATCGGTGCCAACATGGTCAAGGAGAGCTTCGGCGGGGACGAGCAGCTGGACGATGACTATTCCGCCAAGGCGATGCTGCCGCTGGCGATTGCCACCAGCATTGACGCCTTTGCTGTCGGCGTCAGCTTTGCCGCCATGCAGGTGGATATTCTGCCCGCTGCCGGGCTTATCGGCATCATCACCTGCCTGCTGTCCGCTGTCGGCGTCAAGGTAGGCGCGCTGTTCGGCGACAAATACCGCGCCCCTGCCGAGCGCATCGGCGGTATCGTTCTGATTTTGATCGGCATCAAAACGCTGCTGACCGGGCTGGGGGTACTGTAAAATCGATGTTCCCTGCAGGAGCCCGGCCTGCCGGGCCTGCGGCTTACCCGCAAACGCCCGCGTAATTTTACACGACCGGGCCGGACATGTCCGGCCCCTACGGGAAGGTGGTTTCGCTATGCTGTATGCACTTTTGATGTACCCGCTGGCGTATTTTTATCTGCGCGGAGTGATGTTTCCGCAGTCATATCCGGATTGGGGAATGCCGGTTTTTGCGGCGCTGTTCATTGTGTATGTGGACTGTGCCGCCCGCGCCGCGCACCGCACCGCCGCTAAGGAAACGCCGCTCTGGGCCGTATGCTGGCTGGCGCTGGCCGTGGCGTACCCGCTGTACGGCTACCAGCCTGGGCCGCTGGGGGACTGGCAGTGGATGGTATGGCATCTGTTCGCCGTCTGGTATGTGCTGGCACGGTGCGGGATGCTGGCGCAGGGGCAGAGCGGCAGTCTGGCCCCGCTGGATGCGCTGGCCGGATTTGTCCTCCTGCCGTTCGGGAATTTCTTTCTGCGGGCGCGCACCGTCTTTGCTGCGCTGCGCACCCATCTGCAGGACCGCACGCGGACACGAAAAGTTCTGCACCTCATCGTTACGGCAGCGGTGACGCTGGCGCTGTGCGGTGTGGCATGGGGGCTGCTGGCAGCAGCCGATGCCAACTTTGCCGCGCTGGGGCAGCAGGTGTCCGACTGGTGGAACAGGCTGCTGAACAATGTGAGATTCATTGACCGGCTGATGTATATCCTGCCCTCACTCCCGGTGGGTGCGTGGCTGTACGGGCTGGTGGGCGGCTCCCTGCGCCGCAAAGCCCCGCCCACCACGGCGCAGCAATGTGCCGCTGTGCTGGAAAACTGCCGCATTGTGCCGCGCACCACGGCGGTAGCGGCTGTAATGGCGCTGTGCGGCGTCTATGCGTTGTTCTTTGCCGTGCAGGCAGGGGAGTGGCTTGCCGCTGCGCCGCTGGGGCTGGATGCACCGGACACCGCCGCCTTCGCAGTGAACGGCTTTTGGGAGCTGCTGAAAATCCTGCTGCTCAATTTTGCAGTGCTGGCGGGCATACAGTTCTTTGGCCGTGCGCCGCTGCCTAAAGCGTTGGCTGCCGTGTTCTGCGGGTTTGGCGTGGCTTTTGCCGCGCTGGCAGCGGGCAAGCTGGCTGTCTATGTGACGCTCTGCGCCCTGACGCCCCGGCGGTTCACGGCGGCATGGTGCCTGTTTGTGCTGGCTGTCTGTGCGGTGCTGGCGCTGGTGCGGGTGTTCAGGCCGATCCCGGCGGCAAAGCTCGCGATTTTTGCGGCGGCGGTCAGCTTTACACTGCTCTGCTGCGTGAATGTAAAACAGCGGGTCATTGATGTGAATCTGGCACGGTATGAAGCCGGGATAGATGAAGAACTGGATTGGGGCGTTTTGTGGGAGTGCGGGTATAAGGAGAACGCAGCGCAGTAGGGGCCGGGCATGCCCGGCCCGCGCGCGTAAGGCAGACAGGCGCTTGCGGGAAAGCCGCACGGAGGGGTCAAGACCCCTCCCTACAGGATGACGATAACGGGTGCTTTGTAGGGAGCGGTCTTGACCGCTCCGCGGGAGGTGTACGGCAAACGGCTGCCTGCCAGAAGGCTGCGGGCCGCATATATGCGGCCCCTACAAACCTGCCGGGAGGTTCTGTAGGGGGCGGCGTCCTCGACGCCCCGCGGAGGTGTACGGCAAACGGCTGTCTCCCGGAAGGCCGCGGGCCGGGCATGCCCGGCCCCTACAAGGCAACGAAAACAGGGACACCAGCCCTTCCGGGTCGATGTCCCTGTTTCTTATGCGATTTTACACTTTCTTAAACCCTACGCTCTGCATAAACCGCACAAATGCGGCCTGACCCTGAGCGTCCTGCTTAAAGACACCGGCGTTCTCCAGCACATGGCTGAACACCGTGCCGATCTCGGCCTTGACGGCCTTGTTGGCGGCCTCGGGCTTCATGCTGGTGCCGTACTTGGCGATCAGCGCATCGATCCAGTCGGCATGGACAGCCAGTGCATCGCCCTCGATACGGCTGGTGTTCGGGCGCTGGCCCGCCAAAATTTCCGCGATCTGCGCGCCCTGATCCTTCAGGCGGGCGGGCAGGATGGCCAGACCCATGACCTCGATCAGGCCGATGTTTTCCTTTTTGATATTGTGGTATTCCTTATGCGGGTGGAAGATACCGTCCGGGAACTCCTCGCTGGTGCGGTTGTTGCGCAGCGCAAGGTCAAGGATGAACCCGTCAGTCTCATCGTAGTGCAGGATCGGCGTCACGGTATTGTGCGGTGTGCCGTCCGTTTCTGCCAGAATACCGACACTCTCATCGCTGTAGGCGCGCCATGCGCTCAGGATGTTGTTGGCCACGATCTGCATCTGCTGGCTGCTGCGGCCGACCAGACGCACGGCGGAAACAGGCCAGTTCAGGATGCCCGCCTTGACACCGGGATAGCGAATATCCGTCATAGGCACGGCAATATCGGCCTTCTGCATCGGGAAGACATACCGCCCGCCCTGAAAATGGCTATGGCTCAGGATGCTGCCGCCCACGATCGGCAGATCGGCGTTGGAGCCGCAGGTGTAGTGGGGGAACTGTGCCACAAAGTCGAAAATCTCGGCCAGCGTCTGCTTGTTCATCTCCATGGGCTTATGCTGATCATGCAGCATGATGCAATGCTCATGGAAGTAGGCGTAGGGGCTGTACTGCAGGTAGAACTGCTCCCCTGCGAGCGTGATGGGCACAATGCGGTGGGTCTGGCGCGCGGGGAAGTTGATGCGGCCCGCGTAGCCGATGTTCTCCTTGCAGAGCATGCAGGCGGGGTAGCCGCTCTTGGGCTGCAGACGCTCCAGCGCGATGGTCTTGGGGTCTTTTTCAGGCTTCGTCAGGTTGATCGTGATCTCCAGCTCGCCGTAGGGGGTGGCGGTGTTCCACTGGATGTTCTTGGCGATCTGCGCGGTGCGGATGTAGTTGGTATCCACGCAGAGCTGATAGAACCAGTCGGTCGCAGCCTTGGCACCCTGCTTCTGGTAGAGTTTCTTGAACTTTTTGCAGACCTCGCTCTCGCGGGGCATCAGGGCACCCATCAGGCGGGTCTCAAAGTTGATGCGGTACTGGTTTACGGCGCCATCGAACAGCTCCTTCTGCGCGGCCAGCTCGACCATCTCGTCCAGCAGGGCGGCGGGCGTCTCGGAGTCCTCCTTCGGGGGCTTGGCCTCGCTGGGGGCAGCCAGTGCCAGCAGATCCAGCAGCGTGTTGCGTGCCACCAGAACATCGAGATCCTTGATAAGCTTATGCTTGCGGCCGAAGCGCAGCAGGCGCTCTACATCCAGGGCAAGGCGTGCGTCACGCTGCTCCGGGGTCAGGGTCATAAGATCAACTTCATTCTTTGCCATGATAGCCCTCCTGTAGCGGTGTGTTGTGTATTCTGTTGTATTAACCATACCGCCTTTTGCCTCCGCTTTCCATAGCATTGTGTGTCAGGGTTTTGCAATTTTCAACCAAACGCCGCCGATTGTATACCGCTGTTTTATGATAGCGCTGCCTTATAAAAAATCCCCCGTCATACGGCGGGGGAAAAGCGCGGTGTACTGTTTACTTCTTCAGATCGCTGAACAGGTCTTTCCTGTACACGCCGTCTGCGACCAGCTTGGCAAAGCTGTCGATGACGGTCTGCTTGTCCTCGGCGTAGGTCACGCCGAACCACTTGTCGTGGGTGGGCAGCACCTTGACGCTGACCTTGTCCGCGTGCAGCAGCTCATCAATGTAGATGGGCAGCAGATACTCGGCCTTGAGCGGGTTGGCAGGCGCGGCCTTCTCAAAGAACTCTACAAAGCCGGCATCGAGCAGATCGACAAACTCGGGGGTCAGTGCCCACATATTCATCGAGACAAGGCTCTCAATGTCGATGCTCTTGCCACCTGCGGCTGCGCCGTCGTCGGTCTTTTCAATGCCGCTGGTCTCCAGCACGCCGGTCAGGTAATGGGCCTCGTTCATCTGGCAGATGCCGCGGGTCACGGCGCCGTTGTCGCTCAGGGTGTTCTTCAGCACAAAGCCGGCCATGGCCAGATCACCGGCCTTGTCGGGCGTGTAGCCCTGCAAAAAGTCATGCAGCCGGACAAAGGCCTCCTTGCCGTAGTAGTCATCGGCATTGATGACGGCGAACGGCTCCTTGATGATGCCCTTGCAGGCCAGCACGGCCTGACCGGTGCCCCAAGGCTTGGAGCGTCCCTCCGGCACGGAATACCCTGCGGGAACATTCTCCAGCGCCTGAAAGGCGTAGTCGATCTCAACGCCCAGCTCGGCGCAGATCTTCTCAATGCGGTCGCCGATGGCCTCCTTGAAGGCATCCTCGATGTCGTGGCGGATGATAAAGACGATCTTGTCAAAGCCGGCCTCGATCGCGTCATGAATGGAATAGTCCATGATGATCTCGCCGTTGGGACCCACAGCCGCCAGCTGTTTGATGCCGCCGCCGAAGCGGGAGCCAATGCCTGCGGCCATAATAACCAGAGCAGTTTTCATGATTTTCCTCCTATTTTAACACCATTGGTGTATTGCGCGTTCTTCTTCTTTGGTGATGCTGTGTTTATCTAGGGAGCGATGCCTGCATCCGCCCCTACCAGACACGATATAGCAAAGCTTTTAATAGCCACTTATCGACATGGCGTACTGTACAAAGCCGGGCCCGGCCAGATTGATGACCAGCGAGGCAAGCAGCAGCATGATGCCGAAGTAGAGCAGCGCCGCCAGCAGATTTGTGCCGCCCTTCTGCAGCAGGGCATCGGTGCGGGCCTCGCCGTCAGGGTAGTCGGCGTAGATGCGGTCGATATTTTTCTTGGCCTCTCTGCGATACCAGGAGACCGCAAACAGCCCCAGAATGATGTTCAGCGCCCAAGATGCCACGGCGCAGACATTGACGGCGGCCGGCAGCCAGCCCAGCGGCATCGCGCCGAGAAGCGAGGGATTAAAGACCGAGATGATCTCTATAAAGGTAGGGATGCTCAGCACAATGGTCAGAATGGCAGTCAGCAGACCCTCCTTCCACATTTTGCGGTAGAACAGGTACGCCGGGCCGAAAAGGAACGCCGACAGGCAGACGGCGGCCTTGCGGTTCGTGATGCTCATGCGGAAAAACTGCATCAGGTAGTACATCGGGCTGCGGCCTACATAGGCGGCCCAATCCTTAGCCTTGATGCCGTCGATCGTATCCTCGGGGCCGATCTCCCGGCGGTAGATACCGCCCTCCCGGTCGGCGCTGTAGGTCTCGATGTGCGGGCCGGGGGCAGCGCTGCGGTTGTTCACCGCAGACGGGTCGCGGGCGTAGATGGGGACCTGCTCCTCGGGCTTGGCGGCATCGGCACTGTCGGCATCGCTGCGGGGCAGGGGACAGCCGCAATGGCTGCAGCGGGCCGCGCCCGGCGTGTTGCGGGTGCCGCAGTTGGGGCAGGTGGCCTCATGCGCGGCCTTTACGGCCTCGGGGCCGATCTCGGGCTGCCACTCAAACCCGGCGGCATGCTCGGAGCGGTGCATACAAGCCCCGACCTTTTTCCAGCAGTCCCGGTGGTAGGGGGTGCCGCAGTCGGGGCAGACAACGATGTCGTCCGTATCGGTAAAAGCCTGTTCACAGACAGGGCAGTGGTTTCCTGTGTAGCGTGTCATTGAATATCCTCCCAGTAACATAAAGTCATTATACCGCATCAAATGGATAAATGCAAAGAAAACATAAAAACTTTACAAGATAGATGGATTTATTTGTGCTGTAGGGGCGGCATACATGCCGCCCGAGGAACGCTGCCGCTGCCGCTGCACACCCGGGAGGGATAAATCCCTCCCCCTGCGAATATTTTATGCGTTCCGCCCTCTTTACAACGCCCGCCAATTCGCTTATAATGGTACTATGTAATTTTATGCGAACTTATGGGATGAGGGATACTCTATATGATTACCATTGACGAACTGAAAGCAAAACTCGGCGGCATGAAGACTGCCGTGGACGACCTGCGGGACGCCCTTTCCATCGAAGCCAGCGAGAAGCGCCTGGCTGAGCTGGAGCACCAGATGACGATGCCCGGCTTCTACGATGATCAGGACCGCAGCCAGAAGATCATCAGTGAGATGGGTGAGGTCAAAAATAAGCTGGAGCGCTTCGGCAAGCTCTCCACCCAGTATGAGGAGGCCGAGACCCTGCTGGAGATGATCGAGGAGGAGAACGACCCCGCCCTCGCCGCTGAGGGCGAGGAGGCTGTCAACGGTGTGGAGAAGGCCATTGATGAGCTGCAGCTTATGACGATGCTCAACGGTGAGTACGACCACAACAACGCCATCCTGACCTTCCACGCCGGCACCGGCGGCACCGAGGCGCAGGACTGGGCCGAGATGCTCTACCGCATGTATACCCGCTGGGCCGAGGCCCACGGCTACAGCGTTGAGGTGCTGGATGTGCTGGACGGTGATGAGGCCGGTATCAAGTCTGCCTCGATGATGGTCAAGGGCCCCAACGCCTACGGCATGCTCAAGAGCGAGCACGGTGTCCACCGTCTGGTGCGCATCAGCCCGTTTGACGCCAACGCCCGCCGCCAGACCAGCTTCTCCAGCCTCGAGGTCATGCCTGAGCTGGACAACAACATCAACATCGAAATCAACCCCGCCGATATCGAGATGCAGGTCTACCGCTCCTCCGGTGCAGGCGGCCAGCACATCAACAAGACCTCCTCCGCCGTCCGCCTGATCCACAAGCCCACCGGCATCGTGACGACCTGCCAGACCCAGCGCAGCCAGCTGCAGAACCGTGAGTACGCTATGGAGATGATGAAAGCCAAGCTGTACCAGATCGCTTTGCAGCAGCACAAGGATAAGATCGATGACATCAAGGGCGTCCAGAATGAGATCGCTTGGGGCCACCAGATCCGCAGCTATGTCTTTATGCCCTACACGCTGGTCAAGGATCACCGCACCAACTACGAGAGCGGCAATGTGCAGGCTGTCATGGACGGTGATCTGGACGGCTTCATCTATGCCTACCTGAAGGCAAGCTCCCGCGGCGAGCTGCAGGATGTCTGATATGAATGATCGTTTTATCCGCCTGTCCGTCTCGCTGTCCCGCCTGCAGAAGGTCATCCAGCGCATCAAGACGGACGGCATGAACCGCATTGAGCTGAAGGCCGGGCACACGCTGGTGCTTTGCCAGCTTGACGCTGCCCCCGACGGGTATCGCTTCTCGGAGCTGACCGAGCGGTGCGACCTTGACCCGGCAATGATCTCCCGCGTGCTGGCCGATCTGGTCCGCAGCGGTCTGGTCCAGAAGTGCGGCGCACCCGGCAAGTATAACGCTATCTACCGGCTGACCGATGCGGGCCGCGACCGCGCCGTGCGGGTAAGGGCCGTGGTGGCCGATGTGTCGCGCCGCGCCGATGAGGGGATAGACCCCGGCGAGCTGGCCATATTCTATAAGGTGCTTGCACAGCTGACCGAAAATCTCGAGGCTGTGGAGGCCGACCCCACGGCAGCCTTTGCACCGCTGGAGGACTGAGCCGGCGCTGCCCTGCTGACCAATATGAACAAAACTGCCCGACTGCACCAAAATGCAGCCGGGCACTTGTTTTGTTCATACTTGATGGGTATACTTGCCATAATAAAGCGATGTGGATCGTTTATGCTGTAGGGGCCGGGCATGCCCGGCCCGCAGCCTTCCCGCAAACGAGCATCAGCCACGA
>OGPC01001297.1_pt1 | contig 16885 bp, 10 predicted proteins | sample 1552911 | NCBI WGS metagenome assembly OGPC01 (sample SAMEA2580248, study PRJEB22360) | human gut metagenome | biome: human gut; feature: human-associated habitat; material: faeces | place: Denmark | collected 2008/2010 | reverse complement strand
TCATCATTTTTAATCCCATAGGTCAATCCTGTAGAGTATAGAAGTGGCGTATCATCACTGGCATTGAGATGCTCGGAAATATCTCCATAAGCAGAGACTGCTTTGAGTTTGAGCGATGAAGTCGTAATTTGTGTATGATAGTTCTCTTCTATGATTTTATAAAGAGAATGTTGTTCAAAATCATAGGTTTCAATATCGCGGAACAAATGGTATGGCAGAACAGTGCTTGTAAGGCAGAGTGGAGTCCCATCCGCAAAGTAAAATCTTGTCATATGAAATACAGGATCAGCCTTTTGAAGATGCAGCAGACTTGCTTCTTCGCTGGTACATATTGCCTGTTAGATTATTATACTGGGGTGCAAAATGTTCTGGAGGGGATGGCGATTGCGGGAAAGAGGCGGGACCTTGATTCTGCCTATGAGATTCTTGAAAAAATGGGAATTAGACGGGATACCGCAGATCAGAATGTGAAGGAATTGTCCGGCGGGCAGAAGCAGAGAGTAGCGATTGCGAGGGCGGTGGCATGTCAGGCGAGGATTATTCTGGCAGATGAGCCGACAGGAACTCTGGATGAAGATACGGCAGGGGAGATCATTGAGTTGTTTCAAAAGCTGGTGCACGAAGAAGGAATCTGTGTGATTGTAGTCACTCATATGCGGATGCTGGCAGAGAAAGCGGATGACGTGATCCGCCTTGAAAAGAAGTCGTTTTTTACCTCCTGAAAGGGGCAGGGGAACAAGATAATCTGCCCTTTTTCTGCGATTATTTATCTTATGAAAATTTCTAAATGTATAATTGCCTTTTACAAATTCTTGTGTTACTCTGTTTTTATCTACTTGAAATCATCAAGTAATGAGTATCCATTCAATTTAATCTGAGAACTATCTATGGGAATTTCCCCACGATTTTTCAACAGAACTACACAACTTCATATATGCGAAAAACCTTGATAATCGGGGATGGATTCTTTATACTTATTCTCATAAGAAGACTCCTTTTTCGCGGATATAAAAGCGGTGCAGGATTTTGAATTGTGTGAGAAACTTTATCAAGAATATGATATCGAATAATTGTTTGCTTTCACACGTTAAAATGTTAGACAGCTTTATTTTCATGTGCTAGAATAAGCGTGTATGTGAATATTTGGGAGGCATATGTATGTTATCAAATAAAGTATTGCATAAAACGGTGCAGGACATTAAGAATATTGCCGGATTTGATTGTGCTGTATGGGACAGGAAGGGAACCTGTCTTGTAATGACCCATGAGAAAATGCAGAAGTGTGAAAAACAGGTGCAGGAACTCTGGCAGGATGCTGATGAGAATCTGGAGATTTTGCGGGAAAAACAGGGGTTCTTTTTTGTGTTTGATGAAGAAAATCCAATCTATCTGTTAGCGCTTGAGGGCGAATCTGCAAATATGGAAATGGCAGGAAGAATGGGAGTCAGCCAGCTGACCAGCCTTTTGACTGCCTACAAGGACAAGCTGGATAAGAATCGCTTTATTCAGAATCTGCTTCTTGACAATCTGTTGCTTGTGGATATTTATAATCAGGCAGATAAAATGGGGATTGCAACAGATCAAAAAAGGCTAGTATATGTGATCGAGAAGAAAAATGAAGGAGAAGATCTGATTATTGAGACGCTGCGAGGCCTGTATGCGTCCGGAAGAAAGAATTTTGTTACGGCAGTGGATGATCATCATGTCATACTTGTGAAAGCGCTGGAACAATCAGAGGGGTATGAGGCTGCACAGCAGATTGCCCGGGTGATCACAGACACGCTGAACATGGAGGCGATGGCAAGTGTGCGCGTGGCGTATGGTACGATCGTGCAGGAGTTAAAAGAAGTGCCTCGATCCTATCAGGAGGCGCAAGTGGCGCTGGAGGTCGGACGCGTCTTTTATGCAGAACGCGGAATTCTTGCGTATGATGAGCTTGGAATCGGGCGACTGATTCATCAGCTGCCAAGATCGCTGTGTGAAATGTTCTTGAAAGAAGTTTTTCATGGCGGGGCAGCAGATATTTTCGAAGAGGAAGAACTGACAACCGTATATACATTTTTTGATAACAATCTAAATATATCTGAGACGTCCAGACAACTGTATATCCACCGCAATACACTGGTGTATCGTCTGGAAAAGATTCAGAAGAAAACGGGGCTTGATGTCAGAGTATTTGATGAAGCAATGACATTTAAGATAGCAATGATGGTAGCCGAACACATGAAAAATATGAAAGCATAGGAGGACTAGAAGGCATGGTGAAATTATATGACAAAGGTGTGTATCTGTTAAATGGAACAGAGATTGTGGAAAGCTGTGAAGAAGTGGCGGCAAAGACCGGAAGAAAAGTTTCCAGAGAAGAAGCAGCCAAAGAAACAATGGCTTATAATATTTTATCTGAACATAATACATCCGGTAATATGGACAGACTGCAGATTAAATTTGATAAGTTGACATCTCATGATATTACATTTGTAGGTATTATTCAGACAGCGAGAGCGTCAGGACTTGAGAAATTTCCGATTCCGTATGTTCTTACCAACTGTCACAATTCGTTGTGCGCGGTAGGCGGAACTATCAATGAGGATGACCATATGTTTGGACTGACCTGTGCAAAGAAATACGGAGGTGTCTATGTGCCGCCTCATCAGGCTGTTATCCATCAGTATGCCCGTGAGATGCTTGCCGGCGGCGGTAAGATGATCCTTGGCTCGGACAGCCATACGCGCTATGGTGCGCTGGGAACGATGGCAATGGGCGAAGGAGGACCGGAGCTTGTAAAACAGCTTTTAAATAAAACTTATGATATTAAGATGCCGCAGGTAGTAGGAATCTATCTGGACGGTGAGCCGATGAAGGGAGTAGGACCTCAGGATATCGCTCTTGCAATTATAGGCGCGACATTCGGAAATGGCTATGTAAATAATAAAGTGATGGAATTTGTCGGACCTGGTGTGGATAAGCTGAGTGCAGATTATCGTATCGGTATTGATGTTATGACAACAGAGACGACCTGTCTTTCTTCTATATGGAAAACGGATGAAACAATCAAAGAATTTTATGAGACTCATGGAAGAGTAGAAGAATACAAAGAATTGAATCCGGGAGCAGTTGCTTACTACGATGGCTTTGTGTATGTAAATTTAAGTGAGATCAAACCGATGATCGCTATGCCATTCCATCCGTCTAATGTATACACGATTGATGAAGTCAATGCAAATTTAAAGGACGTGCTTCATGACGTAGAGAAGAAAGCGCTGATAAGTCTTGACGGCGCTGTGGATTATTCGCTTCAGGACAAGATTGTAAATGGAAAATTATACGTGGATCAGGGAATTATTGCAGGATGTGCCGGCGGTGGCTTTGAAAATATTTGTGCGGCAGCAGATATTATCAAAGGTCATTATATCGGTTCGGATGCATTTACATTCAGTGTATATCCGGCAAGTACGCCAATCTATATGGAACTTGTGAAAAACGGAGTGGTGGCTGATCTTATGCAGGCAGGAACAATCGTGAAGACAGCATTCTGCGGACCATGTTTTGGCGCAGGGGATACACCGGCAAATGGAGCTTTTTCTATTCGTCACTCTACACGTAACTTCCCGAACCGAGAAGGTTCTAAGCTTCAGAGCGGACAGATTGCATCTGTGGCTCTTATGGATGCTCGTTCAATTGCGGCAACAGCAGCAAATAAAGGATTCCTTACACCGGCAACAGCTATGGATGTAGAATACACCGGACAGACCTATCATTTTGATGAGAAGATCTATGCAAACAGAGTATTTGACAGTAAAGGCGTGGCAGATGATTCTGTGGAGATCAAGTTTGGTCCGAACATTAAAGACTGGCCGAAGATGCCGGCGCTTCCGGAGAATCTGCTTCTGAAAGTAGTGTCTGAGATTCATGATCCGGTAACAACTACAGACGAACTGATCCCGTCAGGAGAAACATCCTCCTATCGTTCGAACCCACTGGGACTTGCAGAATTTGCATTGTCCAGAAAAGACCCGGCTTATGTGGGAAGAGCAAAGGAAGTTCAGAAGGCGCAGAAAGCAATCGAAGCAGGAACGTGTCCTCTTGAAGTGCTGGAAGAGTTAAAAGAAGTAATGGGTAAAGTAAGAGAAACCTACCCGGAAGCAGGTGAAGGAAATCTTGGAATCGGAAGTACGATTTTTGCAGTAAAACCAGGAGACGGTTCAGCGAGAGAACAAGCCGCATCCTGTCAGAAGGTTCTTGGAGGATGGGCGAATATTGCATGTGAGTATGCGACAAAGAGATATCGCTCGAACCTGATCAACTGGGGGATGCTTCCATTTATTACCGAAGAAGACCATGAGAAGTTGAGCTTCCAGAACGGTGATTATATATTTGTGCCGGATATCCGCCGGGCAATCGAAGAGAAAGCGGCAGATATCAAGGCATACGTTGTGGGAAATGAATTAAAAGAGGTTCATTTTAAACTTGGTGATATGACAGACGCCGAGAGAGAAATTATTCTGAAAGGATGTCTGATCAATTATTATCGCGGATAAAAAAGAGACGGTTCTGTAATATCGGACCAACTATGGAGGCGGCGGCAATTTTGACGGCGTCTCCAAGCAAATAAGGAAAGACTCCGACGGATAAGGCGGCGGTAAAGGAAAGCTCCATCTGAGCAGCGAGCCACAGTGTTCCAAAGATATAGGTGGCAGCCATTCCGAGCACCATGCCAAGAATCGTCAGAGTCTTTTTCTTTGGAAAGATTTTCATAAAAAATCCGGCAATTAAAATCAAAAATATAAATCCTGCCAGATATCCTCCGGTAGGACCTGCAAGTTTTCCGATTCCGCCAGAGAAGCCGGAGAATACCGGAAGCCCGCAGATTCCTAAGAGAAGATAGAGGATATAGCTTATAAGAGCTTCTTTCCACGACAGTATATAGAGGCTGATAAACAGAACCAGATTCGTTAAAGTGATTGGCACAGGACTGATGGGAATCGGGATGGACAAAGGGGCTAAAATACAAGTGATAGCGGTAAATAAAGCAACCCAGACCATTCGTTTCGTGGAAGATATAGAGTTCGTTGTTGTCATTTTGGTAATCTCCTTTGTAAAAAATAATCATTGATTTGAATTATATTCTCCGTATTTTAATATGTCAACCAAAATCGAATAGATGGTTAACAAATGAATTGTGTAGAAGTGAAAGAAAAGTGCGAATTAAATATAAAAACACAAAAAGTCTGAAAATAATAACGGTGAATAAAAATAATAAAATAAATAAATAAAAATACAAAAATAGTGTTGACAAATCAAAACTCCGGTGCTATTATAAAGTCAATCCAAAAGAGATTAAACAATAACAAAAAGGAATCTGACGAGAAAGGGTTCTGGCAAAGGAAAAAAGGATTTTCCGGCAAAGTGTTATTTGTGAACATTCTGTTTCATATGTTGGTGAGATGGAGAGTTTGGAAATTTAGAAAAGGAGGCTTAATCCATTGGACAATGTAAAAGAATCAACAAGTCAATATGTTAGTGGTATGGCAGAGAAAAGTTCCCGTCAATTAAGCCTTTACCATAGAAGATAACCGGTAAGTGAGAATGAAAAGTGAAATCGGAGCAGAGAAAACCGGATGATAAAGATTAACATCTGCAGACATATTGAGGATAATACCACAGAACTTCAAAGAGATTAGACAATGTGTGAAGAAACATTACCTAATCTATCGATTTATATAATTAATATGCATATTGTTTATTGGGCAACAGTTCTGATAGGCAGATGTATATAACAAAGAATATAAAATAAAGATTATAGAGAGAATAACTTAATACTTTTATAGACAAATAATAAGGGCACTGGCTATAAAGGGAACGGTTATAGATATAATAATCAAAATAATTATTTTATATAAACTTTTAGAGGGATATAAATAAGGTATCGAAGATTATAAGCAAAATCTGAGACTTGGAGTCATAAATCGTTTATAAAAAGAAAACGGTTAAGAAGGGAACAGGTAATCGATAAGATTCCTCCGATTAATATAAAAGTGTATGATAAAATTCAATAGGAAATAGCCATTACGATCAAGAATGATTGTGATGGCTATTTTTGTAGCAAATTTGTAATATTTTTTTAACAATTTAGGCGTATATTTTGACAATCAGCAGGTCTTTGTGATAAACTGATATCAGTGAAATTGTAACTAAAACTATAATTTAATATATTTTGAGGTGAGAGAATTGGATAAATATGAATATCGGGTAAAGACAGAGCAGATGCTCGAATACGCAGAAGAAAAGCAGTATAAAAAGGCTATGGAAATTGCGGACACGATCGACTGGCGCAGGGTAAAGAACCCTTCTATGTTGAATACCGTCAGTGAGATCTATGAATACAATGGGGAGTTCCAGAAGAGCCGTGATATTTTATTTGTGGCATATGATCGCGCTCCGGAGAGCCGTAAGGTCATATATCGCCTCGGATTGTTAGCTTTGAAGATCAATGATACAGATGAGGCATCTGATTGCTATGAAGAGTTTGTTAAGGTTGCGCCAAAAGATCCGAATCAGTATATTTTGAAATATAAGATACTCAAGGCACAGAATGCACCGTTTACAGAGCAGATCAGTGCGTTGGAGGACTTTAAGAAAGCAGAGTATGTGGAAAAGTGGGCGTATGAGCTGGCAAGTCTGTATCATCAGGCAGGAATGACTGCAAAATGTCTTGAGGAATGTGATGATCTGATCCTTTGGTTCAGCGAAGGAAAATACGTATATCAGGCGATGGAGCTGAAGATGAAGTATAAACCTTTGACACCGCTTCAGCAGGAAAAATATGACAGCAGACCGGGTGCGAGACCGAAGGTAAATACATTGGCAGCAGTGAAAGCAAAAGCTGCACAGACAAAAGCCGCAGAACAAGTAAAAGAAGAGAATACAGGAAAAGAGGAACCACAGGAAGCGGAAGCGGTTCGTGAAGAGCAGGCAGAAGAGAAGCCAGAAGAAGCACTGCAGGCAGATACAAGGGAAGAAGCAGTGTCTGAAGAGGCGGAAGAAAGAGAAAAACCGGCAGAGAGTGAGAAGAGTTCTGCGATTACAAGAGTTGTTGCGGGCGCAACGTTAGAAGAAGCGTTGACGAATCTTGCCAGTGGTATCAAGATTGAAGAAGAGGCAATGGCACAGAAAGAAGAAGAACTTCTTCTCGGAGGCCAGATGAAGATTGATGAGATTCTGCAGGAATGGGAAGAAAAACAGAAAGTTCATGCGGATGCCATTGAGGAACAGAAAAAGAAAGACGAAGAGCGAATCCGTAAAGAGCGTGAAGCTGCCGAGAAAAGAAGAGAGGCAGAACGTCTTGAGATAGAACGCAAGGCAGCAGAAGCAGAGGCTGCAAGAAAAGCAGCAGAGGAAGAGGCTGCAAGAAAGGCGGCAGAAGAAGAGGCTGCGAGAAAGGCAGCAGAGGAAGAAGCTGCAAGAAAAGCAGCGGAAGAGGAGGCTGCAAGAAAGGCAGCAGAAGAAGCGGAGCGAAAAGCAGAACTGGAAGCAATCGTTCAGATGGCAGAAAAAGACAGAGATCCGGGTCTTGAAGGTAAGACACAGAGACTTCCGGATGATATTCTCGAACTTGTAGAGCAGCTCGAAAGCAGAGTTGCAGGCGCAGAGGCTGCGAAAGAGATGGAAGCAGAACTGACGGAAGAAGATGAGATGGAAGAAGAGATCTTCGGAGGTGCAGAAGACGATTTTATCGGTGGAGAAGAGACAGAACTTCCAGAGATTGATGAAGAATATTTACAGGCAGAGTTTGAGAATGAAGCTGCATATGATGATATGGAATATGCAGAGGAAGACGACTTTGCCGAAGAAGAATACGAAGAAATAGAAGCCGAGGAAGACTTCGAAGAAGATTTCGAAGAGTACGACGAGGAAGACGACTTTGACGAGGAAGAATATGAAGAAGTAGAAGCCGGTGACGATTTCGAAGAGTATGAAGAAGTAGAAGACGGCGAGGATTTCGAAGAGTATGAGGACGAGGACGACCTCGAGGATGCGTACGAAGAGGATTTTGCCGAAGAAGAATATGAGGACGATTTCGACGACGACTTCTCAGAAGACGATTTTGATGAATTCGATGAAGCTGAGGATGAAGATGATTTTGAGGCGGATTTTGATGAAGAGGACTTTGAGGAAGACGACTTTGAGGAGGATGAAGAGGATTTCGATCTTGACAGCTTTTTTGCCGAGGAAGAACCGGTGAAGGCAGCGGACTTTGAAATTGAGGAACCGTCAGAAGCAGAGATTCAGAAGCGTATTAAGAAGTCCAAGGGAAGCGGTGTTCCGTTTGATACCGGATTCGTTGTTACCGGACGCTATGATTTAAGTGCTACCAGTGAAATTGGATTAAAGGCAGGACTTACAGAGGAACAGAAAAAGTTATTCTCATACTTTGTACCGGTTCGTGGAATGAGTGAGCAGATCGTAGAAGTTCTTGATAATGATCGAAGAGCTCAAAGAGAAGGCACATCAAAGACAGGAAACCTGCTCGTAATCGGAAGAAAAGGTTCCGGTAAGACGGTTCTTGCAGTAGATATTGTAAAAGCGATTCAGAAGCAGAGAAACTTAAAGCAAGGTAAGGTTGCGATTGTAACCGGAGAATCTTTGAATAAGAAAGAACTCTCTAATATCATTCAAAAGCTGCGCGGTGGAGCGATCATTATCGAGAAAGCAGGAAAGCTGAATGCGAGAACGGTAAAAGAGTTAAGCTATCTGATGGAAAAGAAGACCGGAGAGATGCTCTTTGTTCTGGAAGATCAGAGAAAGCCGCTTGAGAGAATATTGACCGCAAATCCTGACTTCAAGAGAAAATTCACATCCAAGCTTGAGCTTCCGGTATTTATCAATGATGAACTGGTGACATTTGGTCAGACCTATGCAAAAGAGAATGGATATAAGCTGGATGAGATGGGTATTCTTGCATTGTACAGCAGAATTGATGTAATGCAGAGAGAAGATCACGCAGTGACTGTTGCAGAAGTAAAGGAAATCATGGATGAAGCGATTGCTCATTCACAGAAGGCAAATGTAAAACATCTTGCGAGAAGAGTATTCGGAAAGAGTACAGATGATTCTGACAGAGTAATTCTGAAAGAAGAAGATTTTAAGATTTAATTTCAAATGGACATTCTTATAAAAAGTGTCGGTTATCGTAGAAAACCGACACTTTTTTCACTAATTTCAGTGAAAGGATTGGTCAGATTGTACAGGTATGCTTGAATTTTAGTTTGTCCTAAAGTATAATATTACTATAATTGCTTCGGAATGTGAGGGATGAATCTATGGCAGCTAAGAAAAAGAAACCATATGAGATTGGAGAACTTGATCAGTATCTATTTGGGCAGGGAAACCATTATGAAATATATAAAAAATTAGGTTCTCACCGTGTGAAGAATGGGAAACAGGAAGGGGTATACTTTGCAGTATGGGCGCCGCATGCAGAATCTGTTTCCGTAGTCGGAGAGTTTAATGACTGGGATGTAGAGGCAAATCCTATGGTGAGAGAGGAGCCTTTGGGAATTTATACGTGCTTTGTGCCGAAGGTAAAAGAGGGGACGCTGTACAAATATTGTATTGAAACATATCAGCATGAATATATTTTTAAGGCAGATCCTTTTGCGAATTATGCAGAGCTTCGTCCGGGAACTGCATCCAAGGTTGTGGATATCAGTCATTTGAAGTGGACGGATGATAAGTGGATGGAAGCAAGAAAGACATGGAAGAATGAAGAAGAACCTATGTCAATCTATGAGGTACATATCGGCTCATGGAAGCGTCATCCGGGACGAGAGGATGAAGGCTTCTACAGCTATCGTGAATTCGGTAAGGAGATTGCGGCATATGTCAAGGATATGGGCTATACACATATTGAGTTGATCGGTGTTGCAGAGCATCCGTTTGACGGTTCATGGGGATATCAGGTGACCGGATATTATGCTCCGACATCCAGATACGGAACACCGGAGGACTTTGCGTGGATGATCAATTATCTTCACCAGAATAAGATCGGTGTAATCCTTGACTGGGTACCGGCTCATTTTCCAAGAGATGCACATGGACTTGCTGATTTTGACGGAACGCCGACATTCGAATATGCAGATCCAAAGAAGGGTGAGCATCCGGACTGGGGAACAAAGATTTTTGACTACGGAAAGAATGAGGTTCGCAATTTCCTCATTTCCAACGCATTATTCTGGGTAGAATACTTTCATATTGACGGTCTGCGTGTGGATGCTGTGGCATCGATGCTCTATCTTGACTACGGAAAGCAGGATGGACAGTGGATTGCTAATAAATATGGTGAAAATAAGAATCTGGAAGCGATTGACTTCTTCAAGCATCTGAATTCTGTTGTTCTCGGCAGAAATCCGGGAGCGCTTATGATTGCAGAAGAATCTACTGCGTGGCCAATGGTGACCGGTCCGGTAGAGGATGATGGACTGGGCTTCAGTTTGAAGTGGAACATGGGATGGATGCATGATTTTATAGAGTATATGAAGTTAGATCCTTATTTCAGGAAAGATAACCATAATCTGATGACATTTGCAATGAGTTATGCTTACAGCGAGAATTATATTTTAGTTCTTTCTCATGATGAGGTTGTGCACTTGAAATGTTCGATGCTCAATAAGATGCCGGGACTTGGCTTTGATAAGTATGCGAATTTGAAAGTCGGATATGCATTTATGATGGGACATGCCGGTAAGAAACTGCTCTTTATGGGACAGGAATTTGCACAGCTTCGCGAGTGGAGTGAGGAACGGGAACTTGACTGGTATCTGCTTGCAGAGAGAGAGCATCAGGCAATTCAAAACTGGGTGAGAGATTTATTGCATCTGTATAAGAAGAATAAGGCAATGTACGAACTGGATCATTCGTGGGAAGGCTTTGAATGGATCAATGCAGATGATGCTTATAGAAGTATTTTCAGCTTCGTGAGACATTCGAAGGATAATAAGAAGAATCTGTTGTTCGTATGCAATTTCACTCCGATGGAGAGAGAAGATTATCGAGTTGGAGTTCCGAAAAGAAAACAGTACAAGCTTGTTCTAAATAGTGATGAAGAAAAATACGGCGGAACAGGAGAAGAAAGACCGCTTGTATATAAGGCGGAGAAGAAGGAGTGCGACGGAAGGCCATATTCCTTTGCTTACAGTCTGAAACCATATGGAGTAGCTATATTTGAATTTTAAATAATTTTTGTGTTAATGAAGTGTGCCTTCTGTTTGTTTGGAAAGGGATAGAACGATTCCGTGAAAACAAACAGAAGGTTTTTGTATGGGAGGGTCCAATGGAAAATTCATATGTACTTCAATTGTCAGATTCAAAATTTAAAGATTTGATGTTGTGCTTTTGTGGTTATGCACAGTGCAGTTCAAGGCATTATTTCGGACCGGCGGCGAGACCGAACTATTTGATTCACTACATTTTGTCCGGAAAAGGCGTATATCAGGTGGGAGAGAAACGCTATGAACTGCAGGCTGGTCAGGGGTTTTTGATTGAACCGGAGGTGCTGACATTTTATCAGGCAGATAAGGATGATCCATGGACATATTGCTGGATTGGCTTTGGTGGAACGCGGGCAGAGGAATATGTCAGAGATATTGGATTGAACAGCAATCACCTGATCTTTCAGTCAGAAAACGGAAAAGAGCTGAAAAAAATCATATTGAATATGATGAAATTAAAGGAAATGAACATAAGTAATCAGTATCGTCTGCAAAGCCTGCTGTATGATTTTTTTGCAGTGCTTACACAGGATGCGGTTGTGGACGGAAGTGAAGAGGAATCAAAAGAAAGTATTTATATCAGCCATGCAATACAATATATCAGAAATCATTATGCAGATGATCTGAAGGTTGTGGATATTGCGAATTACGTTTGTATAGACAGAAGTTATCTGTATAAATTATTCGAGAAAACTTTACAGATGTCACCAAGAGATTTTCTGATACGTTTTCGGATTTCCAGAGGAAAGGAACTGCTGACAATTACAGAACGTTCGGTTGAAGAAATTGCGGCTGCCTGCGGATATAAGGATTTTCGCGCGTTTTCCAAAGTGTTTAAGAAATTGATCGGCATGTCTCCGTCCAAGTACAGGACAGAACATCGGGAAGAAGTACGGAAACGTCTGTATGCGGCGGAACAAAATCTGGATGAATTAATGAAAGACGAAAATTTGCTGCACTTAAAGCAGAAATAAGCTTCCTGTATAATTCAAAGTGTAGAAAATAAATGATTTTACAAAAATAGATACCTAAGTTAAACTGTCATTGCTGACCAGCCAGTTAGCAAATGAACAGAATAAGGAAGGTATCTACAAATGAATTGTACACAAAACAAGAAGATTGAGCAAGTAAAAGAAACAACAATGATCGTTGGAATTGATGTTGGAAGTGAAAAGCATTATTTCAGAGCTTTTAACTGGAGAGGCATTGAACTTACCAGAAAGCCTGTATTGTTTTCAAACTCTATGGAGGGATTCAACAGCTTTTACAATACGATTGTGGAACTGATGCAGGAAAATAAACTTGAAGAGGCAATGGTAGGAATTGAACCAACGGGTCACTACTGGTTTGATCTTGGGCAGTTCATGGGAGGAAAGAACATAAAGTTTGTAATGGTAAATCCCCACCATGTACATAAGACCAAGGAGTTAGATGATAACAGTCCATCTAAAAATGACAGAAAAGATCCACGGATTATTGCGGGACTTGTAAAAGATGGAAGGTATTTTTATTCATATATGCCGACTGGTGTATATGCAGAACTGCGGAATGCTTCAAATCGCCGGTTTGTACTTGTAGAAGAACAGACCAGGACGAAAAACCGTCTGCAGAAATGGATTGCAGTGTATTTCCCGGAATATAAGGGGATTTATACACACATAGATGCCAAAGGAGGACTGATGGTGTTAAAACAGGCACCGACTCCTGAGGAGATAACAAAACTTGGAGAGGAAGGTATCATAAAGATATGGAAAGATGCAAAACTCCGAGGAAACGGGCATAAGAAGGCAATGAAGATCCTGAATGCGGCAATGAGAAGCATAGGGTTAAAAGCGGGCCTTACAGAAGCACGGATGGAGATGCAGGATCTGATAGAGGATTATGAACTCCAGACAAAACGCCTTGAACGGGTCAATGACCTGATCAAAGAACTGTGCCGGCAGGTCAGGTATGCGGATAAGCTGCTTGAAATAAAAGGCATAGGAATAACAACAGTAGCTGGTTTCATAGCAGAAGTTGGTGATATCACGCGCTTCGATAGCACGAAAGAACTTCAGAAACTGGCAGGATTGGAACTGGTGGCAGATAGTTCCGGTAAGCACAATGGAAGGACAAAGATAAGCAAAAGAGGGCGCAAGCGTCTCCGTTATCTTCTTTTCGAGGCTGCGATATCGGTAGTGGGAAAGAATGAAGAATTCAAAGAAATCCACAGGTATTATACCACTAGAGAAAAGAATCCATTAAAAAAGATGCAGTCACTGATAGCTGTAGCCTGTAAGTTGATAAGAGTATTCCATGTGATTCTTACCAAGGGAGTTAGCTATGATGCATCAAAGATGCTGGAAGATATCCGACATCCGAAAGAGCAGCTGAAGGCTGCATAACAGAGCAATAAAGAACAACCATAATGATTACAGGAAGCGTCCACCGAAAGGTGCTGTAATTGAAGTGTTTGATCAGTAATGAAAGTACAAAGAATGAGCTGGTAGCCGGCAGGAATTTTCTCCAGAGGGCACGACCCTGTAAATAAGCTAAGCTGGCGCCCCGGTTATGGACAGGCAGAACGAAGGAAGTGAGGACCCACCGTAAGGAGGATGATCCTGTTGGACATGAGAGGTGAGCTGCCATATAGGGATGGGTACACATCGAGGCCATTTAGAACGGATAGTGATGACGTTTTATTTGGTGCACCCATTATTACTATATATCTGCCCTGTATGAGGTAAAGATCACTCCATAACCTTAGTTCTATTCAATGACAGGTATTAAAAAGTATTGAATTTATTGAAAAAACACTTGATTATATGGAGAGTGGATACACCTCGAAATTGGGTGTAGATAAATGTGAAATATTCTTGCGTGAATTGGGCAGACTGCCCATGCAAGGATAGGTTTAATGTATCATTTCTGCGATGTTATTGCAATGAAAAAATTGATAACTTTGGGTGTTTTCTGGACAAGCGGGAATTCTTGCTATGAATCTTTAAAAATGATATACTGAATTTGATTTACAAAAAGCAAAAGAATACGAAAAAGTATCAGAAAATGAGAAAAAGGATGATAAAATTATGAATTATGGAAATATAAAAGAATATGATATTGCCAATGGAGAAGGCGTGAGAATCAGCCTCTTTGTATCCGGCTGCCGACACCATTGTAAGGGTTGTTTTAATGCAGAAACATGGGATTTTAATTTTGGTCAGCCCTATACGAAAGAAGTGGAAGACAGAATCATAGAGCTGATGAAACCTATGTATGTACAGGGATTTTCTCTTTTGGGAGGAGAACCGTTTGAGCCGGAAAATCAGGTGGAATTGGTGAAACTTCTTCGGAGGATCAAAGAGACTTATCCGGCGAAGAATATCTGGTGTTACACGGGGTATCTCTATGATGTTGATCTGCCGGAAGGTGGCAAAGTGCATACGGATGTAACAGAAGAGATGCTGTCTTATATTGATGTGCTGGTTGATGGAGAATTTGTTCAGGAGAAGAAGGATATTACGCTCAAATTCAGAGGCAGCAGCAACCAGCGGGTGCTAAGATTAGAAAATGGGAAAGTAGTGGAGCATTTATTTGATTCGTAAATGAGGAGGCGTGGCTATGAATCCGGTATATGAAAAGTTATTAAAATGCTATGAGTCTATGAAGGAAGAGATTCCATTTCGCCCGAAGATCGCGTTGATCTTAGGTTCCGGTCTTGGGGATTACGGTGAGGAGATTCGTATTGAGAAAACAATTTCCTATCTTGATATCGAAGGATTTCCGGTGTCTACCGTTCCGGGACATAAGGGGAGATTCCTCTTTGGCTATGTGGAAAATGTTCCGGTGGTGATCATGCAGGGAAGAGTGCATTATTATGAAGGGTATTCCATGACAGATGTTGTGCTTCCGGTGCGCCTTATGAAGCTGATGGGAGCAGAGGTGCTGTTTCTTACGAATGCATCCGGCGGAGTAAATCATGAATTTTCCGCGGGAGATTTCATGCTGATTCAAGATCAGATTGCGGATTTTGTTCCATCACCTCTTATCGGGGCAAATATTGAAGAACTGGGTCCGAGATTTTGTGATATGTCTGAGGTTTATGATAAGAAGCTTCGAGAGATTATCAAAGATACTGCAAAAGAACTGGGTATTCCGCTGAAAGAAGGGGTTTATATCCAGCTTACCGGACCTAACTTTGAGACGCCGGCAGAAGTCCGTATGTGCCGCATACTGGGGGCAGATGCTGTGGGTATGAGTACCGCCTGTGAAGGAATTGCAGCGAATCACATGGGGATGAAGATCTGCGGTATTTCCTGTATATCCAATCTTGCATGTGGAATGACAGAAGAGCCGCTAAGTCATGAAGAAGTGCAGGCAACTGCGGACCGGGTAGCTCCTTTATTTAAGAAGCTGATTACTGCTTCAATCGTAAATATAGCAGAAAGTCTGTAAGTCGCATGAGAAAGGCGGGGGAGCAGAATGAAGATAAGAATATATAATGCGAAGATTCTCACGATGGCAGAGGGAGAAGGTATTATTGAGGGAGAGATTCAGATAGAAGGGAATCGCGTTGCATATGTGGGAACGAGCGGAAGCTTTGATGCCGAGGCATTGCAGAAGGAGTGGGACCGAGAGATTGATGCCAAGGGGAATCTGGTGATGCCGGGGTTCAAAAATGCACATACACACTCAGGAATGACATTTCTGCGGTCGTATGCGGATGACCTTCCACTTAACGAATGGCTGAATGAACAAGTATTTCCGATGGAAGCAAAGCTTACAGAAGAAGATATTTATCATTTGTCAAAGCTTGCCATTATGGAATATCTCACCAGTGGGATTACTGCGAATTTCGATATGTATCTGACCCCGGATGCCATTGCGGAAGCATCTAAGGATTGTGGTTTTCGTACGGTGATTGCAGGAGCGTTAAATGATTTTACACAATCTCCGAAGCAGCTTTCTGATTGGTATGAAAAGTATAATCACGACCATGAACTGATATCCTTTCACCTTGGTTTCCATGCGGAGTATACAACTTCGGGAAAACTGTTAAAAGAAGTGGCTTCGCTGGCACAGAATTATCACGCTCCGGTCTATACACATAATTCTGAGACCATAAGAGAAGTGGCGGAATGTAAAGCGCGCACCGGTATGACGCCGACCGCGTACCTTGACAGCCTTGGGATGTTCGAATACGGAGGCGGAGGATATCACGGGGTATATTTGACAGAAGAAGATATGGATATTTTTAAGAAGCATGATCTGTCTGTGGTGACGAATCCTGCGTCTAATATGAAGCTTGCAAGTGGAATTGCGCCCATTGCAAGACTTATGGAGAGGGGAATCAACCTTGCGATCGGAACAGACGGACCGGCAAGCAATAACTGTCTGGATATGTTCCGTGAAATGTTTCTGGTTACAGGCCTTACAAAGCTTCGCGAAAATGATGCTTCCGCCATGCCTGCGGAGGAAGTGCTCAAGATGGCCTGTGTGGGCGGCGCTTATGCCATGGGGCTTACAGACTGCGACTGCATCCGAAAAGGAAAACTGGCGGATCTGGTTTTGATCGATCTGCACCAGCCTAATATGCAGCCTGTCAATAATATCGTAAAAAATCTGGTTTACAGCGGCAG
>OGPC01001284.1_pt1 | contig 17028 bp, 15 predicted proteins | sample 1552911 | NCBI WGS metagenome assembly OGPC01 (sample SAMEA2580248, study PRJEB22360) | human gut metagenome | biome: human gut; feature: human-associated habitat; material: faeces | place: Denmark | collected 2008/2010 | reverse complement strand
ACGGATCTGCATCTCCGCCGGAAGGATATCCTTCATGCCGGTAACCGGTTTCTTTTTCAATGCCATGTTTGTTTCTCCGTTTCTTTTTGTTTTTTCTCTTTTTATCATCCTGCGGTTCCATGCGTGAAAGCAAGTAAACATATCGAGCTGTATTAATCTTTTCTTCTGTGTTTCTTAGCAGTTCAACCAAATGATAGAGAAAAGCCATACCATGATCTTCTGACTGTTTAAAATATTCATCTAAAGTTATAAGCTTTTCGTTTATTACATTTTTTTCAAACTCCGACCATGAATATCTATGATCTTCAACAACTGCTATATCACCGTTTTTTGCAGATTCTTCCGTTTTATATGTACTTGTTTCAAACAATGCAATGGCATTTTTCCCAACCAATCCTTTTGCATAATCTTCTAACGCTGCTACTTCTTTCGCCATCACATTCAATGGATCTTTTGGTGGATATACTCCTATTCCTCCAGAAATTGTTAATGTTCCCTGTGTGAATTTATGAAATGCATTTCGCAAATCGATAAATGCTGCAAGTACATCATTCCAGGCACCTGCCAAAAACACATCGTCTCCACCAGAATATACAATGACTACCTTTCGTTCCTCAGTTTTTGAGATAATCCCCGTGCTTTCTTCTCTTAATATGTTATTGATATAGCACTTAAAGAAAAGAGATAATTGTCTGGATAATGTAGCTGTTCTGGAAATTGTAGTGTATGTGTTTTCACCGTTTTTTCCTTGAAATCCATGTACAAATGTTGTTCCTAAATTATCCACATCTGCTCTCAAGATTCCTATACGCTTTACACCAGAAGACTGCTCTGCAAGCTTCTCAAATGTATCGCCAGTTGTATAATCACCTACCCACAGTTTGGTTGTAACATGTTTTCCTGTATATATTCTATTTTTTGTATAACAACGAACATAAGTATCTTGTTCCATCCGTTTACGAAGACTTTGTTCCGTATCTGCCACAAGATAACGTCCAAATGGTAACGGAACAGAATCTTTTTCAGATACACACATTATAGTGAAAAAATCATCATATAGAATACTACCGGACATTTTTTCAAGTGCATAACAAATTGGGCACTTGTCATCAATTAACTTTGCCGCTCTCCTACATACTTTACATTCCCTTTCTCCTTCATGCCTTCTGCTGTTCAATTTTATAATCATGTCTGCATTGTATCGATGCGTCTTTTTTCTTGAAATATGTTCTGAAATTTTCTGATATAAATCAGAATAGGCTCCTTCAGGCACATTTCTTAATGCATTCGCACTTGCTTCTGCATCCCCACCAGCCACATATAATGCTGTGTCAAAAGTTTCAAGAAGCCATCCATTCAGCTCCCTCTCATTTTTTTCCAAAATATCTTTGGCATGCATTGTATTAGGTACCAGCAAATAACAATGTCCGCCACCTGTATAAATCAAATTCGCCCGACAAAGTGAAAGTTTTTCCAGAAGTTCATCCACAATATGTTCCATCATAATTTCCAAATAAAAACTTCTGGCTCTTAATCCTTTTAATGCACCTTTTTCCCCGATTGTATAGATAAAATTTTGTATTCCTGATATATCCATTGAATAAAGCAAAAACATTTTTTCTTCATAGGATTTTTTTGCATCTTCCAATAATCGCATTCGGTAATTTTGTTCCCCATTTTCTTCCAAATACTGTTCTACACAAGATGCTATCGCTGCTGTCATTTTCACATGATCATACAGAGAAATATCTGCCAGTTCCTTTTTAGAAGTTGATGATGGTATGTATGAAAGATTCGCCTCCAATACAGATAATAATGAATTTAAATACTCTTCATTTAACTCAATTCCCTTAATATTATCTGTAATGTTTCGCACAACTGTTTGGTAAAATTGTTCATCCATCGCAATTGGCTCATTCGTCGGATAATTTATACCACTTTCTGGATTCAGCACCTGCATCGCATAATGCTCATCGCCACGATTTCCATTCAAAATATTAAACACACTAGCCAATGGCATTTTTTTATCAAATCCCATTTCTTGCTCTGATGCATCTCTCCGATCACTAAATGCCGCAACATTATCGGCATAATACGTTACATATGCGCAATCATTATCTGAAAGTGTTGCATTTTTCAAATACGCCGCGTGATGATATCGGATACAATTGAGAATTTCTGTATCTTCCACCAGTGCTTCCGTTTTCAAATATTCATAGCCGCTCTGGCTGTGATTTCTCCCATCACCACTTCGATACACTACTTTTCCAATATCATGAAGCAAACTGCCAATAATAAGTTTTATCTGCCTATCTGTAATCATTTTCTTCCCCTTTCATTTAGTTTTATACATCCCATTCCCAACGAAGTTTTTATTCCTATTCCAGAGTATTCTCCAAACTCAAATAACATATTTGCAAAATTGGTCATTGTTTTTGTACCTGTCAATTTAATTGTAATTTTTCCTATGAATGCAGGTATCTTTACCTTTTCCACAAAGAAGTTAACACTTTTCAAATCATAACGTACAATTTGAGAATTCTCGCATAACTGTTCTAATGTTTCTTCATCCACCATACCCTCATCACGTGCTGCTGAATCATACTTGCTCATTAGGCTTTGATAGATTCCTCTTAAATCTGGATAAAAAACATATTTTCCTTTTTGTTTAAACGCAGTTGGAGCTATAAAATGAACATTGATATAGGGACTATTCTCCGTTTCATAAAAATGATCCATTAATTCCTGATAAGATATTTCTGTATATTTTCTTTGAATAATATCTATTTTTATATTTTTCTTTTACTTGCCTTGATATGGAATAATCAATTACTGGGTCAAGGAGCATATTCCACACAGAATCAACAATAATTGTCTGCACCGCCTCTTTATTTAGTCCACAAATAATCCAATACCATGTTTCGTCTCTATATTCCAAATGTTGACTATATGGATGTAATTGAGACAGATGTAAATAATCTGCATATTCTGAGGGAATTAATTCCATTAATACTCCATGAAACAAAGACGCCATCTGATAATTTATCTCCTCCGCACATCTTAATTTCAATTCTAATTTTCCTAGCATTTCATCACTCCAATATATTTTTGAAAATCTTTTATTCATTCAATTATTTTTACAGTCAGTATAACATATCTGAGTGTTTTTTTGTGCTTTTTTTACATTTTTAATGTATTTTTTACCTTTTTTTTCACATTCGGCACAAATATATTTCCTTTTTCGCTTACTTTAATCATCTCAATTTATGATATCGTAAAAGAAAAAACATCCAGGAAGATTTTCCTTCCCAGATGTTTTATCTCATATTAGTCCTATCTTACTACCTATTGTATGCTATTCAATGTCATTCTTAACGTTCTAATATTTTTCACTTATTCACACCATTACTTTTCATTCTCAAAAAACATCTGTGCATACTCCACATTCGAAATCCCATTATACCGATTCAGATCCACAAACACATCATATTTTTCATCTCGACTCTGACCCATCCATCTTTCAGGAGAATCTCTTCTACTGAAATGAAATGTGCATTTCTGATTGTACCAAACGTTTTCCATTCGTTAGCACATTCGATATTCCGTTCCTCAAGTGTCAAAGCAACATTTTCGTTTTTCTTTCCCATATAGCTATAATCCGCCTTTCCGAAAAATAGTATACGTTCCAAGAACATATGTTTTATTTTCTGTTACCTTGCATATTATATTGTATGGATATCCGTGTACCAACATATTTTTTATTTTTATGTTTTGTCCTTTTATGATAAAATAATTCCGTACACTGCCCACAGGTCAAAAGAGACCTCTAATCATGGCATATTCAAAGGCAACAAACCAATTTGCAATAAAATAAAAAAGAAAGGACTACATATGCCTTCATATCACATTTTTTCAGCTACAACTACACAGGTACCATATTTATACCAAAATTTTATCATCCCCTATTTCCCTGCAAAGGAAGTAAAACCGTTAAAAAATATCCTTCGCATGATGGATACGAAACTTTACAGAGTCCTCTGCATCACTTCCGATCAGCATGATTTTTCCTTGAAAAATAACGAATCTAATGTTGAAGGAGTTGCTTTTCTTACTACCTGCCCTGATGCTGATTTTTATCTATTAGATTATCTGGCAATACATTCTACTTCCCGTTCCAAGGGTCTGGGCAGCCTTCTTTTAAATGAATGTGTGCATTTTACAGATGGACTACCTGTTATTATAGAGACGGAATCCATTGAAACAGCCAAAAATGACACACAGCGCTGTCAACGGATAAATCGTAATCGTTTTTATACAAAAAACGGAGCGCAGCCAACCGGCATACGCTCCTGCATTTTTGATACAACATATGATAACTGGATTCTTTCTCAGACTCCTTCAGAGCTGACGCAGGAAGAACTTCGTGACCGCCTGCGCAAACTGTACCACTTTATGGTTCCGAATATTAACTTATATGAAAAATCAATAAAGATTCCTTATTGATACCAAGATTTTTATTCACATATAGAAATATATTCACATGTACATTTACATACATTCGTATATATTTTTATATAGTGCAAAACCTTTATCCAATACCGATTCATCAAAATCAAACACCGATTCATGATGCAATCCTCTGATCTTGGTTCCCAAAAGCATATAAACTGCCTTTCCACCCTGCTGTTCTACCAGATCCATAAACACAGCACCATCGTCACTGGCGCCAAAATCCTTCGTCAACATATAATCCGAAAAACCATCCGAAAAACAACCATTCTGTTTCGCCACCGCCAGTACTTTCTGACTAAGCGCCTCATCACTGGCAGCACTGACGCTCTCTCCCTGAAACTGCACTTCATATGTAACACCATACTCTTTCGCTGCCCGCTCAATACAGGAAAGTGCCTGCTCTTTCATATAAGTATTCAATTCCCCGGTTTCGCCTCTTGTCTCCACAATCATTTTTGCATGTGCAGGAATCGTATTACGTGCTTCTCCGGCCTCCAGTTTTCCCACGTTCAATCGTGTGATTCCAATTTCCGGTCGTGGAAATGCCTGCATATCCATAGCAGCCTTTGCTGCAGCCAGCAAAGCATTACGTCCTCGCTCTGGTGCCAATCCCGCATGAGCACTTTTTCCAGTAAAAGTTACATCAAATTTGCTGGTAGCAAGAAAACCTTTTGCACCTGCCACAAAGGTATCATCCGGTGCAAATCCGATATGGCAGCAATACATTTCGTCTATTTTGCCAAAATTCCACTGATGCCGGAAAGCGAAGGCACCACGCACGCCTTCTTCCGCCGGTTGAAAAATAAACATATATCGACCGCACACTTCTGCCGGTATTTTGTTCTGTATCTTCCGTTCTGCTTCCTGATTTAACACGTTCTCTATTGTTTGTTTCTTTTTACCACATTGCTCTGCCACATACTCTGCAAACGTCAATCCCAGTGCCATATGGCCGTCATGTCCGCATGCATGAGAAACACTCGGATATTGTGAAACAAACTGTTCCTTTACCGGCGCTCGATCCGCATCCATACTTTCTGTTACAGTCAGCGCATCCATATCAAACCGAAATGCCTTCGTTTTTCCATCCCGTTTCGTATCTAAAATTGCCACAATTCCGGTACAATGATCCATCCGTGTCATCCATGCTGCCACTTTTTCTTCCGATATGCCCTGTTCAGCCGCCAGCTTCACTGCCCGCTGCTCCCAGAGAATTGTTTCCTCCTCCGTTGGCGGATCCATTCGTTTCTCATCCTTCAGAATCTCCCTGCCAACATATACCTCAAACCCCGCTGTCTCCAGATGCTCTGCAATAAAAATCGTTGCAAAAAGAGTCAGCCAGCCCGGTTCCGGATATTTATGAAATAATCTGCGATATACAACCGTCTTCTCTCCCACGCATCCATTTTCTCCATTGATTTTCTCACTTTCTACTAAAAACTCATCTTGTTTGAATAAACATGCCATAACTGAAATTTTGTTCATTACCTCTCGTAGGTCAAATATTATTTTAACTTTTTCAACACCTCCACTGTCAACTCCCAGTTTCGTTTCACAGAAGAAATACTAATTCTCTCCCGTGTCGTATGGATATCATTAATCTGTGGTCCATAAGAAATGCAATCCAACCCCGGCAGTTTTTCACTGAAAATACCGCACTCCACTCCGGCATGAATCGCCGCTGTCTCCGGCTTTTTGCCTGTGATCTCCTCGTAAGTCTCGATCATCAACGGACGTATCTTTGAATCCGGCTGATACTCCCATGCAGAATACACACCTGAAATTCTGCAATATCCACCAAACACTTTTGTCAGATGCTCCATCTGGCGCATAAGCCACTCTTTCTCACTGGTAACACTGCTTCGCACAGAAAATGTCATGGAAATCTCATCCTCTGTCTGCTCCAAAATTCCCATATTTAAGGAAGTCTGTACACTGTCCGGGAACTCCGGAATTCGCTTCTGCACACCGTTCGGCAAATGGATCAGCAGAGCCATCAGTTTCTGCACAGTCTCTTTCGTCAGTACTTCAAATTCTCCGCACTCTTTTTTCTCCACATAAATGTGCAGATCCGGGTCTGTAAAAAGATGTTCCTTTTTTAAAATTGCCTCAAATGCAGAAACTGTATCTTCAAATACAGCAATATTTTCTTCCGGAACTACCAGAACCGCATCACACTGTTTTGCAATGGCATTTTCCTTCTCACCACCATTTGCAGAAACAATGGCAAAATCAGTTTTTTCCATACAATAAGCTAAGAAACGACCAAACACCTTATTTGCATTGGCACGCTCTTTGTTAATCTCCATACCGGAATGACCGCCCATCAGTCCGTCAATATGCCACTCAACCATCTGACCGGACACATTTTCTTTATGTACCGGCAGGCAGCAAGCTACCGTTGCAGCACCCGCACATCCGATCAGGAAAACACCTTCATTCTCAGAATCCATATTCATCAGGATTTTTCCCGTCAGGTCAGAAGCATCCAGTGCCGTTGCTCCTGTCAGTCCAACTTCCTCTCCAACAGTAAAAACAGCTTCCAGTGTCGGATGCGGAATATCATTTGCTGCCAGAATGGTCAATGCATAAGCCACTGCAATTCCATCATCCGCACCAAGGGATGTTCCCTTTGCCTGCACCCAGTCACCATCAATTTCCAATAACAATCCATCTTTTTCCAGATCCAGTGTACAGACCGCCTCTTTAACAGCAACCATATCCGTATGTCCCTGCAAAATTACCGTCGGTGCCTGTTCATACCCAGGTGTGGCATCTTTCCAGATGATCACATTGCCACATTCCTCCTGACGGTATTTCAGACCATGCTCTTTCGCAAAATTCACACAGCAATCACTGATCTGCTGCGTATTTCCGGATCCATGCGGGATACTGCAGATATCTTCAAAGTAAGAAAAAACTTCCTTCGGCTCTAAATTTTCTAACACTCTCATTCTGTCTATTTCCTTCTTTCCAATTTATTCAACTATATATATTTAACTCCAAAAATACATTGCATTTATCTACATAATATATTTCACTCCGTATATTCCATAAGCACTCTTATCTTGCAAAAAGGAATCTTATTCATATACATTCCATTTTTTAACTAACAATAATAGTCTTTTTCTACAATAAGTCAGAGCCATGCAACAACGACATGGCTCCGAAATTTCATTCTATCTCTTATTTCTCTTTTTTCTTCAAAGAAGACAGAATAAAGATGATTGCAAGCAGTGCAGCGGCAAATGCCATCCAGCCTGCCAAAACCTTCAGTCCCATCTTCGCAAACGTGTCATAATATCCCTTCAGATATACCACAACAATAATTGCCGGAAGGATATAGGTCATATAAAACTGAAGTTTATTAGAAATCTTCAGACCTTTTCCTTCGTTTGCCTCTTTGTGGAAATTATCCCATCCCCATCCGTTTTTCTTTACACAGAACAGGACAAAGATCATACTTCCAAGTGGAAGCAGGTTATAGGATACCAGAAAATCCTCCAGATCCATCACGGAACTTCCTGCGCCCAGCGGCTGGAAGCCGGATAACAGGTTGAATCCAAGCACCGCTGGCAGAGACAGCAAAATAATCAGCACAATGTTGAGCATAACCGCTTTTTTTCTGCTCCAGCCACCCATATCCATATAGAAGGATATGATATTTTCAAATACGGCAATAATAGTAGACAAGGCCGCAAAGGACATAAAGATGAAGAAACAGGTTCCCCACACTCTGCCGCCTGCCATATTATTAAATACGTTTGGTAAGGTGATAAACAGCAGGGACGGACCTGCATCCGGCTGTACACCATATGCAAAACATGCCGGAATAATGATAAACCCTGCCATTAATGCCACAAATGTATCCAGAATAACAATATTTTTTGCCTCACCCGGAATGGAATGTTCCCGTTTCTGATAACTTCCAAAAATTTCCATCGCTCCGATACCAACACTCAGTGTAAAGAATGCGTGTGTCATGGCGTCAAATACAACCGCACCAAGTCCACGGCTCTTGATGGCATCCAGATTCGGAACCAGATAAAATTTTACACCTTCCATGGCGTTTGGCAGCACCAGAGAATGAATTGCCAGAATGACGATCAGCACGATCAGAATACTCATCATGACTTTCATGATTTTTTCCATACCGCCCTGCAAGCCCAGTGCACAGATGCCAAATGCAATCAAAACCGCCAGAATCATCCAGCCAACCATCGTGCCCGGTGAGGTAAGCATATCGGAAAACGCACCGCCAACTTCATCCGCTGACATCGTTGACAGTTTTCCACTGGCACTGCGATAGATGTAAAACAGCATCCATCCGCCAACCATGGTGTAAAACATCATCAACAGATAGTTTCCCAAAATGGAAAACCATTTAAAGTGATGCCATTTTGTTCCTGCCGGCTCTAATTTTTCATAGGCCTTAGACGCACCCAGACGGCTGCCACGTCCAACCGCAAACTCGCTGATCAGAATCGGCAGTCCAAGGATTGTCAGAAATACCAGATAGATCAGAATGAAAGCCGCGCCTCCGTTCTGCCCACAAATATAGGGAAATTTCCACACATTTCCCAGTCCGACCGCGCACCCGGCAGACACAAGTATGAATCCCAACCGGGATCCGAATTTATCTCTTTCCTTCATAGTAAAAAGCCCTCTCTTTTTTATTCATCATTTCTTCCCACTCTCTGGGCAATGGATATTTCAGAACATAGGCACAGGAAACCTCCCCCTGCACCGCCGTCTGCTCCTCTTGTGCGATCACATAGAAGCCATAACGCTTGTATCGCTCGATATCCATCAGATTTCTGGCGCTGAGTCTGACATACATGGACCGACAGCCACTGCACCAGCATTTATACTGGATAAACTGTAATATCGCATCCAGATAACGGTAGTCCAGACACTTCTGCTCCAGATAAATCCGCCTGATCCAGAACTTTTCACAGACCTGTCCTGTCTCATCGAATTTCTGTTGATAAGAAAATTCTGCTGCTTTTGTACTGTTCTCCAGCACTTCATAAAAAACTTCCGAATTTTCCTCCTTTTTGCGCTCATATCTCATTCCTGCGTTTTGCCTCCATTATCTCAGTTGGAATTGAGACTCCCACTTGTGTAAGTGGCGAGTAATTAACCAATTATAGTCTAAGCTATAACGATAGTCTGTACTATAACTGCATAATGATCTCTCTTGCTTTTTCCTCAGAGATTGTAGATGCATAAACATTCTCGCCAAAAGTTGCAATGGCACCGATGCCATCCTGAATGACAAAACGTAATTTTCCATCACGTACTTTTTTGTCCGTATACAGTTTTTTCACCAGAGCTTCCCGGTCGATATATTCCGGAATCTCCGTTGGCAGGTTTGCACGTTTCAGCAATGCAATCACACGCTCAGCATCTGTCTCGGACAGATATCCCATATTCTGCGCCAGACGTGCCTCAGCAACCAGACCGATTGCCACTGCCTCACCATGCAGCAGACGGTAATCGCTGACAGTCTCCACCGCACGTCCCACGGTATGTCCAAGATTTAACACTTCGCGCAGGCCAAGCTCCCGCTCATCCTGCATAACCACATGATATTTGATGCTGCAATTTTTCTCTGCGATATGCTCACATGCTTCCTGATCCAACTCCAAAATTGCATCCATATGAGCTTCCAGATAATCGAAAAATACTGCATCTGCCAGACACGCATGCTTGATGGTCTCTGCCAGTCCGCTGTAAATCTCACGCTTCGGCAATGTTTTCCAGGTATCCAGATCCAGATATACTTTTTTCGGCTGATTGATCAGTCCGATCAGATTTGTTGCCAATGGGGTATCCACAGCTGTCTTGCCGCCCACAGAAGCATCTGCAGCTGCCAGCAGACTCGTTGCATAATTAATAAACGGTACCCCTCTGCCATATGTACCTGCGATAAATCCAGCCAGATCAGTAACCACTCCACCGCCCACTGCCAGAATACAGCAGTCACGGCGATAACCTTTTGCCAGCATCGCATCCTCGATCATCGCCTTTGTCTGGCGTGTCTTACTTTTTTCTCCTGCCGGGAACACAAAAACATCTGTCTGATATCCTGCATCCAGCAATTTCTGTTCCAGCGGACGCGCATACAACGGTTCCACATTGCTGTCTGTGATAATCGCAAATTTATGAAGTTTTCCAGCCACACCGACAAACAGATCCTCCACAACCCGATCCAGAAGTCCATGTCCGATTTCAATTTCATAAGAATCATCCACTATTTTTTTTAATTCCACCTCAAATTTAGGCATTCTTCTTTTCCTCTCCCAATCTTTTTTATATGTGCTCAAAATCACTGTACATCCACATAAATCATTGTTTCTAAGACAACTCATTCTGAACATATATTTTCACTATGTCTCTATAAAAAGTCATCTTTTTATATATAGTTGTTTTTTATTGTACCTAATTTCCACCCATTTGCCAACCTTAAAGTGAGAACTTTTCACTTCAACGCACGTTTCGGCAAAAGTTTTTTCACTTAAGATGGTACTTCTTTTTCTACTTACCGCTAGGCAAATTTTAATTTTTGTACTATACTGATGGGGACAACTATGAATAAGGGGAAATGCCGTGTTTTTTACAGGCGCGGCAGGCAAACATATGTTAAAAATAGGTTCTCATGTGAGCATGTCCGGAAAAAACATGTTCTTAAATTCTGTCAGGGAAGCTGCCGGATATGAAGCGAATACGTTCATGCTGTATACCGGGGCTCCACAGAATACCAGACGCAAACCGGTGGAAGAATTGAATATCGACGCTGGATGGGAAGCCATGCATCAGTACGGCATGGAAGAATTCGTCGTGCATGCGCCCTATATCATCAATCTGGCAAATACGGTAAAACCGGAAACGTTTCAGCTTGCTGTTGATTTTCTGACACTGGAAGTCCAGCGTACCGCTGCTATGAAAAGTCAGATTCTGATCCTGCATCCGGGAGCACATGTCGGTGCCGGTGTGGAAGCCGGAACAGCTCAGATCATCAAAGGGTTGAATGAAGTGCTAGCGGAGTCCGACGGATGCTATATCGCGCTGGAAACGATGGCAGGAAAAGGTAGCGAAATCGGAAGAACCTTTGAAGAACTCGCTGCTATTTATGACGGTGTCTGTCATCCGGAACGTCTGCGTGTCTGTTTTGATACCTGCCATACACACGATGCAGGTTACGACATTATAAATGATTTTGACGGTGTGATCGAACAGTTTGACCGGATTCTTGGAAAGGATCAGATTGCTGTATTTCATATCAACGACAGTAAAAACCCTTGTGGCGCACACAAAGACCGCCATGCAAATATCGGACAGGGTGAGATTGGTTTTGATGCATTGCACGCCATTGTTCATCATCCGGATTTTGAAAACATTCCGAAAATTCTGGAGACACCATACCTAGTCGATCCGGAAAATCCGAAAAAAACGTATCCACCGTACAAAGAAGAAATTGCACTGCTGCGCAGACCTTAAATTTTTATGCAGATAATTAAACCTATTTACAGGCATACTTTACATGCCGGTAACCAGACTTTTATTTGCGCTTAACTTTTTGCTTAACAAACAATTCATGGAGAAATACGATGACAATCTTTCAGATTCAATGTTTTTTGAATGTAGCTGAATACCTGAACTTCACAGAAGCCGCAAATCATCTGTTTGTGGCACAGTCTTCCTTAAGTCGAAATATTTCCAATCTTGAGGAAGAACTTGGGATGCAGCTTTTTGTCCGCACGAAAAAATATGTACGCCTCACACCCTGTGGTGCGGTATTATATGAAGATTTTTCAAAATTATTAAAATTAGGGGAAGCTGCCATACAGAAAGCCCGTAATGCCGAACTTGGAGAAAACGGCTCCATCGTACTCGGTGTCATCGAAACACAGCGTTCCGAAAACTTTCTGCCGCACACCCTGCATGCACTTCGTGAAAAGCATCCGAATATCAAAATCGATATCATCAGTGGGAACTTTCAGGAACTGCGGGAATCCCTGATGAATGACAAAATTGATATTGCGATAACGCTTGATTTTGACTTGGTTGATTATCCAACAGATGATATCATTTATCAGGTTTTCTTCGAATCTGCGCCAAAATGCGTCATGTCCAAGGCTCATCCTCTGGCAAAACAGGACGAAATTCACTTCGACTCTCTGAGTACCGAAACCATGATTGCCATTGATCCTGCCATTTCAAGAGGTGCCTACAACAATATCATACAATTTTGCGAAAGGCATGGATTTACACCGTCCCATACCATTTATGCATCCTCTATCCAAAACATTCTGCTGAAAGTAGAAGCCGGACTGGGATTCTCTGTACTGGATGAAAACTGTATCTCCAACTCCAATACCGCGGTACTGTCATTGCCATTTTATAAGACAGATCCACTGCATCTGGTCGCTGTATGGCGAAAAAACAACTTAAATCCGGTCATTCCGCTGTTCAACAAATATCTGCTGCCGGAGGAACGATAAAAATTAATTGTTAAAACGAAATGAATGGAACGAATCTTTCCGTAACTTACATGAAAAAAGACTCAACATTTAATCTAAGGGAGCGTCTTAGCTCCCGTGATTCAATATTGAGTCTTTTTTTCACTGCTTTTATTCCGTTTTTTCTTTCTGGAGCGCCAAAATATCCTGAATTTCTTCCGGCGAAATATGTGTATACTCACTAAGCTGTCTGATCGACGGATCCTGTGAATTCTCTTTCGCCAGATACTTACGTGCCTCATGCAGCAATGCTGCCTTTCCAAGCACTGCCTGCACCTGATCCGTATCACCAGTCACCTCACGGATATGGTTTTCAAATGCTGCCACTACCTGTTTTTCCAGATAGGAATCCAGCTCTGTGGCACCCTCCACTTCCGGCAACGCACTCAGTGCCATCCAGAGCGCCATATTTCCTTCCTGAATCAGATCCTCCATATTGACCGGCACATCATCGTACATACCTGCCATATGAATGATCCGCATCAACCATCCGTCTACAATTCCGTTGACAGCATCCTGATTTCCCTGCTGGATCTGCTGATACAGCTCCCGCATTTTTGCTTCGTCTGTCTCCCCGCGTCCTCTGACTTCGTCCAGATACATCCGATAATAAACGGAATCAGACAGTTTCTCCACATCTTTTGCCTGTGGCACATCCTCTTCTTCGTCTTCTGCGACGCGGTCAGTACCGATCTGAATATCTTTGGAAGAATCTGTCGTGGAATATACTTCCACCGTTTCTATCTCCTCAGCGTCTTCGGTAACTTCTTCCTCCTCTGCCACTGGTGCCTGTTTTGCTTCCGGCGGCAGATTCAGATACTCATATACCATTTTTTCCTGCTCCGGGGAAAGCTCCATTCCTTCAAAATATTTATGAACTTCCTCCGGTTTTATTTTTTCTCCGGATGTAGCTGCGATTTCCGCTACTTCATGTAATGTTTCCAGAAAAAGATTTTTATTGATCATGCGTCTGCGTTACTCCTTTTTTGATATTCTCCTGCAATAACCGGAAAAATTTCTCCGCATGGTAACCGTCATTGACTGCATGATGGAAACTGCCCGTTACCGGCAGCATCACACGTCCGTCTTGCTTGTAAAAACATCCCACCGTTGTAAATGGTGTATAACGCATATTGTCTCCGCCACGCTGATAAAACGTATCCGGAATGGAATAAGAGATCGCCGTAAATGAGGTATCCGGCGTCGTCGAAACATCGACGCTGTCCGGTCTGGCATCTTCGTAATAATAGAGGCGGTCAGCAGCTTCTGCTTTCTGCTTATCCTTCAGGAACTGCTCATAATATGTTTCAAAATCTTCGTTATACTTGGTCACCATGTGAGTGAACAGATGCGGTTTTGCACTTCTTCTCAGCGTATAGCTGGTGTTCATCTGATCATAATATCCTATTATACCATGGACTTTTCCGAAACGGTAGTCCACATCTGAATTTACTGTCTTTGTGATCAGCCAGCAGATCGTCGGATAAAATTTATATCCATGCTCTTTTATCTGTGCATATAGCTCTGTCATATCCAGTTGTACCGTCATTGCATAGGTATAACCATAAAATGCATCGTAAATCTCTTTCCGATCCCATGTATTTTCATCAATCTCATGAAACATATTCTCAAGTCCCCCTAATTTATTGAACGGAACGCAGAATAAGCATTCCCCCGCTTCAAGTGCGTAGAGCACTAAGCAGTGGATAAGGGGGATGCTTATGTCCGTTTTACCTCTTTTGCAGTCTGTCTCTTAATAACAATTCACGCATCACATATATTCCATGAATCCTTTTGCATGAATAACTACCATATCACTATTTGTGCAAAAATGTTACTTACGTTCATCCATCGGCACATAATCGCGTTCCTGCATGATACTCTTGTATGCCGGACGAATGATCTTATCCGCATTTACCAGTTCTTCTATGTGGTGTGCACTCCATCCAACGATTCGCGCCATGGCAAAAATTGGTGTATAAAGTTCCAGCGGAATATCCAGCATGCTATATACAAATCCACTGTAAAAATCGACGTTGGCACTTACACCTTTGTAAATCTTTCGTTTTTCTGCTATGACTTCCGGTGCCAGACGCTCGATCATGGAATACAGGGCAAAATCTTTTTCTCTGCCTTTTTCAATTGCAAGCGCTTCTACAAAATGCTTAAATACACGGGCACGCGGATCGGACAGGGAATATACGGCATGTCCCATTCCATAGATCAGACCTTTTCGATCAAATGCCTGCTTGTCAACCAGTTTTCCAAGGTAGGCTTTTACTTCGTCTTCATCGCTCCAGTCAGATACTTCCCGACGAATCTCATCCATCATCTGAACGACCTTGATATTGGCACCGCCGTGCTTTGGTCCTTTCAGTGAGGAAAGTGCTGCGGCAATAACAGAATATGTATCGGAACCTGCTGAAGTAACAACGCGGGTCGTAAAGGTTGAGTTATTTCCACCGCCATGCTCCATATGAAGCACCAGCGCAGCATCCAGAACCTGTGCCTCCAGTTCAGTGTATTTTTTATCCGGTCTGAGCATCAGCAGAATATTTTCCGCGGTAGACAACTCCGGCTGCGGACGGTGAATATACAAGCTCTCATCCCGAAGAAAATGATTATAGGAATGATAACCATATACGGCAAGCATCGGCATCTCACTGATCAGCTTCATACACTGCATCAGAACAGTCTGTAAAGAACTGTCGCTGATCCCGTCGTCATAAGAAGCCAGTGTCAGTACACTTCTGGTCAGAGAGTTCATCAGATCGGCACTCGGCGCTTTCATAATAACGTCTCTCGTAAAATTCGTCGGCAGATGTCTTGCATTTGCCAGCGCTTCACAGAAAGTTTTCAGCTCTGCCGAGGATGGAAGCTCACCAAACAGCAGCAGATAAGTAACTTCTTCAAATCCGTAACGTTTACCCTCAAATCCTTTTACCAGATCAATAACATTGTATCCGCGATACCAGAGATTACCGTCACAGGGGATTTTCTGTCCATTTTCTATTCGGAAGGATTCAATTTTTGATATATTGGTCAAACCGGCAACTACACCATTTCCATTTTTATCACGAAGTCCACGCAATACACCGTTTGCGTCAAACAATTCAGCGGAAATCCGGTCTGTCACCTGACATTTCTGTGCATAATCTCTGGAAAAGTTATCCAGCATCTCTTTATCATACATATTTTCTCCTCCTGTTCCATTATTCGATCAATCACCCACAGTCGAACCATGGATGCAAAACGTATCTACAACAAGTCAAACACTCTGAAAATTTAGTGTATACACTGACTGAAATAAGACACTTCTAGCACTCATGCTACCCTTTCGCTAATATTTTGTCAAATTAAAAAAGTATAAACAGATTTTTCTTATATCACATTTGAGTATTTTTGCAATACATATGTACGCTATTTTATTTCTATAAAACTAGGTAGAATAATTGTATAAGCAATTTATACGATTGTTTACTACTATTTATACGGGCAAAAGTTTCAGGAGGTTTCAACATGGATGTACTAAAAAGAATTGACGAGATTATGGCGAGACAACATTTAAACGATTATCAGCTTTCGAAACTGTCCGGATTATCAACTTCCACAATTTCTAATATGCGTAAGAGAAATACTATTCCTTCTATCGCAACATTAGAATATATATGCGAATCTTTTGATATCACACTGTCACAGTTTTTCATGGATAATCAAAGTACATTATATCCGGTGAATGAGACGCAGAAAGAGTTTCTGGATTATTTTGTCCTCCTGTCAGATGAGCAGCAACAACTGATGCTGGAGGTCGTAAAAAATATTCGATCCGATCTCACTCAAAAGCCATATAAAAAGCCAAATACAGCGAAGGAAGCATAGCTGATATACTTATTTCAGACAACAGATTTTAACGACGATTCTTTTCAAACCCTGTTCGAACGCAGAATAAACATTCCCCCGCTTCAAGTGCGTAGAGCACTAAGCGGTGGGT
>OGPC01001270.1_pt1 | contig 17232 bp, 8 predicted proteins | sample 1552911 | NCBI WGS metagenome assembly OGPC01 (sample SAMEA2580248, study PRJEB22360) | human gut metagenome | biome: human gut; feature: human-associated habitat; material: faeces | place: Denmark | collected 2008/2010 | reverse complement strand
CCATCGGCTGTCATGGTTTGAAGGAACGTGCTATAGAACGGATATGCCGGATCAAAGAGATAGACCCTAGAAAGAACAATCTGTCTATCATCTGTTATGACTTGAGTAGCATCAGCGAATATGCGAAAGTAGACAATAATATATTCAAGCTGATGAAGCATAATCTTCCGGGGCCATTCACCTTTATTTTGAACGGAACCAACCGGTTACCCAAAATCTTCCGCAACCGAAAAGAAGTGGGTATCCGTATGCCGGATAATAATATCATCCGCGAAATCGCACGCCTGCTGGATGCTCCCATTATGACGACCACTCTGCCCTACGAAGAGCATGAGGACTTGGAATATATGACAGATCCCGAACTGATAGATGAGAAGTTCGGTGACATTGTCGATCTGGTCATTGACGGAGGTATCGGAGGTATAGAACCTTCCACCGTAGTGAAATGTACCGACGACGAACTGGAAATCATCCGGCAAGGGAAAGGCTGGCTGGAAGAGGTATAAAAGCCGAAAAATGAATCGAACTGGTATGCTATATGATAGGAACGTGAATAAATAAGTTTTATTATTAATAGCATGCCAGTTCGTTTATACACAGCAAAACAACGATTGGTTATCCCCCCAACAAACCAAAATCATCATATTCATCATGAAAAAATTAAATCACATCGGCATCTTTCTTGTATGTCTATTCATTACTATCCAATCATTTGCAAGTGAGCCCATACGGGTAGCGTGCATAGGAAACAGTATTACTTATGGAGCATTCATCCCCAACCGGGAAATGAACTGCTATCCGGCACAACTTCAAGCTTATCTGGGAGATGGGTATGAGGTTAAAAACTTCGGAGTCTCTGGTCGAACTATATTGTCTAAAGGAGATTACCCATATTCCGAAACAGATACCTACAAAGCATCTCTGGAATATCAGCCCGATATTGTATTAATCAAATTAGGTACTAACGATACCAAACCGCAAAACTGGAAATACAAAAACGAATTCAAAGACAATTACCAGACATTAATTGACACATACCAGAATCTGAAATCACATCCACGTATTATTCTCCTGACTCCTATCCGTTGTTTCCTGCCGGAGGGTTCGGAAATCAATGCACAACTGATAGAAAACGAGGTACGCCCCACGGTGGAAGAATTGGCCTGGAAAAATCAACTGGAAATTATCAATCTGTTTAATCTCTTCGGCGACCAGTGGGATTCGGTTATGCTACCGGACAAACTGCACCCCTCTTCTATCGGAGCAGGAGTCATGTCCCAAAAGATATATGAATATCTCGCTGTAAAAACAACAGCTTCTCCAACAAAGCTGCAGACATCACTGGGAATACAAGATGCCAAACGATTCAACTTCCATGGACATCAAGGGTATGAATTTGAGAATGAGGGAGTAAAATGCCTTGTAGTAGAGCCCGCAAAAGAAGCCATAGGAAAACCTTGGATGATTCGTGCACGCTTTTGGGGGCATGAGCCACAGACTGACATAGCATTATTGGAACATGGCTTTCATATTGTTTACTGTGATGTAGCCGACTTATATGGCTCGGATAAAGCTGTTCAACGCTGGAATAGTTTTTACAAGCGAATGGTGAAAGCCGGATTCAACAAGAAAGTGGCACTTGAAGGGATGAGTCGTGGCGGGCTGATTGTCTATAACTGGGCGGCACAAAACCCGGAAAAAGTGGCATGTATTTATGCAGATGCCCCCGTAATGGACTTCAAAAGTTGGCCTATGGGACAAGGTAAATCTGCCGGTTCCGCCATGGATACGAAACAACTTCTCAATGCTTACGGTTTTAAAAACGAAGCTGAAGCGTTGAACTGGAAAAAGAATCCGATAGACTGTGCACCGACAATGGCAAAAGCTGGAATCCCCATCCTGCACGTGGTAGGTGATGCTGACCAAGTGGTGTCGGTTGCTGAAAACACAGCCATTTTCGAACAACGTATGGAGGAATTGCATGCACCAATTACCATTATTCATAAGCCTGGAGTGGATCATCACCCGCACTCCCTCAACAATCCCGAGCCTATTGTGCAGTTCATCCTCAAAGCTACGAACAGGGCGGAAAATATGTGTGTGCATCCTGTACCGGGAAATGAATTCCGTTCGGCAGCCGGATGGACCCAAAACTCGGACTGGAACAGCGTAGCAAAAGACATAACCGCCACTCTCAATGGGAAACATTTAAAACTGTTGTTATTGGGAAATTCCATCACACAAGGTTGGGGAGGTAACAGAAAAGAAGTGACTTACAAGCCCGGCAAAGAGGCTATGGACAATGCCATAGGAAAGGATAATTGGGAAAGTGCCGGCATATCCGGCGACCGCACGCAAAACCTGCTTTGGCGTGTCCGTTATGATAACTACAATAGTTGCCACCCTGAAAACATAGTGATTGCCATTGGAATTAATAATCTGATAAGTGGAAAAGACAGTCCCGAAAACACGGCTGAAGGAATTATCGCAGTAGCCAATGAAGTATGGAAGCAATTCCCCGAATCACGTATCATTCTTTTAGGTCTGTTTCCATCCGGTAAGGAACAACAGAGTAAAGTGCGCACACAATGTGATAAGATTCATGACATATTACAACATCACCGATTCGAGAAAGTTGAATATATCAATCCCACCAAATGGTTCACCGAAGCGGACGGAACTATGAAAGACGGACTTTATGGAAATGATTACATTCATTTCACCGGTGAAGGATATAAAGTAGCAGCAACAGAAATAGCCAAAATACTTGCTCGTTAGATAATCCTCCAAAATCTAATCTTCACATAATAGTATCAGAAATAATAAGGGCTGCGTCACATTTTCAGTGCGCAGCCCTTATTTCTATTATTTCATCACAAATTACTTAATCAATGATTCCGGATCCAAATGAGCAGATTCGATATCTTTGAAGTAACGGTAAGTACCCACTTTCAATTCAGCTGTAGCAGCATCATCACAAACGATAATACCCTTTTCATGCATTTGCAATGCACTGATTGTCCACATCTGTGTGATAGCACCTTCTACAGCATGATACAAAGCACGAGCTTTGTTATGACCATTTACAATAATCATCACTTCTTTTGCAGAAAGCACAGTACCCACTCCCACTGTCAAAGAAGTCTTAGGAACTTTGTTGATGTCATTATCAAAGAAACGGGAGTTAGCAATGATGGTATCCATTGTTAACGTTTTCTGACGAGTGCGTGAAGTCAATGAAGATCCCGGTTCGTTGAATGCAATATGTCCGTCAGGACCAATACCACCCATGAACAGGTCGATGCCACCGTATGACTTGATCTTTTCTTCGTAACGTGCACATTCTGCATCCAGATCCGGAGCGTTACCATTCAGAATATTAGTGTTCTCGGGTTTAATGTCGATATGACCGAAAAAGTTATTCCACATGAAAGAATAATAGCTTTCCGGATGTTCTTTCGGCAATCCTACATATTCGTCCATGTTGAATGTTACCACATTCTGGAAGGAAACGATTCCTTTCTTATTCAGGTCGATCAAAGCTTTATACATGCCCAGAGGAGATGATCCGGTGGGACAGCCCAATACAAATGGTTTTTCGGGGGTTGGATTGGCAGCTTTTATTTTAGCGGCAACGTAATGTGCAGCCCACAGAGATACGGACTGGTAGTCCGGCTGAATAATAAGTCTCATAAGTCGATTATTTTATAGGTTAGTTAATAAATTATCTCATTCACTGTTTTAACGATCTTTCTTCAAACGGTCCGCCATGGCACGTGCCAGATTTTCGCACTGGGTATAAGTCAGGTCTTTCATAGCCTGCTTCATCTCCACCGGATCACCGATCAATTCGAATTTACTCTTTTCAGCAAACTCCGCCAGACGTTTCACCGCAGCACCTGCCCATGCAAAAGAACCGAAGTAACCCAAATAGCGTCCCTTCACCTCACGCAGCAGAATCTTTGAAAGCAGCGCTTCCACCTCCGGAAATATCTGATTACTATATGTAGGAGAACCGATAATCAATCCCTTATAACGGAAAATATCCGCTATGATATAAGAAGGATGACTCTTTGTCACGTTATGCATAACGATATTCTTAACTCCCTGTGCAGAAAGCTCTTCAGCAATAGCTTCCGCCATCTGCTCCGTATTTCCATACATGCTTCCGTAGGCAATAACAACACCTTCATCCGCATCATAACGGCTCAAACGATCATATATACCGATCACCTTTGCAATATTCTCTGTCCATACAGGTCCGTGAGTAGAACAAATGGCAGAAATGGGAAGTCCACCTAATTTCTGCAAAGCCTTTTGCACGGGACTTCCGTATTTACCAACGATATTAGAGTAATAACGAACCATTTCTCCCCAGTACTTATCGACATTGATCCGGGTATCCAGGAATCCGCCATCTACAGTACCAAAACATCCGAATCCGTCACCGGAGAAAAGAACTCCATCCGTTTCATCAAAAGTCATCATCGTTTCCGGCCAATGCACCATTGGAGTCATATAAAAACGCAGTTTGTGACGTCCTAAAGCGAGGAAATCACCGTCCTTTACCAGATATTGTTCACCGGTTACCCCATAGAAACCTTCAATCATGCCGAATGTTTGCTTATTACCCACGATAATAATTTCCGGATAATGTTGTTTAATCAATCGGATAGATCCCGAATGATCCGGTTCCATGTGATTTATAATCAAATAATTAATGGGACGTTCTCCAATCACTTGCTTGATTTTACGCAAGTAGACTTCAAAATAACAGATATCTACCGTATCTACCAATGCCACCATTTCATCATCAATCAGATAAGAGTTATATGAAACTCCATAGGGCAATGGCCACATCGCTTCAAATCTGTGCTTGTTACGGTCATTTACTCCCACATAGTGGACATTTCCTTTAATTCTTGTTTTACTTTCCATCTTTCAAATCCATTAAATATTTCTTCCACTATTCTATACTCCGCAAAACAGCTATTTATTAAGTGGTAAGTTTATCGTTTGCAAAAATAATCCTTTTTTCCGAATCCCTATACTTCTTACCTTGATAAGCACCTCTTTCTTTCATTCTTTTTTGTAAACGAGCTACAAATTCATAATTTTTCAATCCCCAGTCCGGAGCTATTAATAAATCTTTAGGAGATTGGGAAACAAAACGTTCCACAACCATATCGGGACGGAGATGTTCTACATAATCAATCACCAGATCAATATATTCCTCAACCTCGTTAAACAAATGAAAGCCAGCAGGAGTTACGTCATACTCATGCGCCATTCGCGTACCACGGATCAACTGTAACTGATGGATTTTAAGTGTAGCTAAAGGCAGATCGGAAAGAATTTCCGCTTGTGCCACCATTGTATCATGTGTTTCTCCCGGAAGTCCGAGGATGATATGTCCACCTGTCAGGATACCACAGGCCGCTGTCTGACACACAGCTTCTACTGTATCTGCATAAGTATGCCCCCGATTGATGCGTTTTAAGGTTTCATCACAAGTGCTTTCGATCCCATATTCTACCATGAGAAACGTATGTTTGTTCAAATCTTCCAGATAACGCAACAAACTTTCCGGCATACAATCGGGACGCGTACCAATCACCAGCCCGACTACCCCATCCACCGCCAATGCTTCCTCATACTTACGCTTCAAGCCTTCCAACTCCGCATATGTATTGGTGTAGGCCTGAAAATAGGCCAAATATTTCATTTCCGGATATTTATGGGCAAAAAAGCATTTACCTTCTTCCAATTGAATAGCAATAGATTTCTCTGTCCGACAATAATCCGGATTAAAAGTCTGGTTATTGCAGTAAGTACATCCACCCCATCCTTTTGTACCATCACGATTGGGGCAAGTGAAACCTGCATTCAATGAAATCTTTTGTACTTTGTAAGGAAAATATTTCCGCAAAAAAGTAGGGAAATCATTATATAATAGCTGTGTAGACATATTCATTCACTTCATTCTTTATTTTACCTACAAACATAAGCAAAATCAACGAGTTACGGAAAGTTGGCACAAAATATCTTCAATATATTAAAAATTTCATAAATACCATAAGATAAATTAATAAATATTGCAATTCGAAAAACTATTTAATTAGCTTTGCTATGATTTTAGGCATTGGCAGGAGGATACTTGTGAAAGTCTTGTGCAATTTATTCCCCAATTATGATTTCATCTCACCATACCCCATGCAACTCTTGTCAATAAAATTATCCTCTTTATAATCTTATTCAGATTATAAAGAGGATTTTTTTTAACTAATATTACTCTCTTATTTTTGTTCAAAACACAACATAGAGATCAATGCTGTATAGGATGAAGAGGAAAAAATAGGAAAAAACGAGTATTATTCGTTCAAACCACTTATCAGACTTTCCATTCTGCATTGTTTTGTTTATTTTTGCTATAAACATTAAAGTAACTACTATGAAACGGCTCCATACTTTATTTCTTCTTCTAACAATAGCGATCAATATAGCTGCTCAACCTATCTGCCAAGTTAAACATTTCTCAGTGAGTGACGGTCTCGCTCAAGGTAATGTAATGAGCATTTTACAGGATCAGAAAGGGCTTGTTTGGTTTAGTACCTGGAACGGGCTTAACAAGTTTGACGGATACACTTTTAAGACATATAAAACTTCGCAAGAGAGTAAATATGCATTCGGCAGTAATCGCATGGGAACTATTTCAGAAAGCAAATACGGAGATATATGGTGCCCCACTTACGATGGACAAGCCTGTCTTTTTGATGTGGAAACCGAGAAGTTTATTGATGTTCTCCAACCGATTGAGCTTTCCACGAAACAAACTAACAATGTTACACGCATTTATTCGCTGGAGAAAGGGATTGCCTGGATTCTCTGTGAAAGCGGATATGCATTCAGAGTGGACGAACAATTATGCAAAAAAGGAGAAGGCATCACACTTTATTCAGCTTCCAACCACAACCTGAAAGGAAATCAAATATTTAACATTTATCAAGACTCTGAAGAAGATGAATGGATATTGACGGATAAAGGTGTTTCCATCATAGGAAAGAAAACACTGGATACTGACTTTCCTTTCCAGTTCATCACCCAAATAAAGGAAACGATCTATCTGATTGCAGAAAATGACAAGTTAGCCAGATATGACTTCCACACTAAAAAACTGAAATTCGTAGATATTCCTTATCCGCATCATAAAATAAACAATGTCACTACCATAGGAAAAGATATGCTGGCATTGGGAACGGATAATGGAGTGATTTTGTATTCTATCCCGAAGAACAGTTTCCAGCAAATAGACATCCGTACAGCTACCCAAACTTCCAACGATGTAGAATCTGTCTATCAAGACCACTTGGGAGATATCTGGATTTTTTCAAAAGATCCGGGCATTGTTCATCTTAACCTCGTGACCAATGAAAAAGAACATCTGTTCACCCCCAAAGATGAGATTATTAAGCATGGGCGTAAAAGTCGTAAACTTATTTTTGAAGATAATGCGAAAAACCTATGGTTACTCCCCACGGAAGGAAACTTTTGCTACTATGACCGGAAAGAAAGAACTCTCAAACCGCTTCTTACGGATATCAATAATCCTAAGTCTATTTTCAGTCCGTTAGTCAGGTCTTATACATTGGATAATCAGGGAAACTGTTGGTTTGCGACAGCACGCGGTGTAGAGAAACTATGCTTCTTTCCACAGAGTTATCAATTTAACCTGACTGATTACGAGGCAGAAACACGTGCATTCCTGCAAGACAGCAATAAACGTCTATGGACAGCATCGAAATCTAATTATATCCAGATATTCGCACCGGATGGTAACCTGGTGGGGTACTTATCCAAACAAGGAAATATCATTAAGGAAAAACAATCGTTCTATAATGGGGTATATTCGATTCTGGAAGACAAAGATGGAAATATATGGTTAGGGACTAAAGAAATCGGACTTTTCCAACTTAAAAAGACAGGAGCAAATCATTACTCTATTCACCATTTTGAACACCAGACAAATGATCCTTATAGTTTAAGCAGTAATAGCATTTATGCTATCTTTCAGGACAGTCGTAATAATATTTGGATAGGATGTTATGGGGGTGGATTAAATCTGCTGGCACAAGCTAAAGATGGAAAAGTTTCATTTATTCATAGTAATAATGAGTTAAGAAACTATCCCATAGCTTACGGTATGAAAGTACGCAATATTGCAGAAGCTCCGGGAGGAGTGATTTTAGTGGGAACGACTAACGGACTGCTGACATTCTCGAACAACTTCGAACGCCTGGAAGAGATTAAATTCTACCGGAATATCCGTAGACCGGGAGATAAAAACAGTCTTAGTGCCAACGATATCATGCATATCTATACAGACAAGAATAAAATCACTTATATCATCAGTTTCACCGGAGGCGTAAATAAAGTGATATCTCCCAATCTGCTGAACGAGAATATCCAATTCAAAAACTACGACAAGAACAACGGGCTGGCTTCCGATCTGGCACTATCAATGATTGAAGATACACAGAACCAACTATGGGTTGTTTCGGAGATTGCGCTCTCCAAATTCGACCCTACCAAAGAAACTTTTGAGAACTATGAATTAAGTTCCATCTATCAGGAATTCAATTTCTCCGAAGCTCTTCCTATTATCAATGCCCGCAACCAGATTATCTTAGGAACTGATAAAGGCTTTCTGGAAGTTTCTCCGGAGAAAATGCGGAAGAGTAGCTATGTTCCTCCTATTGTGTTTACAGGACTCAAGATTCAAGGACACCTTACCGATCACTCTATTGACAATCTGGAAGAATTGGAACTGGAGCCGTCTCAAAGGAATGTAACTTTCCAGTTTGCTGCACTTGATTATGTCAATCCAAAAGGGATTTTATATGCCTATCGCCTGCAAGGACTAGAAGAAGAATGGAATGAAGCAGATAATAACCGTTCCGCTAGCTACATCAACTTACCTGCAGGCAAATATCAGTTGCAGATAAAGTCAACAAACAGTGACGGGGTCTGGGTGGACAATGTACGGACTCTATCTATACATGTACTCCCCACCTTTTGGGAAACCTACTGGGCATGGCTGCTCTATTTCATTCTATTCATACTCTTTACGGCAAGCATCGTATATGTGTTGTTTTACATCTATCGGTTACGTCACAGAGTGGATATGGAACAACAATTAGCAAATATCAAACTGCGATTCTTTACTGACATATCTCATGAGTTACGTACTCCGCTAACTTTAATCAGTAGCCCTGTGACAGAGGTATTAGAGAATGAACCGCTTTCTCCTTCCGCCCGTGAGCATTTGACTTTGGTACATCAGAACACAGAGCGCATGCTCCGACTGATGAATCAGATTCTGGATTTCCGCAAGATTCAGAATCAGAAAATGAAACTACTGATTGAAGAGACCGATTTGATTCCACTTTTGCAAAAGGTGATGAGTAGCTTCAAACTGATAGCTGAAGAAAAGAACATAAACTATCAGCTGACTTCTACCATCCAGTCGGTATATAGCTGGGTGGATAGAGATAAGTTTGAAAAGATATTCTTCAATCTGCTTTCCAATGCATTCAAATATACACCTGCCGACAAGTCGATTACAGTCAATATCACAACGAAAGAGAAGACGGTAGAGATAGAGGTTGCAGACGAAGGAATCGGAATTGCAGTAGAAAAGCAACATTCCTTGTTCCAACGCTTCGAATCATTGGTAAAACAGAATATTCTGCAACCATCTTCCGGCATCGGACTGTCTCTCGTGAAAGAGATGGTAGAAATGCATCATGGCACTATTACAGTAAATAGTCAACCCGGAATAGGCAGCCGTTTTACAGTAAGCTTGCCTTTACAACGGGAAATTTTCGAAGAGGATGTACAGGTCGAATTTATCCTGAATGATAGTCAGAGTTCAGCGCCTCATCCCGTCGATAGCATGAAAGCACCGGAAGAGGTGGAAGAAAAAGAAGACCTTGAGACTAATTCGGATGGTTTCTCCATATTGGTGGTAGAAGATAATGAAGAGTTAAAGGCTTTTCTGAAAAGTATTTTGTCGGAGAATTATACGGTAATCACAGCTTCCAATGGTGAAGAGGGATTGCAACATGCTGTTGACGACCTGCCCGATCTTATTATCAGCGATGTTATGATGCCGGTGATGGACGGTTTAGAAATGATTAGGCAAATCAAAGAGAACAACAATATTTGCCATATCCCCATCATCGTATTATCAGCCAAAGCCTCTCTGGACGACCGCATCGCCGGATTGGAACAAGGCATTGACGATTATATCACCAAACCTTTCAGTGCTACTTATCTAAAGACCCGTGTAGCCTCCTTGTTACGACAACGCAAAGCATTGCAGGAGCTCTATATGAATAGACTGATGGAAGGAAAGAATACCTCTTCTCCCGATCCTCTGACTCCTTCACAACCACAGATTACTCCATACGACGAGCAATTTATGGAAAAAGTAATGGCATACATGGAAGAACAGATGGACAATGCCGAACTAACGATTGACGAATTTGCAGAACAGTTGATGCTTAGCCGTACAATCTTCTACCGGAAATTAAAATCAATCGTCGGACTGACACCTGTTGACTTTATACGGGAAATACGTATCAAACGTGCCGTACAACTGATTGACAGCGACGAATATAACTTCTCCCAAGTAGCATATATGACGGGATTCAACGATCCGAAATATTTCAGCAAGTGCTTCAAGAAAGTGATAGGAATTACCCCGTCAGAATACAAAGAAAGAAAAAAATAACTCTTTGATAAGAATATAAAAAGTCCCTTTATACCCGGTTGTCTCATTATTCGATCAATCAATATTCGATAGAGTAAACTGATATAAAGGGACTTTTCATACAAGATAAAGAGATTTGCCTGTCAACAACACATCAATATCCAAACTTACATTGACAAACAAACACCTGTTTTTCCGAATCATCATTAAATACTTCTTCTTCAAATCCTCCATATTTATGAATAATACTAAAACCATTCCATTCCAAATATGAATCCAACTCTTGAGGGAAAAACATTCTCATATCCAGATTTTGAATAGAATTGAATTCACCATTGATAAAATAATGCCATTCGATCCGATTAATCTGGGTTTTATTTTCATATCGCATTGTCTGCTTTATCGAAACTTCTCTTCCATCATCAGTTGTATACGTGGCTATTTCCTGCTGCTCTTTCTCACCTTCAACTATATACCGAATATTCGGATTAAAACAATCCAACAGAAATAAGCCTCCGTCTTTGAGGTGATTTTTAACGACATGAAGTACCTTAAATAAATCTTCATTCTCATATAAATGATGGATCGAATTAAATGGAATAAAAATAAGGTCGTACTTCTCCTGTAAATCCAGAGTCCTGATATCCGCCTGAATGAAATTGATTCTTAGTCCAGCCTCGGCAGCTTTCATCTTAGCCTGATGGAGCATTGAAGCAGTGTAATCAACCCCACTTATATCATATCCATCCTTTGCAATAGGAAGAGTAAGTCTGCCAGTTCCACAGCAAAGCTCAAGTATTCGGGCATCCTTGTTTTTAGGTAACCACCGCTTATAAAATTGCAAATCATCCATGCTGGTATTCATTCCATCATAAATATTTGCATCATAAATTAAATCGCCAACTTTATAATCACTATTCATTTGCCTCCTCCAATATCCATTATTTACTATTATTTCTTATACAAACAAGAATATCCCCAACGTACAATGTACCAAAAGGATATTCTATAAATAACCGGAAGTATTACCGGTCGTTCGCAAATGTAGTAAATATCTATAAGCCAGCTATGATTATCCTCTAAAACCTTTACTTTAGTGATTTTCTATTTCGATAAAGGTTCGATATATGACCTTGTTGGATATTCTACTCAAATATGAAATTCTTAATAGATAAGCTCTTATTTGAACCTCTGAACACAAAATAGACTTTCTCTTTCTTTCGTAATTTCTTTACTTCAAAACTCTGCTTCGTCCACTCCCCGTTAGTAGATTGAATAGTGCAAGAAGCCAACAGTTCCCCTTGTAAAGAGCCTCTTCTCATCTCAAGAACTCCTCCCGGATTCAAAGCCTGCAGTTCGAATGTTATCTTTCCGGGTCTTTTCTTAAATGTCAAGTTATTAAACACAAGCCAATCACCATCCTTTATATCCGTTAGAAATTGCATCGGACGTTTGCCGACAGGACGAACCAGGGTCATCCCTTCCCGGTCGTCATAACGAGAGAAGTCTATCTCCGTAAATGCATCATAATGATTGCCGCGATGCGCACTTTCCAGTTCAAAAGAGTCAAAGTCGGCATATCCGCAAGGATTTCCTTTCATTACATTATAACAACAGAGTGCATGCCGTATCCCTAGAAATCCCCAGAAATTAGAAACACCTTCAGGACCGAAACGATGATATTGGCGATTATCCAAACTATAATGAAAACGGGTAGCCCCTTCTTTCGTTGTTTCTGTGCGCAGATAGATTCTCTGAACATCTTTCAATTCAAGACTATCCACAATCATCTCTGCCGCATCCCGGTTCCCTTCTCTCATTTCAAGCCAAAAGCGGTTGTCCTTCTTTCTGACTCCAAATTGATACATCATTCTTCCCATAATCCCATTTCCGGCAAAGTCACCTTCCTTTAAACCGGACAAGTCTAATAATACCGTGCCCGTGCTATACGGTCCTGTCACCTTTTGAGTTAACGAGTTCCTCGCCCAATAAAAACCTTTGGCATGTTGAGCATATATTCTAAAATAACCCGGCCTGTCCGTCAAGCTCCACTTCTCTTTATACGGAACATGATTAAATTCCCAGACCGGAGCCAATTCCGGTTTGTCAAAAGAATCGGAATGATGAGGATAATTCATCTTATGTTTACCTTTGACTGCCGGTTTCCGATAAGTAACCACTCCTTTCCCCGGTCTGCCTTCCGGTCCGACAACCGGCCATTCATTCTCCCATTTCATAGGATATAACATAAGACACCTCCCCATATAATCGCGATCTTGAAAAGTGTATGCCCAGGATTCTCCTTCAGCCGTTTCTATATACCCACCCTGATGAACACCTGCACCGGCATAATTAATATCATCATCTATCAAAACTTTCGTTTCATAAGGTCCGTAAAGGTTCCGTGAACGACTTATCATCTGCACCCCATCATACCCCAACGCCGGATTAAAGACATAATACCATCCGTTTCTTTTATAAGTGTGACATCCCTCAAACAAATGGCCGTAACCTTCGGGAGCTGTTATAATGAGCGTTCCTTTATCTTGAGGGTCGAGCACTCCCGTAGCATCATCTTTCAACCGCGTCAGATAGATTTTCCCTTTTCCGTGAGTGACATACTTTTTACCGTCATCATCAATAAAAAAGCCGGGATCATATAACCGCTTTTCAAACTTATGCATCGTATAAGGACCTTCCGGCCTCGTACTCTTAAACATGACGAAGCCATCATCCGCAATATTGACTCCTATATAATAAATACCTTCATCATATCTGATGGTAGGGGCCCAGCACAAACGGCTATAAGCCGTTTTCTCATTTTCCATCCGATATTGAGGCTGGAAAGTGATACTGTCATAAGCATGACCGATAATTTGCCAATTTATCAAATCTTTCGAATGACAGACCGGAATTCCCGGCATTGCCACAAAGGACGAACTAACCATATAATAATCCTCCCCTACACGGATAATATCCGGATCAGGATAATCGGCATTAATCACCGGATTGGTATAGGTTCCGTCACCATTATCGGAGGATAACAGGACATATCTCTGAACAGGTGCACAAGCTTGCAGGAACGTCAATATGCACCCCAGAATCAAAAGATAAGGTAAACACTTAAAAGAACAAGTCGAATGATACATCATAGTATTCGCATTTTAATCAATGAATAAACGCCCGGATGAGCTTAATTAACAATGCAATATTAAGCATTTCCTCCATCCTGCCAGAGTAATAATCAGTACAAAAGGAGGACAATCATACATACCCTTTCAAACAAACATTTCAGTATCTTTCTATTTACATTATAAAGTTCACGTTCTATTCAGCTAAAATGTTTTATCTTTGAACAGGTCTATGGATTTATCGGCTCCAAATAAGCCTTGCATAGGAAATCCTCCTTTTCTACCGGATATTCCCCACAAAAATAATGAAAAGCGCGTACTATTGCAGTCTCAAATCTAAAAACCAAAAAAACTAGAAAATGAAAAAGCAATGGATCATTGCCTGTCTTATCGGAATTCAAGGGGTAAATGTACAGGCACAACAACCCAGCAAGTATCCCTATCAGGACACGAAGCTGACTGTGGAACAACGGGCGGATGATTTACTTCAACGCCTCACATTAGAAGAAAAAGTGGCGTTGATGCAAAACAACTCACCGGCTATTCCCCGGCTTGGCATTAAGCCGTATGAATGGTGGAACGAAGCTCTTCATGGCGTTGCCCGCGCCGGACTGGCTACTGTCTTTCTTTTGGTCGCCGCGCACTGTCTGCTGTCTTCCCAAAAGCCATAGGTATGGCCGCTTCTTTCAACGACGAACTATTATACGAAGTCTTTGATGCCGTATCCGACGAAGCACGCGCCAAGAACCGCCAATTCAATGAAAAAGGACAATATAAACGTTATCAGGGACTGACCATGTGGACTCCCAACGTCAATATCTTCCGTGACCCCCGCTGGGGACGGGGACAGGAAACATACGGCGAAGACCCTTATTTAAGCGGACGTATGGGAATGGCGGCAGTCAGAGGTCTGCAAGGACCGGAAGATGCCGAATATGACAAACTTCATGCCTGCGCCAAACACTTTGCCGTACACTCGGGTCCCGAATGGAACCGTCACAGTTTCAACGCAGAAAACATTGCCCCCAGAGACTTATGGGAAACCTACCTTCCTGCTTTCAAGGAACTGGTACAAAAAGCAGGAGTCAAAGAAGTGATGTGCGCTTACAACCGTTTCGAAGGCGATCCCTGCTGCGGCAGCAACCGTCTGTTAACCCAAATTCTCCGCAACGACTGGGGATTCAAAGGAATCGTAGTCACCGACTGCGGAGCAATCGGAGACTTTTTCCAACGCAAGAAACATGAAACGCATCCCGATGCCGCCCATGCCTCTGCCGACGCTGTTTTAAGCGGAACAGATCTCGAATGTGGCGGTAACTTCAAAAGCATCACCGATGCTGTGAAAAAAGGCCTGATTTCGGAAGAGAAAATCAATACATCAGTCAAAAGACTACTGAAAGCCCGCTTTGAACTGGGAGAAATGAATTCGACTCATCCCTGGAGTAACATTCCATTTTCTGTTATCGACTGTCCCAAACACAAAGAACTGGCACTGAAAATGGCACACGAAAGTCTGGTATTACTCCAAAACAATAACAACATCCTTCCATTAAACCGTCAGATGAAAGTCGCAGTCATCGGCCCCAACGCCAACGACTCGGTAATGCAATGGGGTAACTACAACGGCTTCCCTTCACATACCGTTACTCTACTGGAAGGAATACGCGCCAAACTACCTGACGCACAAATCATCTACGAACCTGTATGCGGATATACAAACGACACCACCCTGCACAGCCTATTCAATCAGTGCAGCATCGACGGAGAAGCCGGATTCAACGCCACCTATTGGAATAACCGCGAATATAAAGGCAAAATTGCCGCAACCGACCGTCTGACCACTCCTTTCCATTTCAGTGCAGAAGGTTCTACCGTATTTGCTCCCGGTGTAGGATTGAAAAACTTCACCGCCATCTATCGTTCCACTTTCCGCCCAACAGATTCCGGTGCCGCCACTTTCCGCGTGATGACTAACGGAGGAGTTACTTTATTCCTCAACGGCAAGCAAATAGCAGAAGCCACCAACATCAAGAATCATACCAATCTGTATTCTTTCAACTACGAAGCAGGAAAGAGTTACGACATCGAGTTGCGTTTTATTCAGGTTAAAGATAACCCTGCACTGAACTTCGACTTGGCAAAACAAACTCCAATGGATGCCCGTGAAATCCTGAACAAGTTGCAAAGCGCAGATGTAGTTATCTTTGCCGGAGGTATCTCCCCCCTATTGGAAGGAGAATCCATGCGGGTATCCGACCCCGGATTCAAAGGCGGCGACCGTACAGAAATCGAATTGCCCGCCATCCAGCGCGAAGTTCTTGCTCTTCTAAAGAAGAATGGAAAGAAAACAGTATTCGTCAACTTCTCCGGTTCGGCAATGGCCATCGTGCCTGAAACGCAGAATTGCGATGCTATCCTGCAAGCATGGTATCCCGGACAGGCAGGTGGAACAGCCGTTGCCGATGTTCTTTTCGGAGATTACAATCCTGCCGGACGTCTGCCTATCACTTTCTATAAAAGCATGCAACAATTACCGGATTATGAAGATTATTCGATGAAGGGACGTACCTACCGTTTCATGACGGAAACACCTCTTTATCCATTCGGCTACGGTTTAAGTTATACCCGTTTCTCTTATGGGAAAGCTACCCTGAACCAATCGAAGCTGACCAAAGGCGAAAAAGCAATCCTTACTATCCCGGTAAGTAACGTCGGGCAGAGAGACGGTGAAGAAGTGGTTCAAGTGTACATCTGCCGTCCTGACGACAAAGAAGGTCCGCAAAAAACTCTTCGTGGTTTCCAACGGGTTAGCATTGCTAAAGGTAAGACACAGAACGTCCAGATAGAGCTTCCGTACGATTCTTTCGAATGGTTTGATGCAGCAACCAATACCATACGTCCTTTAAATGGAACATATAAGATACTTTACGGAAACAGTTCAAATGAAAAAGACTTGCAAACGTGCAGTATTCAGATTCAATAGGCAATGTTATTATATACAATTTGAGGCCGGGTTGATGAACTTGGGCTACATTGAGAATTTATAAAAAAATGGTTTTTATTGTCAGGCCAAGAGTTATGGCTTCATAAAGTGATTGTTTTCAAGCTATTACCCACTGACAATAGAAGCTGACAATAGGCTGACAATAAAGATTTTCGTCTTTTATTGTCAGCCTATTATTGTTTAAAACTGCACTATGCAGCTATTATCCCTTACTTACCAAGCCTGCATTATTCCGCAAAGACACCGTTATTGTTCAACTAAGGTGCCGTTATCGTTCTGCTAAAGTATCGATCTTGTTAGTTCTTCACGGCCGTGACGAGATCTCT
>OGPC01001266.1_pt1 | contig 17287 bp, 8 predicted proteins | sample 1552911 | NCBI WGS metagenome assembly OGPC01 (sample SAMEA2580248, study PRJEB22360) | human gut metagenome | biome: human gut; feature: human-associated habitat; material: faeces | place: Denmark | collected 2008/2010 | reverse complement strand
GCAGCTGCCGCACCTCGCTCGCCGTATCGGCACTTAGAATTATGCGGTATTGCCTTAGACAGCCTTAATTTCGAATGGGGTCCCATGTGCTTTGCTTCTGAAATTATGCTTTACCAGAAAGAAAACAACCAAGGCTATTTTTCAGTTGGCGTACCGCAGGGGTGTCCGGGGTCAGGTCAAAGCCGCAATACAGCAGCGTTGCCTTGCCTTTATGCACTACGGCCAGCGGGGTGGTGGGGATGTTGTCGTAAAAATTCGGGACATTTTCAAGAATGGGCTGCACAGCCTTGTCGTTTTTGGGGATACAAAACGCAACCGCATTCTCCAGAAGTTCCTTCCATTGGTAGTCGGCATAGGCTTTGGTGGGAAATCCCTGCAGTGCAGGGTGTGCGGCGTTGATCATCACGCCGCAGGACGCCTTGCTGGGGAAAAATACCGGCGACCAGAACACCGGGATAAAGTTGCAGGGAATCTGTTCGGGAAACAACTCACGCGGCACAAGGGCGCGGCCTCCGGTTTCGCAAATTTTTTCCAATTCGGCTGGTGTGTGAACAGTCGGCAAGGCGGTATCCGGGGTATCCGCAAAAACAAAGATGCGCCAGCTGTTGCTGTAGGTGCCTACCGCCACTGTTACATCGAGCTGCGCCGAATGGTCAAGGCCGGAGAGTGGGATGTGCAGCATCGGCTTGCATGTCTTTATATGGCAAAACACCGCGTCACCCTCGCGGATGGTAACATCGTAGCAGAGATCCTGCGTGGGTTCGGGACCAAAATCGTAGAGTGACAGCGCGGCATCAAGAAACTCCGTTGTGGTAAAGATGCGTTTCGCCTTGAACAGCGGCACCACAGGCCCCGCAAAACGCCGAAATTCGTCGGCTGTCAAAATCCCCTTGCTGCGTCCAAACACATCCAAAAGTCCTACGGTCGCTGTTTTCTGCCCGGTGTAGTCGGTCAGGGAGAGCAGCTCGAATCCGCCGAAATCCTGAGTGCGCAGGGCTGCCTCAATATCCTCTTTATACAGCTTGGCGGCCAGATTCCCGGAGGCATCGATGTAATCCTGCCGCCTTTCATAGACACCGCTTTGCTGTGCCAGCTTGCGCACTGCCTCAAAATTGATGGGCCGCATGGCGCCGGAATAGTCCGCAATGCAATCCGTGTCGGGGTAGACGCAGTACTGACCGACCTCAAAAGAAATAACAGGGACGGGTGTGTCGGCTACGGCATCGGCGTAGTCCAGTGCAGTATCTACCGCAGCGCGATCCTGACAGTGCTGGATACGCACCGGGTGACCGGCAGCCCGGAACGCGCAGAGATAATCCTCACAGGGGAGAAGCGGGTGGTCAAAATTGGAGGTGAGGGTGTACAGCCGGCGCGGGTCAATGGCCTTGACGGCGGCCGTGATCTCCTCCAGCAGGGAAAAATCACCCAAGTTTTCATTGCCGTTGGAGAAAAACAAAAAGGACGGGTGGTTGCCGTAGGTGCGGGAAATGTTCAGCGCTTCCTGCAGGAAATAGCTGCGGTGGGCAGGGTCGTCACCGACCTCAGGCACATGTACGTCGCGGTTGAGCCAAAGCGGCATCTCGACGCTGAGGTAGAGCCCTAACTCGTCGGCGGCGGCAAAGGCGGCCTCCGGCGGGCACCACGCATGGAACCGGACATGGTTCAACCCGTATTCCTTGGCTGTGCCCAGCCGCTGCAGCCATGAGTCCTTGTCCATGGCAGGGTAGCCGGTCAACGGAAACTGCGCACAGTCGATGGTGCCGCGCAGGGAAATCTGCCGTCCGTCCAGATAAAATTTCTTATCCTGTACAGCAATGCACCGCATACCGAATTTTGTTTTGGTACGATCAATGTCATCTCCGCAGCGGAACTCTGTAGCAAGTGTATACAGTGTGGGAGTAAACTCGTTCCAATGGTGTGCGCTGGGCAGAGGCAGGGTGAAATAGTTTACCTGCTTGGAGGTGAACAACCTTACAGAATTTTGCTGTTCGGCCACGATACATCCATCGGCGTCCGCAATTTGAAAACGCAGTGTGCCGCTGTCCTGCCGCTCCGGTGAATGGACATTGCAGGCCGTTACAACGCGAACGCGCACACTGTCGGCGGCAGGGTACACCTGCACATCCGCCACATGGCAATGGGGGCAGATTTGCAGCTCGATACGCCCCACCACACCGATCCAGTAGTCCTGCGTGTCGGGGCTGTAACCGCTGGCCATATCGCCTAAGCTGAGCAGGTCACGGTTGTCGAGGCGCAGGGTCAGGGTATGTCGGCCGGGGGTGAGTTTTCCTGTCAGGTCGTAGATGTGCGGGGCAGATAACTCCACAATCTGCCGCCCGATTTCCAAGTCATCGACCCACAGGCGGCTGGCCATATTGACGCGCTCCAGAAACAGTGTGACGGCCTGCCCGGCAAAGTCAGCAGGAATATCCACCTCGCGCTGCAGCCAAAGCGGGGCAAGGTATGCGTACCGCTGGCGGGGTGCGCGCAGGGTGTCGGGGTCGGTTTCGCCGGTATAGTGCAGCGGCGTGCCGATGCCGTTTTCGCAGGCAGAGCCGGGCAGCACAAAGGGGCTGCCCTCCCAGCGCCCGTCAGGGGCAGTAAAGCATGCAGCTTCATCGGTGCGGCAGCGCCATGTTCCGCGCAGATCCAGTATTTTCATACAGCACCTCAAAATTCACAGTAGATGTCATCCTTCCATTCCGAAAGGAAAAGATAGCAATCCCGGCCGTACAGCAGCCTTGCCGGCACACGCCACGGCACACCGCAGTAGTATTCATCGGCAACCAACACACCATCGGCATAGATTTGCGCGGTATCGCAGACATCGGGGATCTCGACAAAGCCTTCGGGTGTGGTGACCGTAAGGCGTTTACAGGTGATATTGCGGGGTGTGCCAAGCTGCAGCTCCTGCCGATACGGCGGCAAAAACGGCAGCGTGTCCAGCGGTTCCGCCTGCAGAACGGCGGGGGAGAAGGGTTTTTGTACGCTATGCTGCACAAATCGCGTTCCGCTCCAGACGGAGTATGCAAAATTGCCCGGCTGTACGGCGTGTATCTGGTTATCGGCAGTGTAGACATCACAGCCATCCCCCAGCACGACCTGACCGTTCAGCTTGCGCAGATACAGTGCTTGCGCGAACGGCAGTGTTACTACGCACAAATCACCAAACCGATGGGTGTCCGGCAGAGCAGCGGGACGGTAGGCTGTAGAGCCAAAGCAGTAGCAGGGTTCTATGCCGTCAAGCGCTGCAAAAAAGATGGTGTTTCCGTTCCGGCAGATCGGCTGCGCGGTGGCATAGGTAAGGGTTTCGCCGCACAACTCCAGCCCGAACGGCAGGATAAAGGACGCCCCGCCCGGCACGGTCAACGGCGGAAAGCAGACTGTGCCGGTGTCGAATCGGACATCCTCCACACGCTGCATACAGCGCAGCCGCTGGTACTGGTTTACAAAGACGAAACCGCGCGTGCCGTCACTGCGCATGGCATAGCGCAGCGCGGCAGTGTTGTCTGGGGTTGGCTTTTCGGGGGAGGGCACATAGGGCAGTGGTGCCAGCAGACTGCCGAAATCCCTGACAAAGAGGTGCAGCAGGTTCAGCAGGCGGTAGGTATCCCCAGTCTCGCCGTAGGGGGAGATGGCGGTGTGTTCAAAATAAGAGAGAATCGGGCAGTCGTTGGGATAGCCGGAGGCACGGCTCTCGTTCAGGGTCGAATGCCGCCCGATCTTATTGATGCCGCCGTGGTACATATAGTAGCCCACAAGGTTGTTGCCGCTGCCCAGCTTTACCAGTGAAAGCGCATAGGCATCCTGCGGGGAAACGATGACGCGGCGGTGGTGAGTCGGCTGCAGGCCGCAGCCGAGCTCACAGGTGGCAAAGGGGTAGCGGTCATAGGGCAAAAGCCAGCCATCCTGTGGGGCTGCAGCGATTTGATCCATGCCGATAGCGGCATCATTGCGGGCAGCGTCAAACACAAAATGCGGGGAGGGCGGCAGCGCCTGCGTGGTTTCTGCCCAAGGCGCGTCCACATAGGCACCGAACACCGGCAGCACATCGTCTACCGGGATCTTGGCGCCGTAGCGGCTGTTCCACCCTGTCACGGTATAAAGCGGGACGGTAAAGCCGATCCTCTGCGCAAGCTGCTTTAGATCCAGCAGATGCTGCGCGTCATCCGTCAATTCATTTTCCAGCTGCACGGCCACGATCGGTCCGCCGTCCGGGAAGAAAAGCCCCTCGACCTCGCGGTAGATGCAGCTGTACCAATGGCGTACCAGTGCCATATATTCAGGGTTAGACTGCCGCAGCGGAAAAGGCTTTTGCAGCAGCCAATCAGGGAAACCACCATTGCGGCATTCGCCGTGTGCCCACGGGCCCAGCCGCAAAACGACCTCCAGCCCGGCGCGCTTTGCGTCCAGCACAAAGGCGCGGATGTCGCGGTCGCCGGAAAAATCCAGCTTTCCTTCCTCCTCCTCATGGTAGATCCAGAACAGGTAAGTGGCGACCAGATCAACGCCGCCGGCCTTCATCTTGCAAAGCTCGCGGTACCAGTTTTCCCGGTTATCGCGCACAAAATGGTATTCCCCCATGACCGGCAGCCAAGGGCGGGCGTTGCGCTCAAGATAGCGGCTTGTCACGGTAATTTGCTCTCCCTTGGGGTTGCTGCCGCCAAGATGCAGGTGCCTGCGCAGCAGGGGTGCGGGGGCGGACGGTGCAAATGTGTAGTTCATAAGATACCCTTCACAATACGGTTCAGTTCACTCTGGCAGCCGTTTTCGGCAAGGCCGCGCAGAGCAGCCTGCCGGGCGTGTTCGTTATCACCAAGACCCAGTGCGCCCAGAGCTTCCATCAGGCAGCAGTGAACGCGGTTGTTCTTGTTGAGATCACCCTCGAAAATCAGGAAATCAGGCAGCGATACTGCAAAATATTCGATCTCCATCACATCATCGCGGTGCGCTTCGGCATAGTCGATAAAGGCGGCAAAGCGTTTTTGGGCCTCATCAGTTTCACCAAGGGCTGCCAGCGCCTTGGCCGCGTAGTACATCATCTGCGGCGGCTGGTCGTTGTAGTACATGGCACCGGTCAGATCAAAATTGCCGCGCGCTGCCAGGCGGAAGGCTTCCTCCGCGCGGGCAGCGTCTCCGCGGTTGGCATACAGTTCACCAATCATCTCATACAGATCATTATCCAGATTGCCGATCAGCTTGCCCTCGCCGAGATTGTGCGGGTAGGTGAGCGCCTGCTGCAGCAGCGCAAGGGCCGTGTCATCATCTGCAGCGTGGGCAAGGCCCATCAGCGCCAAACGATACTGTGCGGGGATTTTGCCCTCGCCGCCCTCCCACGGGTGGAAGGTATGCCCCATAATGCAATCGTAGGCTTTTTGGTACTGTCCGTCAAGGTTCAGCAGGGTAATGTACTCGGTGTACAGGTCATCGCGCTGCGGCAAAAGGGCAGCGTTTTCCTGCATACGCGCAAGGCGCTCGGCATACGGTGCGTTGGTTGTCTTGTCCAGCTGATCCAGCTCGAAAAAGACGCGGGCGTCGGTTTTGTCCATGGCAAAGGCTGTCTGCATGGCTTTGCGGGCGCGAGGTGCATCGTGCAGCTTATTGTAGTAGATCAGAGCCAGATTGCGCCATACGGTGGGCAGGGCGATATTTTCCGCACAGCGTTCCCACAGGGCTTGTGCCTCCTGCCAGCGGGAGCGATCCAGCAGCAAACAGCCAAGATAATAGGCCGCATACTGCCCGCCGTGGGAAACCGCATACTCCAGTGCGGTGATATCTTCCAGACGGTTGGGGAAACAGTACAGGCTCGGTGCGCTTTCGGCCAGCGTCAGTTCCTGTTCATCGCCGGTAAAGAGATACAGGTAATAGTGCTGCAGCGGCTCACCGGGCTTGGGTGCCGTCTGCAGAATATGCACAGCATCCTCATACAAGCCGGCGGCGCTGTAAGTGAGCGCCAGTTCGATGTAATTGTGGGCATCGCCGCGCAGCAGGCGGGTCAGCTCCGATTCTTTTTCGGCTCCCAGCAGGGTCATCTCATAGCAGCAGCCGTGATCCAGCGGGTCGATTTTCTGCGTTTCGCGGGCAAACTGCAAGGCCTGCTCGGTTTGCCCGCGCAAGCGCAGCAGTGCGGTTTTTAGGGTGCGGGCCTTCAGGTTATGCAGCCCGAACACGAGCGAGCGCTCCGCAAAGGAAAGTGCCTCGCTATACTCGCCGCGCAGAGAACTCAGGCAGGCAAGCTGATAGAACGCGCGCCCCTGCATACTGCCGTCCCATGTGGCCTTATAGAACGCATCAAATGCGGCTTCCTGTTTGCCCTGACGCAGCAGTGCAAGACCAAGGTTATAGTACGGTTCGCAGTCGTAGGGGTTGGGATTTTTCCATGTGGCAGTCTTGATGGCGGTGCGGAAATACCCCTCGCTCTCGGCAAAGAGCCCCTTGTTGTACAGGTACTTGCCGTAGCCGTTATTCAGGCGCAGGTCGGTGGCATCGCGGCGCAGTCCTTCGCGGTAATAGTCGCCCGCATCGCGGGTGGCGTGGCGGTACTGCTCCAGATGGGTGGCGGCGAGGAATAGCCGTTCGGTGGTTTCCAGCTTTTCCGGCGCGGGAATTTCCTCGGCAGGGGCGGGTACCGGCTCCTGCTCATAGCACGGGGTGTAGTCCAGCAGCGTCTTGCCGCTGCGTAAGACCCGCACGGTGTAGTGCTTCGTGTCGGGCACGGCGGCCGTTACGGTACACGACTGTGCCGTGTCCAGCGTAATATTCTGCGTGAAAACGACCGTATCACCGCACAAAATCTGCAGCTCCGCATCGGCAAGCGGCGCGGGGGCGTACAGCGTGACGCACAGCTCGCCCTCGCCCTCCTGCACACCGAAGGCAACCTGTGTGCCGGCGTTTTTCAGCGCACCGGCCTGCTTGTAGGGCATGAAATACTGCGTAAAGGATTTTTCCTCATACGGCTTGAGGAAGGTGAAATCCGGCTGGTTATCGGTAAACATACCGGTCATCAGCTCGATGTAGGGTCCGTTTTCATCGGTCAGATTGCGATCCCACGCCTTGCCAAAGTCACCGCAGCCCCATGTCCACTGCTTTTTGCCGGGGGATACATGGTGATCCGCGATATGCAAAAGCCCTGCCTTGCGGTCGTAGTCGTAATTGCCGATAAAATTATAGTCCGAGTGATATGCCATATAGGAGGTCGGCACAGGGATATTTTTGTAGCGGGAAATATCGGTGCCGGGGGCGTAGTCATACTTGTAGTATACACCGTCCGCAATCGGGAATTTGGAAACAGCGCGCTTGCCGTGGTCCATCACAGCGTGTACATCGGGCGGGAAAATCGATTGCGTGGCATCGTTGACCGGCACAGCAGGGTTCGCCCACCACAAAAAGGTCTGCGGACGGTCCGTAGGATTATACACCTGCCCGTGGATTTCCAGATACGCGCGGTCAGGGTAGAGCGTGAAGCCCGCCATACCCTTGGTGTGGAACATCTTTTCGGTCTCACCGACCCAGACCGTCACAGAACCGTCCGCACCGTTTTCGATTTTCCAATCAGTGGGGTCATAGGTCGAGGGGCGGTGATGCTGCGGCCAGTTGAACTCAATGCCGCCGGAGATCCACGGCCCTGCCAGCCCTACCAGTGCGGGCTTGATGACCTCGTTGTAATAAACCGCGTCATAACCGTTGGTTTTGTCGTACATACGCTGGATGCGCCCACCCAGCTCAGGCAGGATCATCACAAGCAGATAATCGTTTTCCAGATAGATGGCATCATATTCCCGGTCAATTTTGGTATCGGAAACGCCCTCGCAGACAGGGTGCGGATAGACCCGCCCGCTGGAGCCCTGATAGACGCGCTTTTCCAAAAACATAGGGTTTTTGTCATAGGCAGAGATCGGGTAGGTGGGAATCGTGACTTTTTCCTGACGCACAAGCACCTTTTTCATAGTGAACCTCCGGATGTGGATTTTTCTGTTTGCCTTTATTATACTTTGCAATTCTGGCGATTGCATCCCGGAAAGTTGTCTGATAATACAAAATTATTGCTTTTTTCTGCGCAGTGTGCTTTACTAAAGGCAATACCGAACAGGGGCGGTGCATCGAAGGCGCGCACCGCAGAGAAGCCAGCATCGCTTTAGCGGGCATGAATTGCGCGGCCGCTGAAGAAAGGAAGGCAAAGTATCATGCCGAAACAGGAAGAAAATTTTGCGCCGGAATCCGTCTGGCATACTCTGACCCCCAATGCAGCAGCGCTGTCGATGCCGTTCTGCATCACAGAGGCGGGGCATTTCTATGCGATGGAAAGCTACTTAGTGGAACGCCGGCGGCACGAAAGTCATCTGTTGCTGTACACAGTAAGCGGCAGTGGCCGCCTTATCACACAGGACGCGGAGCTTACCCTGACGCCGGGAAGCTGTGCGGTCATTGATTGCCGCAGTTACCATAAATATAATACACAGCTCGCGCCGTGGAATTTCTACTGGGTACATTTTCAGGGTGTGGCGGCCAGTGCCATGCTGTCGGTACTGTACCCGGCCAGGATAACGGCCATTGCGGTGCAGGATACGCAAGGCTTTACACAGCTGCTTGAGGGAATCCTGGCACAGGAAAGCAGCGGGACTGTGGCAGACAGCATGGAGCTTTCTGCGCAGATCCATGGGCTGTTCAACCTGCTGGCGGCCTCCGCCGTTTATGCCGATACAAACGATGGCGCGCACAATGCCACCGTGGCTGCGGCGGTGGAGTACATCCGTGCGCACTATGCGGAGCCGATTACCGTCGATGATATGCTGCGCGCACTGCCTTTGTCCAAATATTATTTTATCCGCACCTTCCGGCGTGTTATGGGTACAACACCGTACAGCTATCTGACGGTTTACCGCATCAACCATGCAAAAGTATTGCTGCGCTCCACCCGGCAGAGCATAGAGCAAATCGCCGAGGACTGCGGCTTTCGGGATGCCAGCAACTTTATCGCTCATTTCAAAAAGTGCATAGGGCAAACACCGGCCGCTTACCGCCGCGATTTTGGGCAGATGCCGTAAGAGCGGCGGGCTTATGGCAAGAGCCAGGCGAAAAAAATGTCCAGCCGCGCGAAAACGGTTGGACATCTCTTCGATTGTCGAAAAAGGCAGTGTTGCCTTATATAGAGCTGCCGCAATCACCGTTGCTGACGGAGATAACTGCGGATTTATCTTTCTACTTTGACCTTAGCACAATCGCACTCTGCGTTTCCTTCTGCATCCAGTGTAATATGCACAAAATGCTCCGGCTTGTTGTAATCTTTTGTCTCGCCGTCATCGGTATAGTACTCGTAAGAGGCACCATGGGGGGCGTAGGCAAGCAGACGCAGGTCTGCAAAATCCACATCAGCCACATTCCGGATGCTCTTTCCGCCCTTGGCGATGGGAAGAATGTGCCCCTTGCGCACAAAGAACACCACTTCCTCCAACTCCACCGGAATGTAGTGGTGGCCTGCGGGCAGTACGCTGGTTTCGATGCGGTTGTCTTCGCTGCACTTTACCCGTACCTGCAGCATCTCCTCCGGTAGGTAGACATAGCGGCCGCGGGCGTTTTGCTCATATACCGGCGCAATCAGCAGGCTTTCGCCAATCATCACCTCATCCTCCACCCGGCGGGCAAAGTCATCGTCAGGGAAAGCAAAAGCCAGCGGCATACAGTACATGCCGTCGTGCAGGGCGGCTTTCATGTACTCGCTGTAAATGTAAGGCAGCAGCAGGTAGCGCAGCTGTAAAATGCCGGCAAAGGCGGCCTTGTTCTTAAACCGATAGGGTTCCTGCCTGCGGGTGCCGTTGGCAGAGTGGTTGCGCAGCAGGGGAGAGAAGATACCCAGACTGTACCAGCGCAGCACCAGATCTTCGGTGGTGTTGCTGCCGAAGCCGCCAATGTCGGGACCCTCGTACAGGAAACCGCACATATTCAGGGAGGGCATCATGTGCAGGGCAAGCAGAATGTGGCTCCACCAGGACTGGTTGTCACCGGTCCAGATGCCGCCATACCGGTGCATACCGATGCAGGCAGAACGGGAGTACATCAGGATGCGCTTGTCCGGCTCAAGCCGCTCAAAAGCCTCGCCTGCAGCGCGGGTCATGTTGTAGCCAAAAACATTGTGTACCTTGTCGTGCCGCATACGGCCCTGTCTGGTGTTGTGGTAGAACAGTTTATAGTCATTTTCGTTGTTGGAAAGCCCTGCCACCATGCCGGTAAAGGCAAAAAAGCTGGAAATGTCCAGGTTTTGCCTGCTGTACTCCTCAATTTTGGCAAAAGTCTTTTTCAGTGTTTCCTCAGAGTAGAAGATGGCAGGCTCGTTCATGTCATTCCAGAAGCCCTCGATCCCCTGATCCAGCAGGAACTTGTATTTTTCGCCAAACCAGGCACGGGCATCCGGGTTGAGCATATCGGGGAAGTGTACCCGCCCCGGCCACACACCGGCGACAAAGGGGGTGCCATCCTGATTCGTGCAGAAGTAGCCGTTTTTCAGACCTTCCTCGTACACATCATACCCGTCCTCGATCTTGACGCCCGCATCAATGATGGGCACAAGGCGGATGCCCTGAGCTTTCATCTCGGCGGTAAAGTCTGCAAAATGCGGGAAGTGTTCCTCGTCCACCGTAAAGTCCTTGTAGCGCTCCATGTAATCAATGTCCAGCACCACGGCATCCAGCGGCATATTGCTGGAGCGGTAATTGGCCACGACCTCGCGAACCTCGTCCTCGTTCATGTAACTCCAGCGGCTTTGGGTGTTGCCGAAGGCCCATTTAGGTGGAATGTAGCTGCGCCCCACCAGATGGCGGAACTGGTGCACAATGTCGGTCAGGCTTTCGCCCTCTATGATGTAGAGATCGTAATTTTCCTCGGCCACTGTGACCCGCAGGGTGTCAAGGTCGGTGTAGCCGCAGTCAAAAGTAACCTTACCGGGGTAGTCGATAAAAAAGCCGAAGGTGTCTTTGCCGGACACGATCATAAAATTATAAGCACCGTACAGCGAGGATTTACTCTCGGTATGGTTGGGGTCATCGGAGCATTTGCTTTCGTATACCCAACCGCGCTTGTTAATGCCACGAATATTCTCGCCCAGACCATACAGGATGTCCTGCGGATCCATGGCATAGGAGAAACCATCCGGCTCCTTGGTTAGATACGGAATCGTTTCCATCGCGGGTAAGAAAGTACCCACTACGCTCTCGGTATCAAACGGGTGACCGTATTGCTTTTTGTAGATCAAGGCAGTTTACCTCCTGTGTGATTTTTGGGGATTGATTTGATGTGGCTTATGATGGCAGGGCAGACGGCGTGTGCGTTTCCCATTCATAGGGTAACTCTCTTTTTCGCGCACAGAATGTTGAAAGGGGGCCTTACGCCATGAGTATACCATGACGCAGAGCTCCCTGCAACATCAAGCAGTCAAATTTTGCGCAGCTTCACGACAGCGCACGCAAAGGTATGTGTCCCATGCTGTTTTTACCAACGGGGGTGTTGCGGGCGGGGGCGAGAAGGGTGTATATTTATTGTGCAGCCTGTTTTACTCGGCTGTACGCTGGGATTGGCGCTGCCCGGAGATTTCGGTGAGATCCCGGCGAAGATTTGGTACTTGCAAAAAGTGGAAAAGTAATCCATAATAAGAATACACAGCGACTGCCGTATAGTGGCTGCCCTGTAATGTGTCATGTAAAGGAGAAAAGCATGAGCAACGCGAAGGAACTGTATGACCGCTGGCTGGCCCAGCCGGATTTGGACGATGCTATTAAAGCGGAGCTTGTCAGCGTGGCCGGGAATGACGAGGCCATCACGGATCGTTTTTATCGTGATCTGGAATTCGGCACCGGTGGTCTGCGCGGTGTCATTGGTGCAGGCACCAACCGCATGAATCTCTATACCATCCGCAAGGCAACGCAGGGTCTGGCGGATTACCTCAACGCAACTGACCTGCCGAAGAAGGTCGCCATCGCCCACGACAGCCGCCATAACGGTGAGTTATTTGCCCGCGAGACGGCCCGTGTGCTGGCCGCCAACGGCATCACAGCCTATATGTACCCCCGCCTTGAGCCGACCCCGGCGCTTTCGTGGGCGGTGCGGTATCTCGGCTGCGGCGCGGGTGTCTGCGTGACAGCCAGCCATAACCCCGCCAAGTACAACGGCTACAAGGTCTACGGTGCGGACGGCTGCCAGATCACGCTGGAAGCTGCCGAAAAAATCCTTGCAGCGATTGAGAAGATCGACTGCTTTGACGGCGTCAGGCTGGTCGATTATGACAAGGCGCTGGCTGATGGCAGCATCGTCATGATTGATGACAAGTGTCTGGACGACTTTGTTCAGGCCGTCTATGACCAGCGTGTCGGTGACGGCGCGGGCATTGACGCGCTCAAGCTCGTCTACACCCCGCTGAACGGCACCGGCCTTGAGTGTGTCAACAAGCTGCTCCAAAAGCTCGGCGTCACCCATGTGACTGTTGTGCCCGAGCAGGAAAAGCCCGATGGTGACTTCCCGACCTGCCCTTACCCGAATCCCGAGATCCGCGAGGCTATGCAGAAGGGCTTGGAGCTGTGCGACAAGGTCCACCCCGATCTGCTGCTGGGCACCGACCCGGACTGTGACCGCTGCGGCACCGCCGTGCCCGACGGCAAGGGCGGCTACCGGCTCATCACCGGTAACGAGATGGGTATTATCCTGCTCGACTACATCTGCCGTACCCGCCTTGCACAGGGTACGATGCCTGCTGACCCCGTGGCGGTAACGACCATCGTTTCCACCGATATGGCAACGCCGGTTGCAAAAAAGTACGGCGTCGAGCTGCGCCGCACCTTGACCGGCTTCAAATTCATCGGTGAGCAGATCGGCAAGCTGGAGGCCGAGGGCCGTGCTGACCGCTATATCTTCGGCTTTGAGGAGAGCTATGGCTACCTGTCCGGCGCGCATGTCCGCGACAAGGACGCCGTCAACGCAACTTTGCTCGTCTGCGAGGCAGCCGCTTGGTATGCCCAGCAGGGTAAAACGCTGCTGGATGCTATCGAGGCATTGTACAAGGAGTTCGGCTACTTCCGCAACGCCCTGTGCAGCTTTGCCTTTGAGGGTGAATCCGGTATGCACACGATGCAGAACCTGATGAAGAACCTGCGCGCCAACACGCCGGCCGAGATCGCCGGCTACAAGGTGGATAGCGCAGTGGATTACGATACCGACGGCACCGGGCTGCCCCGCGCCAATGTGCTGGAATACCACCTTGCGGGCGGCCACAAGCTGATGGTCCGCCCCTCCGGCACCGAGCCGAAGATCAAGGTCTACCTGTCCGCTGTGGGCGAGAGCGAGGCCGCCGCTGATGCTGTGAACGCCGCACTGGCCGAGGCCGCAGCGGCTATGATGAAAGTGTGAAGAATATGGCAATAATCAAGTTGACTCCCAGCTGCAAGGATTATCTGTGGGGCGGCAGCCGCCTGCGCACGGATTTCGGAATCAAGAGCGACCTTGATCCGCTGGCGGAGGCGTGGGTGCTTTCCTGCCACCCGGACGGCCCGAGTTACCTGCCGGACGGTACCACGCTGGCGGAGTATCTTGCCGCCCATCCCGGCTGCCTTGGCACCGACTGCGACAAATTTGAGCAGTTCCCGATCCTGACGAAGTTCATTGATGCCAAGAATAACCTCTCCATTCAGGTGCATCCGTCCAACGATTACGCACTGAAAAATGAACACCAGTACGGCAAAACCGAGATGTGGTATGTGCTGGACTGTGAGCCGGGCGCATATCTTTACTACGGCTTCGACCACGAGATCTCCAAGGCGGAATTTGAGGAGCGCATTAAAAACAACACCCTGACGGAGGTGCTGAATGCTGTGCCGGTGCATAAGGGGGACTGCTTCTTTATCCCGTCCGGCACGCTGCACGCCATCTGCAAGGGCATCGTCATTGCCGAGGTGCAGCAGAATTCCAATGTGACCTACCGCGTCTACGACTACGGCCGTGTCGGTGCGGACGGCAAGCCCCGTGCATTGCATGTGGCAAAGGCACTGGATGTGACCCTGCGCACCCCGCCCGTCAAACATGACTTTGGCAGCCATCTGGCCCAGTGTGAGTATTTCACCGTGGATGCCAGAAAGGGCGCCTTTGCGGATGCGGTAGACGAAAAGAGCTTTGTCTCGCTGCTCATCACCGAAGGGGAGGGGACACTTACCTGCGGCGGTGAGGCGGTTTCCGTCAAGAAAGGCGACAGCTACTTCCTGCCCGCCAACAGCGGTGGCTACACCGTGCAGGGTAATTGCCAGACCCTTGTGACCCGTGTCTGACGCATCTCTAATGCTATCCGGCGCTGTTGAGTTGTAAACATACACTAAAATAAAGAAAAAGTCCGTTTTGGTTTTCAGGCCAAAACGGACTTTTTTATAAGGTGAAGGACATCAGAGAAGCCATTTCTGAAGGAGTGCGACATTGGCAAACTATGGCTGCCTATGTCGGTTTACCCCGGCTGCTTACCGATGTAGGCGAGGATGCCGTTGCACTGGATTACAATCTAAGTGAAAACAGACGATTGATTGGTATCATCATGGCTCATAACCTAACGTACACCAAATACGGTGATTACTATATTATAAAAATTGCTATAAGGTGCTGATTTGTGAATAATTATCCCTGTTCTGAAATTTTTGTGTTCGCATCTTCGCACGATTTCTTTATAATAGTAGGTAATACAATATAAAGGAGTCCCTTGATGATGCGAGCAATAAGCCTTAAAACCAACCATCTGACAGCGCCTGTCGGTATTGACGCCGGGCCGCTGTTCTTGTCCTGGCAGTGTGCTGACGGTGTGCGTCAGACTGCCTATGAAATTGAACTGACCGCGAACGGCGAAACGGTTTGGCACAGCGGCAAGGTGCAAAGCACCGCTATGCACGCCGATGCCACGACTGTGGGCGGCTCGCGCGTGAGCGGGTGCTGGCGCGTGCGGCTGTGGGATGAAAACGGTGCCCCCGGCGCGTGGAGTGAGGCACGCTTTGAAACCGGTCTTGCACAGTGCGACTGGGCAGGAGAGTGGGTGGACCCTGAGACCGAGCCTATCGACATCCCCGGGGATGATGCCATCAACGCCTTTGCCCGCCCCAACTGGGAGCGCAAGCAGGCAGAAAAAGAAGCCGCGGGCAAGGGCACAGCCGAGCCGTACAAGCCCCATCGTCCGGCATCGTACCTGCGCAAAAGCTTCACGGCGTCCAAGGGCGATGCACGGCTGTATATCACGGCCAAGGGATTGTACGCGGTATGGCTGAACGGCGTGCGCGTTGGTGATATGGTGCTGGCCCCCGGCAGCTTTACCGGGAACAAGCATCTTGGTGCGCAGACCTACGATGTGACCGCGCTGCTGCACGAGGGCGAGAATGAGCTTTTGATTGCTCTCGGTGATGGCTGGCACCGCAGCACGGGCGGCGTGGACGGTGACCGCGACTTGTTCGGTGATACGCTGGGCGTGCTGTTTCAGCTGGAGGTGGACGGCAAACCGGTCTGCGTTTCCGATAGCACGGTGCAGGCAACGCAATGCGGGCCTATTCGTCAGAACGATATGCAGCAGGGCGAGGTCTACGATGCACGACGTGAGGGCAAACTGACCGACTGGCACGGTGTGCGCACTTACCGTGATGATCTGCCCATCACCGGTATGAACACCGTGCCGATTCTGGAACACGAAGCCTTCCCCGGCAAGCTGCTGCAAACGCCCAACGGCGAGACGGTGCTGGACTTTGGGCAGAATATCGCCGGTTATGTGGAGATGACGCTGACCGCCCGCGCCGGGCAAAGGATCAAGCTGACCTGCGGCGAAGCGCTGGACGAAAACGGCAACTTTACCCAAGAAAACTTTCAGGACCGTGCCCGCCACAAGGAGGGCGGCACCGCCCAGATGCTGGAGCTTGTCTGTAAAGAGGGAAAAAACCACTTCAAGCCCCACTTTACGATCATGGGCTTCCGCTACACCAAGGTCGAAACTGACGCCGATTTGACCGATGCCGTGTTTACCGCCCACGCCGTCTACTCCGACATGGCGGTGACGGGCGCGTTTACCTGCGGAAATGACGCGGTGAACCAGCTTGTCAAGAACAGTATCTGGAGCCAGAAGGGCAACTTCTGCGATATCCCCACCGACTGCCCGACCCGCGAACGTGCAGGCTGGACAGGGGATATGGGCGTGTTTATCGAAACCGGCCTGACCCTGATGGACTGCTACCCCGTGGCGGAAAAATGGCTGGCGGAGTGCCGCCTGAACCAGTACCCGGACGGGCGCATGGCGAACATTGCCCCGCCGAACGCCCGCCCCGGCTATATGACCCCGATGCTCTGCATGTCGGCAGGGTGGGGCGATGCGGCGACTCTGGTGCCGTATGCCCTGTACAAACGCACGGGTGACCGCAAAATTCTGGCGGACAACTACGAGATGATGCAGCGCTGGTACGGCTTTTTGCTGGGGCGCGCGCAGCAGACAACCGATGAGCAGCAGGGCGGTGATTACGCCAAGTTCACCGTTTTAAACGGCATGGACTACGGCGAATGGTGCGAGCCGGGCATCACCCCCATGCAGGCAATGATGAACCCGCGCAAGAGTGTGGGTACGGCGTATCTGGCCTACTCCGGGCGCTTGCTGGCGGAAGTAGCGGAAGCACTGGGCAAGGCGGACGATGCCGCCAACTACCGCGGCACCGCTGCCAACGCAGTGAAAGCCTACCGTGCAGCGTTTACCGAGAACGGCGTGATTACGTCCGACCGCCAGTGCGAGTATGTCCGCGCCATTGCCTTTGCCCTGCTGGGTGAGGACGAAAGCAAAGCGGCTGCCGCAACGCTGAACCGGATGGTTGCCGAGAACGACTACCACCTGAACACAGGCTTTTTGTCCACGCCATTTTTGTGCGATGTGCTGGCAAAATACGGCTATGCGGACACTGCCTACAAGCTGCTTTTGCAGCCCGACGCCCCCGGCTGGCTGTATGAGGTCGGCAAGGGTGCCACGACCGTTTGGGAAACCTGGACGGGCATTGACGAAAACGGCAAGCCCCACGAATCCCTGAACCATTACAGCTACGGCGCAATTTGTGGCTGGCTGTTCGGCGGTGTGTGCGGCATCCGGTACACGGACGGCGCACTGACGATTGCACCTACACCCGACAAATCGCTGGACTGGGCAAAAACCACCTACGATTCCCCAGCCGGGCGCATTGTAAGCGGCTGGCGGTATGACGGCGATGCGGTGACCTATGAGTTTGAGATCCCCGCCAACCTGACCGCCGATGTCACC
>OGPC01001247.1_pt1 | contig 17625 bp, 9 predicted proteins | sample 1552911 | NCBI WGS metagenome assembly OGPC01 (sample SAMEA2580248, study PRJEB22360) | human gut metagenome | biome: human gut; feature: human-associated habitat; material: faeces | place: Denmark | collected 2008/2010 | reverse complement strand
CTTGAATTTTATAGACTTGTAAGTGTTTGTTATTGGTTTCAAAGGTACGGATAAGGTACTTGTAAAACAAGCTATTTGGGCTTTATCATGACAAAGAATGAACTTTCTTAATTCGGATTTTTTTTACTCGTGGCTAATGAAACGGGAGCTGGTACATTGGGAAACAGATACGGATGTGCTGTCTACCGTGTATTGTTATGATAAGAAGCAGGTATACTTCCATTCACCTGCCGGTATAGTTCTGCTAAAGTGTTGGTATCTGTAGTTCGTCACGGCCGTGACGAGATCTTCCCACGGCCGTGGTAGGAACTTGTCACGGCTGTGGGAAGAAGTCACCACGGCCGTGGGAAGGTAAAGATACCGTTACCCTAGCCGAACAATACCTACTTGTTAAGTGAAAGATACCAGTTACATAACATTCATTTAATGGGGTTACATTCATTTGATAAAGGGGATGTATTTCCTATATCCTGTTTACTGACATTGAACTTCCTCTCTTTCAATACAAAACTTCCTGTATTTATTTCCGTATTTCCACTTTGTTTCGAAAAAAAAGCATATCTTTGTCATACGCTTTCTGTTCACCAGCGTGGTGAAAACAGGTAAGAAGCGTTTTTTATTTATAAATAGGAATATTATTGCATTATCCCTCGTATTTGAAATCTAGCAAGTTTCTGTCCGTAGAGGGGTGGTTCAACAGATATTCCACGTGAACGGCCGTATGTCAACATATCGATGAAAGATGTGTTATATATACACAATTAGCGTGGATGTCTGTTGTTATCATTATCTTTCGGACGGGTTTGCTAGGCCTCAAATACGGATAATGATTCAACAGCATTCACGCTTTTCTTGTATCCGGTTGGTTTCATAATCCTTAAAAATCCCCAACCAATTCCCCGTCCGTCCGGAATGCAAGAAGCGCGAATGTGTGTTGCATCAACATCGATAGAGCGCTATTTACTCCTCATTGTCTAACAAATAAAAAACAAACACTATGTCAGAATGGATTAGCATAGAAGCAGCAGCCGAAAAATACCGGCTTGAAAAAGAGTATATATGGCTTTGGGTGGAAATGAAAAAAGTCGCGGTGTCTTATGCGGATGATGTCGTTACTGTAGACGATGATAGTCTTCAAGAATTTATAAAACGGACCAAGCTGGGAATTACGTCAGAATATATCGACGCATTAGAGCAGCTTTGCATGGAGAAAAACAAGTCTTGCAGACTGTATGTCTCGCTATTGGATATGCGTGATCAAGAATTAATGGCTATGAGAGGACAGGGTTCACGATTGGATGGCTTATGGAAAATGGTGGAGGAACAATACGAAAGACTGCGAAATTTTGAGAAAGAGACTATATCCGACAATATAATTTGCAGCAATTGCTGGATCAGAAAGATATGCAGAAGGTTGAAACGAATCCTATAACATCCTGTAGCGAACCTGATCTATCAAATAATAGGCTGACAATAAAAGTTGAAAGTTTTTATTGTCAGCCTATTGTCATGGCTTATTGTCAGCATGTAAACGGTTGAAAGTCATCGTATTATTCAGGAAAAATGTTGGCTGACAATAAGAACCGTACAATTTATATGTAAACCTAAAACCTATGAAATCTTTCTATTGTTAATCACACGCATGGCCGCAGTATAGTATTCGCAAGGAACAGATATCAGAATACCGTTTAAACCATTATCTTTCGTTGATACCTGAATATAAGCTGCATTCAATAAACTCTTTACGCTGGCCACCTCCCAGGGACTACCAGCAAAAACTTTGACTTGAGAAATCTTTCTACTTGTAATCATGATCTTTATAGTGTGTTTTTGTTTTTACTGCGACAAAGATAAAACAGAAAAATAAAATAGAAGTGCAATTTTGTTTCATATATAGTATACAAATGATTCATTGAATCAGGATTTCTATTAATTGACCAGTTTGTAACATCAAAAAAGTGAGTACGAGCTGCCCTATTGACTAGTTTTTGCCCTGTTATGTACCAGAATTTGTCACCCTGATATAATAGTTTTCGCTTACCTTCGCATAGATTATAATTTAAATGGAATCGTATAGTGATAAGAATAGGAAATTTGAGTATTAATCTTTTTTTTGGGGGGGGAGACTCTCATCTTAATAAATATAAATAATATTATGAAGAATGTGGTATTATCATTGTTATTGTTGGGTACCTATATAATGGGGGGTGCACAGGTAGTACAGTCGCCTTACCAATCTATCGTTTCTATCGATGGAAGCGGACATTTTCGAACTATTCAGGCTGCCATAAATGCTGTACCTGACGGACAGACAAAGCCTTGGTTGATTTTATTAAAGAATGGTTCATATAAAGAACAGGTAGTAATTCCGGAGAGTAAACCATATATTCATTTGATTGGTCAGGATAGGGAAAAAACAATTATTCATCTGAATTTAAATGTTGGTGGTAGAATGGCGGGGCATGAATCTGAAGGCAAGGTTGCTTATTGGCAAACTTCGATACACAATCCTACGTCTCCGGTTTATAAATATGAGGGTGCTGTGATGCTGGTAAAAGGGAATCATTTTTATGCAGAAAACATTTCATTTATCAACGATTGGGGAGTAGAAGCAGAAAATGGTCCGCAGGCTTTGGCCATGAGTAGTCAAGCAGATTGCGTATCATTCAAAAATTGCAAGTTTCGTTCATTTCAGGATACATGGATGACTGCTCACGATGATTTGAACCGTCATTATGTGAAAGATTGTTGGATCGAAGGTGCCGTAGATTATCTTTATGGTGGCGGGAATATACTATTAGAGAATTGTGTACTTTATAGTTTGCGCAGTGGAGCAGTGATTGTGGCTCCTTCCCATAAAAATGCGAAATATGGCTATGTTTTTCGTGACTGCATTATTAGCGGCAATAGCAAAGCTGCTGACGGTCGGCTGAAATTAGGAAGACCTTGGCATAATAGCCCTAAAGCTATGTATATCAATACTACCATGCTTATTCCCATAGCTGCTGAAGGCTGGAGTGATATGGGGGCGATTCCAGAAAGCTTCTCCGAATTTAACAGTCATGATATACAAGGGAATGTACTGGATTTGAGTAAACGTAAAACAATCTATCAATATAGGGACCGCAATACAGGTGAAAAAATATATGGGGAATGCCAAGCGACTATTACTAAAGTGGAAGCAGATAAATATACGTATGAGAATATGATTCCGGGAAATGATAACTGGAATCCACGTACAATTATGGAAGAATTGAAAGCTCCGCATGATTTAGTATATCAACAAGGTACTTTGACGTGGGAACCGGTGAAAAATGCTATAGGATATATTGTTTATGATGGTGAACAAATTATAGGAACTACTACGAAGACGATTTTTTCTGTACTAAAAGTAAATTATGCCTTGAAGGTGTCTGCTGTGAATCAATATGGATCGCAGGGCAAAAAGGGAATATTATAATATATATCTTCAACGATGTTGCTGGCAGGATACCTAAGCGCTGTATAAACTTTTAATTATTGACAATATAACAACTATAATATATAAATTATGAAAACACATTTATTTTCTAAAGTATTAAGTGGGCTGCTGCTTTCGCTGCCCCTACTGACAACGGCTTGTGTAGAAACCAGTAATAATTTTTTCGTCCCGGATCATGAGGCTCCGTCTTTATTGTCTATCATTCCTTCAAATGGTGAGACTGTGGATGTGGACAATACGATCCTACTCACATTTAACGAGCGTGTGAAGGCAGGAGACGGGAAAGTAACTTTCAATGGTAAGGAGGTTACATTAACATTCAAAGATAAAACGGCGTCTTATACTTATGGCAATTTGGCTTATAATCAGAATTGCGATTTTATCGTATCTCCGGGAGCTATATCTGATTTATATGGTAATTTATTTGACGGTGTCAGTGTTCAATTTGTAACTTCTGAACGTCCTCAACCTGAAGCTCGTATATTTGATGCCGTAGTAAGTCTTGCAGGAAAAGGTACGCATACCAGTATACAGAAAGCTATAGATGAGGTTCCTGCAAATCGGACAGAGCCGTGGCTTATATTTGTGATGAATGGCATATATGAGGAACAGATTATTATTCCAGAAAATAAACCGTTTGTTCATCTTATAGGTCAGGATGCGGATAAAACAATTATTAAGTTGCGGATTAATAGTGCGGCAGAAGCTGATGCCAGTGATCCGGATGTCTGGAATTATTCTTATAAAAAATTAGGAAAGTCGGAAGCTGCGATGGTCTCAGTAAAAGCATCAGACTTTTATGCAGAGAATATATCTTTTATTAATGGATATGGCAAAGAACTGCAGAAAGGTCCAATGGCATTGGCTATGTATACTCAGAATGATCGTAATTCGTTTAATAACTGTAAGTTCATCTCTTTCCAAGATACTTGGCAAACGAATCCTAAATCAGATGATAATGGGCGTGTTTATGCACAGAATTGTTGGATTGAAGGGGCTGTCGATTATTTTTATGGGAATGGGAATTGCTTGCTTGAGCATTGTACTTTTTATAATATGCGTGACGGAGCAGTGATTGTAGCTCCTTCTCATAATGCAAACACGCGTTGGGGGTATGTAATGAGTAACTGTATCGTTGATGGAAACGAACAAGCCAGTAATGGGAAAGTAAAGCTGGGCCGTCCTTGGCATAATTCTCCTATGACCGTATATCTCAATACGACCTTTAATATAGATATAGCTCCTGAAGGTTGGACAGATATGGGAACTATACCTAAATTATTTGCAGAATATAATAGCAAAGGTAAGAATGGAGAGATAGTAGATTTGAGTCAACGTAAAACGCTGTATAGTTATGAAGATGATCAGAAAAATACCGTGTCAGGCTCATGCAAAGCAGTTCTCACAGCTAGTGAAGCCGCTCAATATACGTATGAGAATGTAATAAGTGAAGGTGATTATTGGAATCCGAGGAAATATATGGAAAAGGTGGATATTCCAACAAACTTGAAGAAAGAGAATGGTGTGTTAAGTTGGGGGACTTCAAAGTATGCTATTTGTTATTTGGTATTAAATGGTGATGAGGTAGTGCAGATTACTAAGGAAACATCTTGTAACATTCAGGAAGGAAATACTTATCAGGTCAGAGCTGTTGGTGAGTATGGTTCATTAAGTGACATTTCACAGGAGATTTAAGAACCAATATAAATAAAAGAAAATGTAGATCATTCCTGAGTGTGCATTGGATATCACTTGGGACTGGTTTTATAAATAAAGGGTATGAAAAATAATTTGAGAAATACATTTGTGATACTTCATAGTTTGTTGAGCTGCATAATGGGGAGCAATGTTTTGGCACAGGCGCAACCTTATAAAATATGGTATGATAAACCTGCCCAATTTTGGGAGGAAGCTTTGCCGATTGGGAATGGACGTATCTCGGCTATGGTATACGGTGATCCATATATGGGCAGGTTCCAATTGAATGAAGAAACCGTTTCGGCGGGATCTCCTTATCAGAACTATAATAAGGAAGGAAAGGAGGCCTTATCTCAAATTCGCAAATTGATATTTGATCGAAAGTATGAGGAGGCTCAAGAACTGGGTGGTGAGAAGTTACTGTCGCAGGTTGGAAACGAGATGAAATATCAGACTGTAGGTAGCCTGAATATACGATATAAAAACCGGAAAGAAGTTACTGATTTTTATAGAGAACTAGATATAGACCGTGCTGTTACTACTACACGATATAAGATAGGTGGAGTGGAATTTACAGAGGAAGCTTTTGCTTCATTGACGGACCAACTGATTATTATACACATTCAATCTTCGGTGGCTAAAATGATTGATTGCGAATTGTTTTTCAGTACTCCTATGAAAAATCCGGCATACAGCATTTTGAATAAAAATAGTCTCCGCTTGGAGGGTATAACAGAAGGTACTGATTTTGTCCCGGGAAAAGTGCATTACTGTGCAGATATGAAACTGAAGAATAAAGGAGGTAATGTATTAACAAATGATACATTACTTTCTGTCAAAGGAGCAACAGAACTCACCTTATATATTTCTATGGCTACAAACTTCGTGAACTATAAAGATATATCGGGCGATCCATATCAACGAAATGCTTTTTATCTGAAAAAGGCTGGTGCAGATTACAGGAAAGCCAAAGAGGCTCATATTGCGGCTTATAAGAGGCAATACGATAGAGTGGCATTGGATTTGGGATGGACGCCACAGGCTAACAAACCAATGGATGTGCGTATAAAAGAGAGTTCCATTGTTTATGATCCGCATTTGTTGGCTCTGTATTTTCAATTTGGTCGTTACTTATTGATTTCCAGCTCTCAACCAGGTTGTCAACCTGCCAATCTTCAAGGAATATGGAATACATCCACTCATCCTGCATGGTCATGTAATTATACGACGAATATTAATGCGGAAATGAATTATTGGCCGGCAGAAGTAACAAATCTGGAAGAGTTGCATAAGCCATTTCTTGAGATGGTGAAGGAGTTAAGTGAAAATGGTCGAGAAGCAGCACGTGAGATGTATGGGTGCAGAGGATGGGTATTGCATCATAACACAGACCTTTGGCGCATGACTGGTGCGGTAGACCGTGCTTATTGTGGTATATGGCCGGTTGCAAATGCGTGGTTATGTCAGCATTTGTGGGATCGTTATTTGTTTTCCGGTAATAAAGAGTACTTGAAAAAGGCATATCCCATCATGAAAAGTGCTTCTCAATTTTTTGTAGATTTTTTAGTTGAAGATCCTAATACGGGCTATTTAGTTGTAGTTCCTTCCAATTCTCCAGAGAATGCGCCACGCTGGATTAAGAAAAAGGGCAATTTGTTTGCCGGTATTACAATGGATAATCAACTGGTTTTTGATTTGTTTTCTAATACCTGTGAGGCAGCTAAGGTTTTGGGTGAAGATGATCGGTTTTGCGACACGTTGAAAAGTATGCGAGGACAATTGCCTCCTATGCAAGTAGGGCAATATGGACAATTGCAGGAATGGTTTGAAGATTGGGATCATCCTCAAGATCATCATCGTCATATTTCTCATTTATGGGGATTGTATCCAGGTTATCAAATTTCGCCTTATCGTTCTCCGGTACTTTTTGAAGCGGCACGTAACACGCTTATACAACGTGGAGACCCCTCTACCGGGTGGTCTATGGGGTGGAAAGTTTGTTTTTGGGCGCGTATGCTTGATGGTGACCATGCTTATGAGTTAATAAAAAATCAATTGAACTATGTAAGTCCGACCGTACAAAAAGGACAGGGAGGAGGCACTTATCCTAACCTGTTTGATGCGCATCCTCCTTTTCAGATTGATGGAAACTTTGGTTGTACGGCGGGTATTGCGGAGATGCTATTACAGAGCCATGATGGGGCGGTACAACTATTGCCAGCATTGCCGCATGAATGGAAAGAAGGAACGATTAAAGGATTACGTGCGCGTGGCGGTTTTGTGGTTGAAGAGATGAATTGGAAAGATGGGCGTTTAGTAAAGGCGGTAATCAGGTCTACTATTGGTGGAAACCTGCGTTTACGTTCTTATAACAGATTGTTTTTGCAAGGCAAAGAGTTGAAGGAGCTAAAAAAAGATATAGATAATGTAAACCCTTTGTTTGTGCTTCAACAGATAAGTCGTCCTATGGTCAGCGAGAAAGCCCCTTTAAAAGGTCTTGACTTAAGAAAAACTTATCTGTATGACCAGCAGACACAGGTAGGGGAAGTATTGGTCTTTGAGGGGGAATAATGAGAATTCCACCTATTGTGTTAGTTTTTACCCTTTCCCTTTTTAGGCTTTTTTCCATCTTTGCAGTAGAAGATATTGTGCGATATATAATTTATAGGGAAGAAGCGAAAGTTCCGGATTATATATTAGGGATCGGGTGAAAAAGAAAATAAAATAAGTTTGTTAAACCAAATCATACTATTATGAAGATAAAGATTGGAGAAATGAAAGGTAGATTACTTTTGCTACTGGCATTATTATTGATAATGCCGATAGGAGTATTTGCTCAGAGTATTATGGTAAAAGGTAAAGTCTTGGATTCGCAAGGTGAACCGATAATTGGTGCTACTGTTAAGGAAAAAAATAAAAATGCTGGTGTTATAACAGATTTGAATGGAGACTTTTCTCTGAATGTTTCAGGTAAGTCTGCAAAGTTGGAGATTAGCTATATTGGAATGAGGTCTGTTGTTATACCTGTGACAGCGGAAAAAACATTAAGGGTAGTGCTGGATGAAGATAATAAAATGCTAGATGAAGTTGTTGTAGTGGGGTATGGCACTTCTCGCCGCGGCGACTTGACTGGTGCGATTTCTTCTGTTGGAGAGAAAACACTGAAAGACATTCCTGTGACATCTGCGGCTACAGCCATAACAGGTAAACTGGCTGGAGTCAATGTAGTAACAACAGATGGTTCTCCAGATGCTCAAATTCAGATTACAGTGCGGGGAGGTGGTTCCATTACGCAAGATAACTCCCCTTTATATATTGTAGATGGCTTTCAGGCGAGTAACATTAATGATATACCTCCTGGTGATATTGAAGATATTACAGTCCTGAAAGACGCTTCTTCCACTGCCATTTACGGAGCAAAGGGGGCCAATGGAGTAATCCTTATTACGACAAAAAGTGGTAAGGCTGGTAAGACTGAGGTTTCATTCAATGCACACTGGGGGTTAAGTAAGGTTTATAATATGACTAAAGTTCTCTCTCCTTACGAATATTATTGTTTCCAAAAGGAACTTGATTATGGAACCTCAATGACTAGTGGTATAAATTCTATGTATGGTCGTTGGGATGATCGCGATATTTACAGGTCTACACAAGGGACGGATTGGCAGGATATTATGTATGGTAATACAGGGTTTAAACAGAATTATAATGTGGGTATAACCGGGGGAACAGAATCTGTACGTTACAATATTAGTTACACACATGATGACGAAGACTATGTTATGGTAAACTCTGACTATATCCGCGATAATCTGAGTATCAAGTTGAATAAAGATTTTAGTAAGAAATTGAAGTTTGAATTATCCAGTCGTCTGACAAGGACTGTGATTAATGGTGCAGGTACGAATGGTGGAAAGTTGAAGGATGCAATTCGTTTCTCGCCTATTAATAGTCTGGCCAGCATGGATGAAGGTGATTTAGGAACAGATGCGGACCGTACGGATGCTGCGCAGTTGTCATCATTGAACGATCCATATTATAATACGGTAAATGAATATAAGAAGCAAAACCGTTTTTCAATCATTAACAATGTAGGACTGAACTGGGAAATTATGAAAGGACTGTCTTATCAGTTAAGAGGTAGCTATGGCTTTGATTTTAATTACACAGATAATATTTGGCTAAATAAAACAGGCGAGTCGAGTTCTAATGGTGGTCAGCCGGTTGCGAAACGTACTGATGATAAAGGGGAACGTTGGGGAGTACAGAATATTCTGACCTATAAGTTTAAGCTGGGTAAACATAATTTTGATTTAATGGGCGGACATGAAATGAATAGTAATCGTACTAATAGTATGGTATCTTTATCGAAATATTATCCAATAGATTTTACAGCCGATGATGTCCTGTCTATGTGGAACTATGGTGAAGCACAGCCTACCTATACAACAATAGGTGAACCTTCACGTACCGCTTCTTATTTTGGCCGTGCTAATTATTCTTTTGATAATCGTTATTTTCTGACTTTGACTGCACGTGCTGATGGTACAAACGTTTTTGCCCCGGACAATCGTTGGGGGTTTTTCCCGGGTATGGCACTTGCATGGCGTATTTCACAAGAAAAGTTCATGCATCCTTTCAAAAGTTGGATGGATAATTTAAAACTTCGTGTTAGCTACGGATCAGTAGGCAATGCACGTGTCCGATCTTATTGGAGGCAGGATTATACAATAGAATCCAGACCTAATATGCAATACTATTTGAATGAGGCTGTACAGAGTGCTTTGAAGCTCCAAGATACGATGCGCAATGAGAATCTTACTTGGGAAACAAAATTATCAGCTAATGTTGGGGTAGATGCAAGTTTTTTCAATAGTCGTTTGAATGTAACTCTTGATGTTTATAATGATGTTACTAAAGACTTGATTTTACGTATGGATTTGCCGTCAAATTCAGGTTACCGATACCAATATCAGAATGTGGGGCAAAGTACGAATCGTGGGGTGGAACTTACTATAAATGGAACTATTATTGATAATAAACGCTTTTATTTAGGTGCAAACTTCAATATTGCATTTAATAAGAATATAGTAAATAAACTTGATGGTACGGCGTCGGAGTTAATAGCCCAGTCTGGTTGGAAACCCGATGTCGGTGCTGATGATTTTCGTGCTATTGTAGGAGAAGCTGTCGGGCAGATTTATGGTTTTGAAGTAGAGGGCTTTTATTCTGTAGATGATTTCACTTTTGATCAAGCTACACAAAAGTGGATACTAAATGAAGGAGTGCCGGATTGTCGGAATTTATTTTCTTCTCCTGAGAATTTTGGACCAGGCTTTATTAAATTGAAGGATCAGAATAACGACAAAGTGATTGACGCTGACCATGATCGGAAAGTATTAGGCAGTGCGCAACCGAAACATATTGGTGGTTTTGGCTTGAATGCTTCATGGAATGGATTTGATCTTTCAGCAATGTTCAACTGGTCATATGGTAATAAGATTTACAATGCTACCAAGATAATGGCATCTACTCATACTAATCGTAAGTATAATAATCTGAGTGAATTTATGAACTTGAATAATCGTTGGACGATTATTGATCCGGAGACTGGATATAATGTGATGTATGGCAGTCAGGCGAATCCTGATCGATTTTGTGAACTGAATGCTAATGCTTCTATCTGGTCACCCATAATGGGACGGACTGTTTTAACGAATTGGGCGGTTGAAGATGGTTCCTATCTACGATTTAGTAATTTGACATTGGGATATACGATTCCCAATAATGTATCCAGAAAATTTGGAGTAAAAAGATTGCGCGTTTATGCTACTGCCAATAATTTGTTCTGTTGGACTGCATATTCAGGGCAAGATCCGGAAGTGGATACACAACGTTCTACTTTGACTCCGGGTGTGGATTATTCTGCTTATCCGAAAGCTCATTCTTATATATTCGGCCTTAATTTAACCTTTTAATATGAATTAGTTATGATGAAAAAAATATATTTAGTGATTTTATCCATTATCACTTTAAGTACGTCATGTATGGATAATTTTCTGGACACGCAGAGTCCGTCAGTCCCCAGTGATGAAAATTTGTTTGAATCAACAGCTTTGACTAAGGCTGCTTTGATGGGGATTTATGCTAAAATGACAGAAACTTATATGTATGGGCAGAAGTTGTGCGTAAACTGGCAGGGAGTTTCGGATGTCGAGGTAGGATCATATGCTTTTAAGACATCAGAGTATAGGGCTATTAATAGTGACCATGCGGCTGAAAATTTCTATGATAATAGTTATAATACCACAACAAAGTGGGAGACGTTATATAGTTTTGTAGAATCAGCAACTACTGTAATTGATGGAATTCGTGGCTCTTCATTACTAAACTCACCTGAAGAAAGAGACGAAATGCGTACCTATTTGGGCGAGGCTTTGGCTCTGAAAGCATTGGGGTATTTTGAGTTGATCCGTTATTGGGGAGATGTGCCTTTTAAAGCAGAAGCCGCAAGCAGTGATCTTTCAAATGTGTATAAAGGTAAAGTCGACCGTGATATTATCTATGAACATATTATCGCAGATTTAAAAGAAGCTATAACTTATTTACCTTGGATGGGAGAAGGCTCATATACGGTAGAAAGAATGAATAAGGGATTTGTCAAGGGGTTATTGGCGAAAGTTGCCTTATTTGCAGGTGGATGGTCGATACGTGATAGTAACACTTTTCCTGAATTGGATTTGGAACATCATCCCGATATTCAAGAAATGGGTGGATATTTTGTCGGGCGCTCCAAAAACTGGGAAGAATATTACAAATTGGCCGCGGAACAATGTGCAGAGATAATGAGTGATCCTGATAATCCGCATAGTCTGGATCCTAGTTTTGAAAATATCTGGAAAACGGTAAATCATTTAGATTATAATAGTTATAATGAGAATTTATTTGAGGTTGCTTTTGGTGAAGGACAGAATGGGGATATAGGTTCGATTGCCGGGTATAGCCTTTATAGTGGCGTGTTTAATACCAATCGCGGAATGGGTGGATCGGGCTATGCGGCTACTACTATGTATTACTTTTATTCATTCAATCCGGCTGATACACGTCGTGATGTGACTTGCGTATTTCAAGACTATAGAAATGTAGAGGGAAAGAATAAAGAAGTAATGTCATGCAACCCATTGGGTGTGCCTTGTGGTAAATGGAGGTGGTATTGGATGACTGATAACTATATGAAGGTGCGTTTTCCACAGGCTACTTCTCGTATTGCAACGGGGATTAACTGGATTTTAATGCGTTATTCTGATATTTATCTTATGTTTGCTGAAGCCCAAAATGCATTGACGGGGCCTGATGCTTTAAATGAAAAAGCAAAAATGTCTCCTCGTCAGGCTTTAGAAAAGGTTCGTGAAAGAGCGTTTGGTGCCGGTTCACCGGAAGTTACTGACTATGATGCTGACTTCTTTACCGCTATCGTAAATGAAAGAGCATGGGAATTTGCTTGTGAGAATATTAGACGACAGGATTTATCTCGATGGGGACTGTTGGGCAAAAAGATTGAAGCAATGAAAGAGGCACTTTGTTTTATGTATGATAGTACACAACCTGTAAATATCTTTGGTAAAATTTACCAGCCGGATGATTTCCCCAAGAAGGTGTATTATAAATATAAAGATCAGAATAATGAGGAATATATTGATATGGCTTCTATTAACTTCTATGAGGATCAGGGAGTCAGTGATCCACCGAGCGGTTATTATTCATGCAACTGGATACCTATGTTGATAGCAAGGGACAAAGACGGTTATTTGAATGAAGAAATAAATAAAAACTATGCTTCTACTATTGCAAATATATTGGTTTGCGGATCAGGTTTGAATGCGTCTTATGATTATTCTGCCTTATTGGGGAAATTGCGTTGGGGAACTGAGGCGCAGGCGGAATCTATTAAATATCCTGTAGGAAATGGAGTATGTGATTATCGTCATTTATATGCAATTTATTACGAGGATATTTTTGAATCACAAGGAAAATTGAGTAATGCTTATGGTTTTAAATAATTAATTAGATGATGGTATGAAAGAACTATTCAATATAACAGTATGGCGATATGCTTGCCTGATCATTCTTTGTGTAGGATGGTTGTCTTGTGATGATAATATAAATGATTGGGATGTTGATGAAAGTACAAAAGGATTGTTTCGTCCTTTGACTTTCGAAAAAGTAGAGAATGATGCTACTACGATAACATTACGGTATTCAAAAATAGTAAATGCAAATAAATATATATTTGAGTTTTATAAAGATAATCTGGAGTTTAAAGAGGAAAATTATGTTCGTACGGATACAATTTTAGCTGATACGTTGACAATATTTGCCAACAGTAGTACACCTATGCGTGTTGAATATCGAACAATTTTCAAAAAGCTGGATGGGTCTACACAATATAGTGTTCGAATGAAGGGGATAAGTAATAGTGGTTTAGCTAGCCGTTACTTAGATTTAGCTTTTATAACTGCCGCCGAACAGCTATTTGATAATATTGAAACAACCATTAATTCGGTTGTTTTATCCTGGAAAGAGACCACAGACGTTACTCATCTGTTGTTATTCCCGCTATTAGATGCTTCAAAAGGTACTTATGGCGATCCGGAAACTATAGAATTAACACCTGAAGATATTGAAAATCAATCAAAAATAATATCAGATCTACCTAGCGGTACAAGTTACAAAGTGCAGATATGTAATCATGATGTAATTCGTGGTGAGTATGTGTTCAAGACGTTAGGACTAGGTGATGGAATCGTTATTTCTGTTCCAGAAAGTGCTGATGAGAGTGATATAATAGATATGGCAAAACTATTGGAAGGTGTAACAGCTAGTAATTTGACGTTGAAATTTGAAACTGGTAAATTGTATAATATAGGCTCGGTTAAGATTCTGACAGTTGATAATATCTTGTTTACCAGTTCTTCTACAGATGAAGGAAATAAGCCTCGGATTCTTATTAAAGATATTGCTTTGACATCTCCGGTTGAGTCTATGTCTTTTGAATATATATCTTTAGACGGTAGAGATGAGGCTGTTTATCTTATGGGATTAGGTTCAGTATGCTTTAATTCTATTAATTTTGAAGGGTGTACTATTCAGAATATGAAGCGGAGTATCATACGTCTGACTAAAGAGGGCTTCTTCATTTCAAATATCACATTTAATAATAGTGTGTTATCTCGAATCGGTACGGATGGATATGGGCTGATAGTTGTTAATAAAGACCCGAGTATGCTGGATCAGATAACGATTAGTAACTGTACATTGATCGATATGGGAGAACAGTTGATGGAATTGCGTGGAGCGGCATGTCGTAATCAGGTCCTATTGGAAAACTGTACAATATATAGTGGAGCTGATGCTACACGGGATTTGAATAGACTATTCCGGTTTAATAGTGATCCGCAGTCTGTAGAAATACGCAACAATATATTTGCTGGTCCGAATAAAAATAAAACAATCACTCCTGGATATAGTGATTATAAATATTTAAATTTCTCGAACAACAATTATATCACTTCAGACATGAAAATAGGCAATAAAAAGTTTGTGGAGATAGTACAGTTGGAACAGACCTCTGATGATATATTTGTTGACCCGGCGAATGGGGACTTCCATATAAAGTCGGGAGCTGGATTTGCAGGAGAAGGAAATGCCGGAGATCCGAGATGGTGGAAGAAATAATTATAAGATGATTAAGTGATGTATATGATGAATAAAAAGGTAAAGATGAATAGATTTTTAGTTTTGAGCATTATGCTACTTCTTTCTGTGGGGTGTAAAGCAGAGAAGATAAAAATAACTGAAGTCCCGGAACGTGGGTTTTACAGTACTCGTCCGGCTGGACACTGGGAAGAATCTCTAGTTACTGGAAATGGAACAATGGGAGCTATGATAGAGGGAAATCCATATCATGAGTCTATTGTATTCAATCATGCACTTTTATATCTTCCTCTTAATAAACCACTTAAACCTGTGAGTCAGGGGAAACATATAGATAAAGTACGAAAAATGATGTTGGAAGGTAAATATACCGAAGCTTCACGTTTTATTGTGGATTTGGCAAATTCGGAAGGATATCAGGGAAAACATGCCACTGATCCTTTTATTCCTGCCTTCAGAATGAATATAGTAAGTGACTCTTTGATAACTAAAAACTATGTTCGAACTGTAGATTTTGCAACCGGTGAAGTAGAGGTTAAATGGGAAGACAAGAATGGGGCTTTCAGTAGAAAAGTTTTCATATCAAGACCGGATAATGTTGTCGTAATCAGACTATGTTCAAGTGGAGATGGTATGATTAATACTACATTGGATCTTTCGCAAGTGACAACGCATGATGAGGGAAGAATAAAAAAGTTTATGCTGGATGACAACCTCGGGATTAAAAAAGTGGAATCTACAACTATAGAAAAAGGATTGTGTTTTAGAGCATGGTATGAAAGACCTTGGGAGGGGAGCTTTAAAGGATATGAGGGAGTTGTGAAAGTGGTCCGTTCTGATGGGAAAGTACAGGTCGACTTGGACAAACTGGTTATTAGTGGAGCTACGGATGTCTTGTTATTGGCTCGTGTCGAACCCTCTTCCAATATGAATAATTCGCAGGTCAATGATATGTTGAGTACGATAAATGCTCTTCCTGCAGATTATGAAAAATTGCTCCAACCCCATGAAAAAATACATAAGGACCTGTTTGAACGCGTATCACTGGATTTGAATGCCACGGATACGGACCGTTCTAAATCTTCAGAGGAACTATTGGAAGCTGGGGGAGGAAATCCCGCATTAATTGAAAAAATATTTGATGCTGCCCGTTATAATGTATTGTGTGCCACAGGAATAAATCCACCTAATCTTCAGGGAATATGGGGGGCAACGATGACTGCACCGTGGTCAGGGGATTATACGACAAATGGAAATCTTCCGGTGGTTATTTCTCATTATTTGCAAGCAAATACTCCGGAGCTTATGTTACCTCTCTTCAATAGATTGGAATCATATATGGATGATTTTAAAGTGAATGCTCATGAATTATTCAATTGCAGGGGTATATATGTCCCGTCTCGTTTCAGCACCCATGGATTAAATAATCACTTCGATGCCACTTGGCCTATGACTTTCTGGACAGTAGGTGCTGCTTGGTATTCCCTTTTTTATTATGATTATTATCTATACACACAGGATAAAGACTTTTTACGAAACCGGGCACTGCCATTTATGGAAAATGCGGCTTTGTTTTATGAGGATTTTCTGATAGAAGGTGAAGATGGAAAATATGTATTTAATCCGTCATATTCACCGGAGAATCATCCTGAAAATAGTCCTAGTCAGGCATGTGTCAATGCGACGATGGAGATAATGGGAGTGAATGGATTATTGCGTACAGTTATAGAAGCCAGTCAGATTCTGGGAGTGAATCAGGATAAAATATCCAAATGGAAATCAATGTTGGCAAAAATGCCTCCGTATGAACTGAATAAGAATGGAGAAATACGGGAGTGGATGTGGAAAGATTTGGAGGATAATCACAAACACAGGCATGCTTCCCAGTTATTGGGGCTTTATGATCTTCATGATCCACTGATTATGGAAAATGAAGAATTGAGAACCGGATGTAAAAGAGTTATTGACCGGCGAATGGAAATCCGCCGAAAGGATAATGGTGGAATAATGGCTTTTGGTATGGTTCAATTGGCCTTTGCTGCTAGTGCTTTGGGTGAGACAGAAACTGCTTATGATATGTTGAGATGGCTGGGAAATAGCTATTGGAATAATAATATGGTTTCTACGCATGATCCTAAAAAGACATTCAATGTAGATATTTGTGGTGGATATCCGTCGTTGGTAATGAAAATGCTGGTATATTCGGAACCTGGTGTGGTTTCTTTGCTTCCTTGTACTCCAAAAGAATGGATTAAAGGTTCAATTAAAGGAGTTGCTTTACGAGGTGGGATTTTAATGCAAGAGTTAAGTTGGAATACGCAAGGAGTAAAGGTAACTTTTTTCTCAAAGATAGACCGAACTGTAAAAGTCTTTTTAAAAGGAAGGCTAGTGGATGAAATTCAACTAAAGGCTGGTCAGCCCATGAAGTATGCATTCTAGGGGCGAATAGCTTTTATAGTAAAACTGATAATCTAATCAACACTCGATAAATATGAGAGCGGATAATTTGATATATTTTGTGGTGTTCTTGTTTTCGACATTGGCTTGTTCTGATGCAGAAACGAAAGAGAATGGCTCTAAAGTGCCAACGCCGGTAGAAGAAGAGGCTTATGCTTTTCCGGGGGCACAAGGAGGAGGTATGAATGCTACGGGAGGACGTGGAGGTAAGGTCTATATCGTAAGCTCTTTGGAGGATTCTAGTACGCCAGGTACTTTACGGTATGCTATAGAAC
>OGPC01001220.1_pt1 | contig 17879 bp, 17 predicted proteins | sample 1552911 | NCBI WGS metagenome assembly OGPC01 (sample SAMEA2580248, study PRJEB22360) | human gut metagenome | biome: human gut; feature: human-associated habitat; material: faeces | place: Denmark | collected 2008/2010 | reverse complement strand
AACGGGATGAAAATGCAGATCGTGAAGATCGGATTTGGAGACAGACAATGAAATAGAAAAACCATAAGTCATCTGCCACGCTCAGCGGAGCAAAAACCACACACCCAGCAGGATCGCAAGGAAAATCAGGTTGGACAGGGTGAACAGCCCAAAATACTGCTTCTTCCCCTGTGGCAGCTCCCGTGCAATCTGCCGGTAGGAAATAAGACTGGCCATGGATGCGATCAAAGTGCCGAGACCTCCCAGATTGGTGCCGATGATGAGGGCTTGTGTCTCTGCCGTGAACCCGGACAGCAGCAGGGCGGCGGGAACATTACTGGTGACCTGCGAAGCAAGAACCGCCACCAGCACTTCCCGGCCGGTCAGAAACTCCTGCAGCCAGCCGGAAAAGGCCGGAATGCGCCCCAGATTGCCAATGAAGATGAAAAAAGCCACAAAGGTCAAAAGCAGGGAATAGTCCACTGCCCGTAAGGTGTGCGGGTCTGCAAAAAGAACGCAGACGAGTACAGCGGCAAAGGCGATGCCATAGGGCAGCACCCGGATCACGGACAGCAGGCAAACGGCAAACAGAACCAGATACAGCAGGATGATCTTCTGATCCCCCTGAGATGCAGAAGAAACAAGCTCATCCACGGAGAGGGCGGCAGAGGCTTTCCGGCAGACCATTGCTGCCCAAGCCAGCAGCAGGAGCAGAGAGACCAGTGTGTAGGGCAGCATAAGAAACACAAATCCCCCGATGCTCATGCCGCTTTTTCCGTAAAGATAGAGGTTCTGCGGGTTGCCGATGGGGGTCAGCATACTGCCAAGATTTGCTGCAATGGTCTGCATACAGACCACCGGGATCAGAAGAGAGCGGCGGACATCCGCTCCCAGACGGCTCAGGACCACGAACGTAAAGGGAACGAAGGTCAGCAGGGAAACATCGTTGGTGATGAACATGCTTCCGAAAAAGCACAGCCCGACCAGTACCAGCGCCAGCTGAAAGGTGCTGTGGGTACGGGACAGCAATGCCCGGCCCAGTCCATCAAAAAAGCCCTGCCGCCGCAGCCCGGCCATGACCGTCATAAGGGAAAACAGGATCGCCAGCGTGCGCAGGTCGATGTAGCCGAGATACTGCACATCCGGTGGAACAAAGAAGGCGGAGACAACGGCCAGCACAGCGGCTGCGGTGAGGACCGTTTCCTGCTGAATGAATTGTTTGAGTTTCATAGAGACACATCCTTGTAGTTGTAAAGGCAGCCCTGCTACGGTGCCGGACGGCCTTTTTCCGTATTTCAGAGCAACAGCTCAAACGACCCGATCATCAGCGGCATGGTCAGGATGGAAAGCAGCGTGCTCAGGACATAGATCGCACTGGAATGAGAAGCATCCCGGTCATAGAGCTGTGCCATGGAGGTGACTGTTGCACAGGCGGGGGTAATGGCAGAAAGGTAGACCGTCATCAGGATGGGCTTGCCGTCCGGGATCCAAAGGGATGCGTGAACTGCCCAAAGTAGCAGGACGATGACCAGCGGAACACCCAGCAGACGCAGAAATACCGGCAGATAGTTGCGCGGAGTGCAGAAAACCTTTTTCAGGGGCACTTCCGCAATGGCCATGCCTGCCAGCAGCATTCCCATGGGGCCGATCATATTGCCGACACTGCTCAGTGTGCTGGTGATCGGGGCGGGCAGCGAGATGTGCAGCAGGTACAGCAGAGCACCGGCTGCAATGGCAATCAGATTGACATTGGTAAGGAGCTTGCGCCATTCCAGCTGTGCAGAGCCCTGCAGGCAGGCACTGGCATGGGTCCAGAGCAGCACCAGCTGTACAATGACAAAGGCGCAGGAGTAGACAACATATTCCTCCCCCAGCAGGGCCTGCACGATGGGAATGACCAGCGCGGCGGCATTGCTGTAAATGATATTGACCTGCTCCACGGCGTCCAGCTTGAGAGCTTTGCGGAACAGCGCATTCAGAAGCAGAAATACAACGTGCATTCCAACGGCGATGCCCATGGAATAAAGCAGCCCGGTGCGGATCTCCGGTGTATCCTTGATCTGAAAGGCGTTCAGAACGACACAGGGCATGACCAGATAGACAAAGACCACAGACAGCACCTTACTGTCCGATGCTTTCAACAAGCCGGTTTTCACAACGGCATATCCCATCAGCAGAATCAGGAATAGCTGCGCGATCTGCTGCATCAATAAAAGGCTGATTTGCATTTCAATCTCCTCTTTTGCAATTCGTTTTTGCAGCACCATCCTACTCCATTGGCGGGGCATCGTCAAGAGAAAACAGAGAAAAAACATGTTTCAGAAGGATGGCATAGAGCATTTTTATGCTCAAAGCAAAAACCTATTGACATAATATGTAAGTAGGTATATTTTACGGATAAAACATTCACCAATTATCGACGGGGTTCTGCCCGTGTATAGTGTGCCTGCAAGCGAACTGTCTGACTATCTGCGGCCGGAAGGTTTATTTTTGTTTATACAGGCACTTGGAAAATGTGTTCTGCATATAGCAGCAATATGAAAGCAGTATTTCACAGCGGGGCATTATGAATCTATAATAGGTAGTTGGAAATAAACAGAAAGAGGGTCTTTTGATGGCAACGATATTTCCAAGAGAAGAAAAGGCAGAGGCACTGTTCGGGGAGATCCTGAAAAATCCAGAAGCCTGCCACCGCCTGATGGATACCTTCAACGACTCGCTGGACATGGCAGACGTACTGGATGCGCCGGCCGTGAGTGCACAGCAGTTTGCCGCGGCGCTGTTCAATGCCTACGAGAACAAGGATCTGTCTGCCTTTCTGATGGCGATCTGCCAGCACAGTATGTTTGACCTGCTACGGAACGCTGCCCTGATCCCGTTCAAATTCAACGCCGATGGTCAGCCGAACCCGGTGATCCTGACGGATGATGCCGGTGTTCTTTTGCCGAACAACAAATTTGCCGTGAGCAGCAAAGTATACGACCGGTTCATCCGGGTGTTCCAGAAGCAGGAAAAGGTAAAAATGTACCTTGCCAGCGGCTACTGCAAGTATCACAGCTACGACGAAGGCTCGATGGATGTGGTGGAGTACCACTACAACCAGCATTTGGGGCTGCTGCTGATCTACGAACTGCCGGACACCGTGAAACAAAAGGTAACGGAAGCGGAGGCCTACTCCACCGTCTGGGATATCCAGATGAAGCTGCAGCACGCACTGCCCCGTTCCGTGGTCTACTATGGACAGGATACGCTCAAGGACGGCGGAACCCGCTACGATGAACTTGGCGTTTTTCTGCCGCTGGAACACTTTGCCGACCGGCTGGAACGCCATGTGGAAACTGCTACCAAGATCGTTTACGGCGAGTAAACGCCCTGTAAATGAACTCCCTTTATAAGTGCATTACAGCAAAACAAAACGCAGCGAACCGTTAAAAGATTCGCTGCGTTTTGTTTTATAAAGGAGAATGGAAATGCTGCACATCAGGTGCAATAACGGAAAGTCTTGTCAGTGACAATACGGGCGAAGATCAGCCCTAACGGCAGTGCCACGATGATGAGAATGGCATCTGCAAACCATGTGGCGGAGTCCATCAGAGACAGGATGCCCAGATTATAGATGGCACGGTAGAAATACAGTCCCGGTACCATGATAACGATGGACGGCACGGTGACGGAGATGCGGGGATAACCGACGGCGCTCTTCAGGCAGGAGGCCAGCAATCCGGACAGCAGTGCACCCAGAAACGCTGCAATAGCGGGCGGAAAGCCCGCAAGGCTCACCAGCTCCAGCCGGAACGTGTTCGTTACCGCACCGATAAGGGCGGCGCAGACTGCCAGATTCCGGGGACTGTTGAACATGAGCGAAAAGCCGAACACACCGCCAAAACTTGCCAGCAGCCGGAACACGATCTCTTCCGGGAGTGTCAAGCTCAGGGCAGGGAACTGCACCGGCTGCAAATGCAGCAGCAGTGCCATGATCCAAGCCGTCATGGTTGCCACCAGAATGATGAGGACGGCGTAGGCCAGACGTTCCAGCCCGGAGCGCATATCCAGCTTAGCAAGGTCGATGCCACTGGTAATGAACGGAAAGCCCGGAATGATAAAGAGCATGGAGCAGATATACCCCGCCTCGTGCTGCGCCGATACGGCAAACAGCACCTCTGCCAGCTTCAGCAGGATGGCATACACGAGGCTTGCTGAACAGACCGATGCCGTAATGCCCAGAAACAGGGTGAAATGGTGTTTTGTCAGCTTGCACCGTACAAAGTTGCCGATGCCTGCACCGCAGAAGGCACACAGCATTTCCACAATGCCGCCGCCAAGCAGAAAGGTGAAGCAGCCGCAGGCCAGTGCAGCTGCAAAGCCCAGTGCGATGGGCGAATACAAGCCGTGGATGCGCTCGATCTCATCGAGGTGGCTGTGCAGCTCTTCGCCGGTCATAAATTTCCCTTCCCGGTCGAAGTCGTTGACGAAATGCTCCAGCCGGTTCAGCCGGGAGGTATTCACGCCCGTATTTGTCAGACAGAGTGACTGGGTATAACACTGGTCACCATCAAAGCAGGTGAACTCAATGGACAACAGGCCGATGTCCGCTGTTGTTGTGACTCCCAGCTCCCGCGAAAGGGTGTTCATGGAGCTTCGGACACGCCATGCGCCGGTGCCGCATTCCAGCAGCATCAGCCCGGTGCGTCCAATGACGGAGGCTTTTTCCACAAGCCCCGCCTCGGTAATGGAGATGCCCTTGCTGGCCGACGCATAGTCATGCCAGTAGACTTCCATGTGATTTTTGATGATCTCACTTTGCCGTTGTCCCATACCGGAAAGCCTCCTTTGTGATATGGGAATGTTGCAGCCGTTTCAAGACTGCGGTGCTATTATAAGGGAAATTGCAGGGCGGGTAAAACGTATCTTGGATATGCCGGCAATGTTCGTTTGGTATTTCAAAGAAGAAAATACGTTGCGTTTTTGGCGGCTCTGCGGTAGGATAGAAAAAACACGCCGAAAGGAAACTACCGTGACCCTTCAACAACTTCGCTATGTCACGGCTGTTGCCGGCACCATTATCAGGGTGAGGAGCTGGGCATGACGAACCCGCACTTCACGAAAATCGAGCAGTACCGCGACGTCGAGAGCCGCAACTACTACAGGATCCTGCGAGAGCAGGGCAAGACCGAGGCCGAGACGCTGGACATTATCGCCCAGCGCAGCCGCGACGACAGCCGCACCCCGATGCAGTGGGACGCGAGCGAGAACGCCGGGTTTACCACCGGTACGCCGTGGATCGGCATTGCCGACAACTACAAGGCCATCAACGCCGCTGCCCAAATGGACGCCCCGGATTCCATCCGCAGCTTTTACAAAATGCTGGTGGCCCTGCGCAAGAAAATGCCGGTCATCAGTGCGGGAAAAATCGAGTTCTTGTACCCCGACAACGCAGATTTGTTAGCCTATCGCCGGTACGACGGCGAGACGGAGCTGCTGGTTCTCTGCAACCTGCGGGAGCGGGAAATTGCCAAGCCCCTGCCCGTAGGCTGGACCGATGCCGAGAAACTGCTGGGTAACTACCCCGACACCGCCGACACGCTGCGTCCCTATGAGTGCGTAGTGCTGAAAAAGTGAAGGCTGCCGTATTATCTTTTCGCTATTGGGAGTTGACCGTATCCTTTGCGACAGTAACCTCATAGTGAGCAAGACAAAAGCACTTTCCCTCATTTGCAATGCAAATATAAGGGAAAGTGCTTTTTTGTGTTGATGCCGCTGGGCAGGTCGACGGCCAGCACGAATGCGCCGCTTTCCCGCTGACGATTCATCAGCGCACAGGCAGCCAGCCCGGCGCTTTCCATCATTTGCAGATATCTTCCACCGTATAGTCCCGATCTGAATCCCATTGAAAAGCTCTGGTCGAAGATAAAGGCCCTTTTGCGCAAATTCAAAGCAAGGACGCTGGATGCTCTTCCAAATGCGATTCAGACATCCCCGGCATTGGCAAGGTCTACTCCGCCGGTATCATCCGAGAAAATCCTGACCTGCTAAATGAATATCGCCGAGGATTCTTCCCATGTTGGGAGGTATCTTCGGCGGCTTTTTGTCAAGCACTAATAATAGAAAACTAGTAGCCTTTACAAGCAAAATCTCTTGAAACGCATCCGCGATAATGTTACAATCATGCTATATAATGGTATATATTCAAAAAAAGCTGTTGACAGCATAACGAGAATGATCTCGCAATGACCTTTCTGAAACCAGTGGAATGAAAATGAAACCGGAATGAACCGTCTGGGGCGGAGAAAGATTGGAAAAGTGGAGAGCAAGATCGGTGTTGGTTCCACATTTACTGTGACCATTCCCTGCCGCATTGCATCAAAGGATGAAGCACAGGTAAAACGAGATACCACTATGACGGCACAATGCCACGGAAGAATGAAGAAAGGATGCGCAGGGGACTATGACGATCCAGGAATGCTATAAGAAAATGGGTGCAGACTATGAGGATGTGCTCAAGCGGTTGTACAGTGAGGGGATGATCCGTAAATTTGCCAGAATGTTTTTGGACGATGACAGTTATCCAAAGCTGGAGCGGTCATTAAAGGAAGAAAATGTAGAGGAAGCATTCCGTGCGGCACACACGCTCAAGGGGGTATGCCAGAACCTTGGCTTTACCAATCTCTATCAGCCCACCTATGAGCTGACCGAGGTGCTGCGTGCGGGTACCCTGGAAGGCTCAAAGGAATGGTTTGACCGTGTGACAGAACAGTACAACATCACGATAGATGCTATCCGTGCGGTGCAGTAACGCAGGCTGCCCCCACAGTTTTCCGCCCACTTTTTGCAGGAAAACGGCGGCCTGTCAGGCATCAAAAATAAAGCACCCACAGCAAGCTGCTCACCGGAGGTCCCAAACCTCTGCGGCGCTTGCTGTGGGTGCTTTTCGCTGTTTATTTCAGTACGTCTGTAAGGACCTGCAGCAGGTGCGGAATATCCAGCGGTTTTGCAATGTGGCCGTCCATCCCGGCCTTCAATGCATTCTGACGGTCTTCCTCAAAGGCATTTGCCGTCATTGCAAAGATGGGAATGCCTGCCTTTGCAGCATCCGGCAGGGCACGGATCTGCCGCGTTGCCTCGTAGCCGTCCATCCTGGGCATCTGGATGTCCATTAAGATCAGGTCGTACTGCCCGGGGGCCGCCTGCTTCATCTTCTGGACGGCGATCTCACCATCCTCGGCAGTGTCCACCACAAAACCCGCTTCCTTCAAGATCTCCTGCGCAAGCTCACGGTTCAGCGCGTTGTCCTCCACCAGCAAAAGTTTCTTTCCCTTGAGCTTGGCGGCATTAGGCTGCGATGGCTTGTGGGCAGGCTCTGCACAGAACGGTTCTGCCAACACTCTGCGCAGTTCGGAAAGGAACAGAGGCTTTTCGCAGAAAGCGGTCACGCCGGCAGCGCGGGCTTCCTCTTCGATATCTGCCCAGTCGTAGGCTGTCAGGATGATGATGGGGCAGTTTTTCCCGATCACCTTGCGGATCTGCCGCACGACCTCGATGCCGTTCATATCGGGGATCAGCCAGTCGATGATGTAGACGCTGAATTCGTCGCCCTGTTCCATGGCGTACCGGGTGCGGATCACCGCCTCCCTGCCGGAGATCGTCCACTCCGGCCGCATCCCGATCTTGGACAGCATGGTGCTGACGCTCAGGCAGGTGTCGGTATCGTCGTCCGCCACCAGTGCCCGCAGCCCTTCCAGCTGCGGGAGCTGCCTGGGCTCTATCTTTTGTCCGCTGAGTGCGAAGCAGAGATCCACGATGAATTCGCTGCCCTTGCCCGGCTCGCTTTCAATGGCGATGGTGCCGCCCATCAGGTCCACAATGTTCTTGGTGATGGACATGCCCAGGCCGGTGCCCTGAATGCCGCTGACGGTGGAGTTTTCCTCACGGGTGAACTCCTCAAAGATGTGCTTCTGGAATTCCTCGCTCATGCCGATGCCATTGTCCTTGATGCGGAACTCATAGCAGGCCCGGCCCTTGGGCGCACCGTTTTTCTCGGAAATGCGGATGCTGATCATGCCGCCTGTGGGAGTGAACTTGATGGCGTTGGACAGAATGTTCAGCAGGATCTGGTTCAGCCGCAGCGGGTCAGTGATGATGTCCTCGTTCTCCACATCCATGGTATCAATGAAAAGAGACAGCCGTTTTGCCGAAACATTGGGCTGGATGATGGAGCGCACATCGTGGATGAGATCCGGCAGATGCACCGCTTTTTCGTCAATTTTTACTTTTCCGCTTTCGATGCGGCTCATATCCAGCACATCATTGATGAGGGAAAGCAGATGCTGGCTGGAGGTAGAGATTTTTTTCAGGTAGTCCAGCACCTGTTCCTTATGATCAATATGGGTCGCAGCCAGCGAGGTGAAGCCAATGATGGCATTCATGGGGGTGCGGATATCGTGGCTCATATTGAACAGGAACTCCCGCTTGGCACGGTTTGCCGCCCCCTCGTGCTGGAGCGCGATCTCCAGCTTGCGGTTCTGTTCTTCCAGCTGAGCCTGGTACTTTTTTTCCTGTTCTTTCTTTTGCTGCTCCATCTCCTGCACGGAGCGCCTGCGCAGCACCTGAAGGACCATTACAAACAGGATGTAACCGACCAGCGCCACCAGGATCAACGGAAGTGATTCACGAAAGACCGATCCTTCATCTGTATACGCATAGAGATCAAAGGATCTTCCATGACAGTACATTCCAAAATAGCAGCCGGAGCCGTCCCAATCATGGGTATGGGTCAGCGTTTCGGCGGTTCCGACTTTGCGGATCTCCTGTACCAGCGGGCTGTCCGTAACATCCTGCCCGATCAACTCCGGGCGGTTGGAGGCAATGACCTGATTGTTCTGCACGATGAACAATGTGCCGCTGGTTTCTACCGAGTAGCCGTCCAGTACGCTCTGGATGGACAAAGCCGTTCCCTTGATAAATTCTGCCGGGGTATAGCGGTAGGCAAGCAGGATCACATCTTTGCCTTTTGCCCTGTGTGCCGCAACATCCACAGCAGACCCATCTTCCAGCAGGACCCGCTTGAGGTAGGTCTTTTGCGGGTGAGAAGAAACGTCCAGAATGGTATCATTTTTGAGCTGCTCTCCAAACCGAGCATAGCCGATGCCGTTTGTTGTGGATTCGCACAGGAGCGTACCGTCCGGGGCCAGAACCGAGATCCCTGTGAGCCAGAGCTTCTCCGTTTGCTTTTTCAGGCACTGCGGATCGGAGAGGTCCAGCGCAGGGTCCTGTGCCAGCTGATGCACCGATACCGCCGTGCGGCGGAGCGCTTTGGCAGCAACGATATCGTTGTACTTTTCATAGCTGGTGGACTGCGATTTGACAAAATCAAGGGTCTGGCAGAAACGTCCCTCCGTTGTGCGCAGTGCCCGCCAACTCGAGAAAAAAACGATGCCAACCATAAAAAACACGCCGATGATCAAATGGATCACCCATGTCCAAGTATCCGGGAGGGTTCTGTTTTTATGCGCCAATGGTGTCCACCTCCAGATACTGCGAAGCATTTTCAAGGTATCGGCCAATGATCCGCTCCAGCGTGCCGTCTGTGCGCATCTGCGCAAGAACCGCGTTCAGCTGGGTGTCCAGCCCGCGGCTGTCGTTTTTGGCAAAGGCAATGCCCAGCCCGGTGACCAGCAGCGGTTCTTCAAGGATGCGGAACTCCACGGAATTGTCCTTCATGTATTGCAAGATGCCTGTCTCATGGGCAGCGATGGCATCCACATAGCCGCAGGCCATCATCGCGTACTGCACGTTGCGGTCTTCGATGCTGAACACCTCCACCGTCTGCGGGATCCGCGGATCGGAGCCGCTGAGAAAAAGCTCCTCCGGCTTGCCGGTGCTCTGCACGGCAATGGTCTTGCCGGCAAGGTCGCCGAGTGTCCGGATGCTGCTGTCGGCATCCACAGCAGCCACCTGACGGCTCACCATGTAAGGCCCCGCCCAGCGGTAGGCTTCCTCGCGTCCATCCATGGAAAAGCAGCCCCAGATGCAGTCGATGGCACCGCTTTCCACCAGATTTGTTTTTTGCTCCCAATTGATCGATTCAAACCGGGCAGCATATCCCATGCGGCGGAATGCTTCGGTGGCAATCTCCACGTCGATCCCGGCGGGAACACCGTCATTGTTCAGATAGATATAGGGCGGATAAGTATCGCTCCCCACAATGATCTGCGGCAGACCGCTGTTCTTTGCGTCCGTTCCTCCGCAGGAAGTCAGACTGCCAACGGCAGCCGATGCTGCCAGCAGCGTGCAGCCGTGCAGAAATGCACGGCGTGAGATTCTGTGTTTCATTCGGGCTTTTTGTTCTCCTGTCTTTATTGCATCCGCTGCTCAGTTGTACTGCTGTAATTCGTCTTTCAGTTCAGCCTGAATATTCGTCAGGCATTGCAGCAGCAGCGGGTTGAACGCTCCACACTCGCCGTTCAGGATCATCTGCATGGCTTTTTCGTGGGAAAAGGCTTTTTTGTAGCAGCGTTCGCTGGTCAGTGCATCGTATACGTCGGCCAGCGAGACCAGTTGTGCGCTGATGGGGATCTCGTCGCCCTTCAGTCCATCCGGGTAGCCGCGCCCATCCCAGCGTTCGTGATGCCAGCGGGCGATCTCGTAGGCCGTTTGCAGCAGCGGCTGCTCGGAAAAATTATCCAGATCGTACAGTATCTGGGCTCCCAGCATACTGTGGGTCTTGATGACCTCAAATTCCTCCGGGGTCAGTTTGCCAGGTTTGTTGAGAATTTTTTCATCAATGCCGATCTTGCCGATGTCGTGCAGGGCAGAGGCCAGCGGGATCATATCCTGCTGTTCCGCAGTAATAGAGTATCTGCTGCTGATTTCCAGCAGACGGTGGAGCAGCATTTCTGTGATGATGCGGATATGCCGCACATGGAGACCGCTTTCGCCGTTGCGGAATTCTACGATATGGCTCAGTACACCGACCAACATATCCGTATTGTTTTCACGGGCACGGATCTGGTCTGACACCATCTGCACCAGCCGCCGCTGCTTGGCGTACAGCTTGATGGTGTTGGTCACGCGGCGGGATACGATGCGTGCATCAAAGGGACGATTGACATAATCACTCGCCCCCAGCTCATAGGAACGCCGGATCGCCGCATCGGAGTCCTCACTGGAGATCATGATGACCGGGATGTCCTCGATGGTGTGGTTGGCATTCATGGCTTTCAGCACTTCAAAGCCGTCCATAACGGGCATGTTGATGTCCAGCAGCACCAGTGCGATGTTTCCGGTTTCTGCCCGCAATTTTCCCAGGCATTCCTGTCCATTTTCTGCCTCCAGAATATGGTAGCCGTCTCCTAAGATCTCTGCCAGGATCATGCGGTTCATTTTGGAGTCGTCCACAAGCAGGATCTGGGATTTTTCCTGCAAAAGCTTTTCCGGTGCGGCCAGGCTGCACCCCGGAACCTCCACCGTGACGGCATTCTTGCGGCACTTTGCCTGATACATCAGCCGGTCTGCCCGGCGAACCGCATTCTCCATCGGGTCGGTGATGGCCTGCATCGTTCCGCCGATGCTCAGTGAGAGGCGGAAATGCGAATAGCCGGGTACGGATGCCATCTGTGCAGCCGTGCGGATCTGTTCCAATTTGGTCTGCAAAATATCTCCCGGAATGCCGGGTAAGACCAGCAGAAATTCGTCTCCGCCATAGCGGATGAGCAGGTCCGACTCCCGGATGCAGGAGCGGATGGCATTTGCCGCTGTTTCCAATGCCATATCTCCGGCGTAATGTCCATAGGTGTCGTTGCAGATTTTGAAATCGTCCACATCTATCAGCGCGATGCCTGCGGGGCCGACGATACGGGATGCGATATCCTCATAGTAGCGGCGGTTGTACGTGCCAGTCAAGACATCGTGGTAAAGTTTTGCACGGTAGCTCTCTGTTGTTTCTTGAAGCTTTTCCTCGGCTTCGGCCTGCATCTTTTCCATGCTGGAGCGCCCGAACTGCCATTGCAGGCGACCGATCAGCAGAATGTTCGCAGCGATACCAAGGCCGATCACGATGAGCTTTTGAAAGTTCAAAGAGGTGTAAAGAAAAAAGCTGTGGTCGGTAGAAAAGAAAAACGCGGAGTATAGGAATGCAATGAGGCCGCTTACGATTCCTGCTGCATAGCCGCATTTCACGAGCACAGCAGAAAGAACAACAAAAAGCAGGATATTGGGATTTGGAATATGAAAATTCCAGACGATCAGGCAGGCGCTCAATTGGGCAAGTGCCGATAGCAACATAGGCTGGATTTTATTTGGCTGTTGTTCCATACGCAATACCATCCAATCCTTTGATTCATTATGATTGCTCTTTCACAAAAAAAGAGCTGGGCCGCAAATGGGCGGCCCTGCTAGGTCGTGGGTGTCGGTCATCTGCGAAAACGCGCTAGTCCGCTATTTATTATCGGGGGGGTAACGCGGAAGCGCTTCACCGTCTGTTTCAGCGCAGCGATATCCACAGGCATGGACAGATGCGCGTCCATGCCGGCCTCCTTGCTCTTTTTCACATCCTCAAGGAAGGCGTTTGCGGTCAACGCTTGCGGCCTGTCCGCACTGGATCTTGTGTGGATTCTCCTATAAAAGCAGTGACATTATATTCTAGCATTCTGTTAAAACCGTTTCAAGCTTATTTTGAATTTCTTGCAATAATTTGCATAAAAAATAGGGAGGAAATCTGAGCTGTTTGGAGGAATGTCGGTTCTGGTGCAGCACGGGAAATGAACCTTGTGCGATAATTCAGATGCGTTTAAACCTCTAAAAAATGCGATTTGAGCAAAAAAAAAACGGATGGCTCCGCAGAACCATCCGCTAAAACTGGTATCATCAGTCTTTCCGATACTTATATGCACCCTCAATGGCGTGGATCAGATGATAACGGAACCGAGCGTGTCGGGGTAAATCCCTTTCTGCTCGTCCGGTTTCCCAAAAGCCAGCGGGGGCTTTTCGGCTTAAGCAAGGATCCCGGTGGACTGCAAAAACAGCACCAGCATCATCACCGGAGCAACGTATCGGATCATCACCCGGTAAAGTTTCTTGCGGCGGAAGGTCTCGCCGTTGCGCTGCATCTCGTCAATGACGTAATCCGGTGTCATGACCCAGCCAATCAGGATGGTGGACAGCAGGGCAATGAAAGGCATCATAACACTGTTGCTGACATAGTCCATGATATCCAACAGCTGACCCACCGATCCGTTGGGAAGCTGTACTTCAAAATAGAAGATGCTGTAACCCAGCGCAATGATGGCGGAAGCGGCCAGATAGATGACCGCCAGCACAAGCACCGTCTTTTTGCGGCCCGAGTGGAAGATCTCCATGCAGTTGGCGGTGATGGATTCCAGCACCGAGATGCAGGAGGTCAGGGTGGCAAAAATGGCGGTGACAAAGAACAGGATGCCCACGAACACACCCGCCTTGCCCATGGCGTTGAACACCTTGGGCAGCGAGACGAACATCAGGCTGGGGCCTGCGCTCATGCCCTCGGTGCCAGAGAAAACATACACGGCGGGGATGATCATGGCACCGGCCAGCAGGGCTACGCCGGTATCGAAGATCTCGATCTGATTCACCGCTTTGTTCAGGTCTACGTCCGGTTTGACGTAGGAACCGTAGGTGATCATAATGCCCATGGACACGCTGAGGGAGAAGAACAGCTGGCTCATGGCATCCAGCAAAATCTGCAAAAAGCGGCTGACAGTCAGCCCTTCCATGTGCGGGGTCAGGTAGTAGCGCAGACCTTCCAGACCGGTGCGCATCTGGCCGGAAGCGTCCTCGTGGCGCAGGGTGAGGGCGTAGCCCGCAATCACCACTACCAGAACCAGCAGAATGGGCATCATGTAGCGGGACACCCGCTCAATGCCTCCCTCCACGCCGTTGTACACGATGAAAGCAGTCACGCCCATGAACAGCAGAGCGAACACCACAGGGGAGACCGGCGAGGTGATGAAGCTGGTAAAATAACCGTCCTCAGCAGCGGCAGCAGACTGTCCGGTCAGGTAGACTGCCGCATATTTCGTGATCCACCCGCCGATGACGGCATAGTAGGTCATAATCAGAACTGGCACCAGAAAGGTCAGGATGCCGAGGAATTTCCACTTGGGGCGCATCGTCTCGTAGGCGCGGATGGCACTCTGCTTGGTGCGGCGGCCAATAGCGATATCCGAGGTGAGCAGCGTGAAACCGAAGGTCAGCACCAGCACCAGATACACCAGCAAAAACAAACCGCCGCCATCTTTTGCGGCAAGGTACGGGAACCGCCACAGGTTGCCGACACCCACCGCACTTCCGGCGGCAGCAAGGACAAATCCGATTTGTCCGGAGAAACTGCTTGCTTTCTTTTCCATGATTCTGAAACTCCTATCCGTATTTCCTATTGTAATATAGTATAACATGAAGTATCATATCAGTAAACCGAATAAAATTACTGCGACCTATAAATTTTGCTTATGGAGCGCTTGAGATGCGGGAACAGAAAGACCGATATGAGATATTCTTGAAAGTGTGCGAAACGGGCAGTTTTTCCAAAGCAGCGGAGGCACTGAACTATACCCAATCCGGCATCAGCCAGATGATGGCGGGGTTGGAAGAAGAACTGGGCGTGAAGCTGTTCGCCCGCATCAACCGGGGCGTGACCCTGACCGACAACGGGACACGTCTTTTGCCCTACGTCCGGGAACTGGCCAACCAGAAGAACCGGCTGCGGCAGGCTGCGTTCAATATCAACCACAAGGTGGAGGGCAAGCTGCGGGTGGGCAGCTTTTCCAGCATCACAACGCTCTGGATGCCGGAAGTGGTGCATTATTTCAAGGAGAACTACCCGAAGGTGAGTATAGAGATCCTGGACGGCAACTATGATGAGATCCGGGAATGGATCATTCATGGGCAGGTGGATTGCGGTTTTCTCTCATCCATTGTGGCAGACGACCTGAAATTCTACCCGCTCTGGGACGACCCGTTGTGTGCCGTGTTCCCGGAGGGGCATCCACTGGCTGCACGACCCAGCGTAACGCTGTCGCAGTTGTTTCAGTATCCGCTCATCATTGAAACGCCCGGCTGTGATAATGACATCCAGCACCTGATGCTCAAATGCCCGGTGAAGCCGAATATTTCTTACAGTTTCCGGGACGATACTCTCATCATGGCGTTCGTGCGCAGCGGGCTGGGCGTGACCATCTCGCAGGAGCTGGTGATGCAGGCATTCGGCTGCCCCGGTGTGGTGTCCCGTCCGCTGGAGCCTGCCTGCTGCCGGACGCTTGGGCTGGCGTTTTCCAAAACTGCCAGCTCGATGGTGAGCCGGACGCTGCTGGAATATCTGAAATCCACCCGGCAGCGAAAGAATACACCGCAGATAAAATAAGAACAAACTGACCTTTGCATGGTCGGCAAGCTGCTGACGGCTCCAGCCTTTTGCTTCCCGGTATCTGCGGAGGAAGTCTCCGCCGCCCCGGTGGAGAAACAGGGTGTAGTCGTCCAGAATGTCCTCCACCGGGATACCGAAAAGGGCGGCGTACATATCCTCTTTTACAATGGGATTTGGTGTGGTATACTGGACGCAACAACTGGAGGGCCAACGAGGGAGCGTAAAATGATTACGAAACATATTGTTGTCGAACCATTCGATGAACATTGGAGACTGGATTTTCTTAAAATACAGAATGAACTTACGGATGCTCTTGGGCAGCTGGCAATTAGGATCGAACACGTGGGGAGTACTTCCGTGCAAGGGCTGTCTGCAAAACCGATTATTGATATAGATGTAGTTATTAAGGATTACAACGCTTTGAAAGATACTATTTCCGCCTTGGAGAAAATTGGTTATCAATATGAAGGAGACCTCGGTATTCCGGGACGAGAGGCATTTCGCTACGATGGTAAAGATCACCTGAAAAAACATCATTTATATGTGTGCCCGGCTGATTCACCGGAGCTGAAAAGACACATCGCATTTAGAAATTACCTTCGGACACATCCCGATGCTGTGCGAAAATATTCTCTTATAAAAGAAGAGGGAGCGAAAAAATACCCTGACGATATTGAACGTTATATTGAATATAAATCTCCCTTCATCGAAGGAATTTATTCGGAAATCGGAATCTGAAATCTCCTGATCTGTCAGGTGAATAGATCATTCTGCACCTTTCGGCAGATAACCCTAAAACGGTTGTGCCGGATGCTATTCTGGGTGAAAACGATGAGAAACAATAACAGAATTCGCAAACCAGCTTCTGGACGGAAATTGGATGCCGGGAAAGGACATTATTTATGAGCGATTCTACCTTGAAAGAGCTTTGGCAGCAGGTTGCAGAAAAGAAAAGCTGTGAAGCAAAGCAGAGAGAACTGACCTCTCAGCGGAACACGCTTGCTGACCGCCTGAAAAAGCTGGAAAAATCCAAGCTGGCAGAACAGGCCGATGTTGATCGTCTGGAAGGACACAGCCTTGCCGCATTTTTCTATCAGGTGATCGGAAAGATGGATGAAAAGCTGGACAAAGAACGGCAGGAAGCCTATGCAGCCCGTGTGAAATACGATGCTGCTCTCCATGATCTTTCTTCCGCTGATGCCGACCTGGAACAGATTCGGAATAGGCTGGCGCAGCTGTCCGATTGCGAAAGGCGGTATCAGGCGGCTCTTTCTGAAAAGATCAAAACTATCAAAGTCTCCGCCCACCCTGCCGCACAGCAGGTTGCTGAAAGCGAAAGCTGCATTGCAGCGCTGAAAATCCAAAAGCGGGAGCTGCTGGAGGCCATCAATGCCGGAAAGACCGCATTGCATACGGTCAACGAAGTTCTGGAAACCCTCGACAACGCCGAGGGTTGGAGCACATGGGACGTAATGGGCGGCGGTCTTGGGGTGGATCTTGCAAAGTATGAGGAGCTGGACAATGCACAGGAGCAGATCGAACAGCTTCAAGTGGAACTGCGGCGGTTCAAAACCGAGCTTGCCGATGTTGAGATCACCGCAGATCTTCAGATTACGGTGGATGGCTTTCTGAAATTTGCAGATTTCTTCTTTGATGGGCTGTTTACGGACTGGGCGGTTCTGGATCACATCAATCAGGCACAGAGCCGTGTAGAGAATACCAAGGGCCAGATCAAGCGTGTCCTTACGCTTCTGAAAAAGATGCACGAGGATGTTGATGTCCAAATCGCCGACGAAAAAGAAAGACAGGAGCAGCTCGCAGTGGAAACTGAGCTGTAAGTTTGGAGCGATTGCGTATGAAACAAAAAGCTGCAAAAATTCTGGATGTCGCTATTCATTCCATAAATCTTCTTCTAATCAATTATGCACTATCGAATATGATGGCTCTTTTTCGGAGCAGCGTTCTCTACATTTTGTTTTTTACCTCTGAGATGTGGGTCTTTGCCCAATACCGGAAAAGTATTGAAACGTTGAGCAACAGCAAAACTCTTGCAAATCTTCTGTTGGTGATCTGTGCGGCTATCGAGATCGGGCTTTTATATTTCATTGGAATCGTTTCTGGCAAACTGGTTCCATTTAAGCAATAAAAGCGATTTCTACAAAGGAGTAATTTCTATGGGCTACGGCTGGGCAACGGTTTTTACTATGGGAGCATGGCTTGTCGGCGGCTTCCTTGATGGTCTTTTGGGTGCGGATACGCTGGGTCTGCGCACTCTGTTCGCTATTATTGCAATGGGCTGCTGCATTATGAAATTCATAAAGGATAATGGCACGCGATGATCAACTTTACTACATTGCCTGCGGGCGGCGTATGGCATGATCAACGGGTCAACAGCTCAAAATGGTTCCGCTTGGTGACCAGCAGCCCTTCCCTTTGCAGCTTGGAAAGTTCCACCGACATGGCGGCGCGTTCCACGCAGAGAAAAAACCCCACCCCGAGGAGGATT
>OGPC01001213.1_pt1 | contig 17965 bp, 13 predicted proteins | sample 1552911 | NCBI WGS metagenome assembly OGPC01 (sample SAMEA2580248, study PRJEB22360) | human gut metagenome | biome: human gut; feature: human-associated habitat; material: faeces | place: Denmark | collected 2008/2010 | reverse complement strand
GATCTACTTTCCGCTCTGGCAGGCAGCCAGGTCACGGTATCCGTCACCGAGGATGGTATCCAGTTCAGTTCCGGCGAAAATGACTCTGAGCAGACCGGCACCGTCACCACAGGCGGCGGCAATCTGAATGTCCGCACGGGCGCGGGAATGGATTATACCGCCTTCACCCAGCTTCCCAACGGAACGACCGTGAAGGTGATCGGCACGGACGGCGACTGGCTGAAGGTCATCCTGCCGGAGAAAGTCGGCTATGTCTATTCCGGCTATATGACGGTAAGTGACGGCGAGGCTGGTTCCGGGGAAGGTTCTTTCTCTCTGGACGCGGAAACATTGGAAAATCTGCTGGGGATTCTGGGCGGCGGTCTGAATGGCGGTGCCGCCCTGACGCCGGACGGGAACCTTTCGCTGATTGACGATATCGGCAGTCCTACCACCAGCGGCAAGCAGTTTATCACAGTGGAAACGAAGAACGGCAACGTGTTCTATCTCATTATCGACCGTGACGATGAGGGCGAGGAAACCGTGCATTTTCTGAACCAGGTGGATGAAGCCGATCTCATGGTGCTTACGGAGGATGGAGAAAAGGCGGAAACACCTATTGTCTGCACCTGTACGGAGAAGTGCCAGGCCGGAGCGGTCAACACCGCTTGCCCGGTCTGCGTAAAGAACCTCAGTGAATGTGTTGGCACAGAACAGAAAGCTGCGGAGCCCACCGAGCCGGAGAATCCGGAACCTGAAAAGAAAAGTAATGCTGGGGCAATCCTGGCGGTGCTGCTGATCCTTGCAGCCGGAGGTGGTACGGCGGTCTATTTCCTGGTGCTGAAACCGAAGCAGGGAAAGAAAGTTCCCGCTGATCTGGATGATTTCGACCTGGAGGATGAAGAAGAATATCTGACTGAGGACGAGGAAACGGAGGAAAAGAATGAGTAAACTGATTATCGCAGAAAAACCGAGTGTGGCAAAATCTATCGCGTCGGCCCTGGGTGCTTCATCCAGGGCCGATGGCTTTTATGAGGGCAGCGGCCTTCTCGTATCCTGGTGTGTAGGGCACCTGGTATCCCCGATGGATGCGGGCGGCTATGACGAGCGTTTCAAGAAGTGGCGCTATGACGACCTGCCGATTTTGCCGCAGGAGTGGCAGTACATCATCCCTGCCGAGAAGAAAGGCCAGTTTTCCGTGCTGCGCTCTCTGATGGAGCGCCCCGACGTGACGGGGCTTGTGTGCGCCACTGACGCCGGGCGCGAGGGTGAATTGATTTTCCGTTTCGTCTACCAGATGGCGGGCTGCAAAAAGCCGTTCAAGCGCCTTTGGATTTCCAGCATGGAGGACGCCGCGATCCGCGAGGGCTTTGCCCACCTGAAACCGGGGGCCGACTACGACGACCTGTATCAATCGGCACTGTGCCGGGCGCAGGCCGATTGGCTGGTGGGGATCAACGCCACCCGGCTTTTCTCCATCCTCTACCACAAGACCCTGACCGTGGGCCGTGTCCAGACGCCTACCCTCAATATGCTGGTTGACCGGGAGGCCAAAATCAGCAATTTCAAGAAAGAGAAATACCACGTTGTCCATATCGCGGCGGGCGGCATGGAGGCGGCCAGCGACCGCTTTATGAACCCCGACGACGCCGACGCCACCAAGACGGCCTGTGCAGGAGCGCAGGCCGTTTGTGTATCGGTGAAGCGTGAGAAAAAGACGGAGCAGCCGCCCCGTCTTTACGATCTCACCACCTTGCAGCGAGAGGCCAACCGCCTGTTTGGATTCACCGCCAAGCAGACCCTTGACTATGCCCAACAGCTCTATGAAAAGAAGCTGCTGACTTATCCCCGCACCGACAGCCAGTATCTTACCGATGATATGCAGCCTACGGCGGAAAGCATCGTGTCCGGCCTGTGGCCGCTGCTTTCCTTTGCGGCTGGGCTGGACATTGCCCCGCAGTTTGGCCGGGTACTGAACAGCAAAAAGGTGTCCGACCACCACGCCATTATCCCCACGATGGAGTTTGTGCAGAAAGGCTTTGACGGGCTGACCGAGGGCGAAAAGAAACTGCTGTCCCTTGTGTGCTGCAAGCTGCTGTGTGCCGTGGCTGCGCCCCATGTGTATGAGGCCGTCACCGCCACATTCACCTGCGCCGGGAACGAGTTCACCGCCAAGGGCAAAACCATTCTCACCCCCGGCTGGAAAGAGATTGAGCGCCGCTTCAAGGCGTCGTTCAAGACCGACGCCGACGAGGACGCGCCGGAGCTGGCACGGGAGCTGCCGGAGATCACCGAGGGCCAGACCTTTGACCCGGTGGAGGCCAGTATCACCGAGCATTTCACCACACCGCCCAAGCCTTACACCGAAGATACGCTGCTGTCCGCTATGGAACGGGCCGGGGCCGAGGATATGCCGGAGGACGCCGAGCGCCAAGGTTTGGGAACCCCGGCAACCCGCGCTTCCATTCTGGAAAAGCTGGTGCAGATGGGCTTTGTGGAACGCAAAGGCAAGCAGCTACTTCCCACCAAGGACGGCCACAACCTTGTGTGCGTCCTGCCGGATGTGCTGACTTCTCCCCAGCTTACGGCTGAATGGGAAACTAAGCTGACGGCCATTGCCAAGGGCGAGGCTGACCCGGAGGGCTTCATGGCGGGCATTGAGGAAATGACCCGGAGCCTGATTTCCCGATATTCGCAGATCAGCGAGGACGCGCAGAAGTTGTTTCAGACCGAGCGTGTGGTTATCGGCAAGTGTCCCCGCTGCGGTGAAGCCGTCTACGAGGGCAAGAAAAACTATTACTGCGGAAACCGGGCCTGCCAGTTTGTCATGTGGAAGAATGACCGATTTTTTGAGGAACGGGGCAAGACATTCACCCCGAATATCGCCGCCGCGCTGCTCAAAGACGGAAAGGCAAAGGTAAAGGGCCTGCGCTCCATGAAAACCGGCAAAACCTACGACGGGACGGTGCTTTTGGCCGATACTGGCGGAAAATACGTCAACTACCGCGTGGAGAAAAAGAGCTGACGGAGTAACGTAGCAAGCATAGGAAGTGTAGCCACACTTCCGATAAATCCCTGACCCGGCCACCCTGCCGGGCCGGGGATTTTGCTTGTTGGGGAAAGCCCCAAACCCCTATGAATATGAAAGGAGTGAACCCATGAGCGAAGTATTTTCTATCCTGCTTCATAACCGACAGCGTTATGAGCAAGGCAACGAGGGCCTTTGGTTTTCTTTGCCGACCACAACCGAAAAGCTGCAAGAAGCCCTGCGGGAAATCGGGATCAGTGCCGACAATCCGCAGGATTTTTTCTTGTACGACTACCGAAGCCCGCAGGAGCGTCCCATTAAGCTGCCCCGCGATCTGGTGCTATCCGCTGACGTGGACGAACTGAACTTCCTTGCCGCGAGACTGGAAAAGCTGGACGCCGCCGAGCTTACGGAGCTGAACGCCGCCCTGACAAGCCCGCAGAGCGACTTCCGCAGTATCGGCCAGATCATCGACTACCCCGACAACGTGGACTATTATGTGCATCTGCCGGATGTCACCGGCACGGGCCAGTTGGGTGACTACTACCTGAACCGTTCCGGCATGGTGGATATGCCGGAGGAATGGAAAGCGGGAATTTTCCTGCCCCGTTTCGGCCTGCATATTGCCAATACGGAGCATGGTGTTTTCACCGACTACGGCTATCTGGTGAAAAGCGGCGACGAGTGGCAGCGCGTCCATGAGGGCCAGCCGGTGCCGGAGGAATACCGGGTGATGGCCTATCCAGCGCCGGAGGCTGACCGTGACGCCTTTCGCACGGAGCAACCGGCTCCCGCCGCTGTACTGCCGGAGGCAGCTCCCATCATTACCAAGGACAAGTCCAAAGATGAATACATGAAAGAGATCACCGACCGGCTGGAAGCTGGTGTACGGGGCATTATGAGCAGCGACAACTACAAATCTTATCTTGCCTCTATGTCCAAGTTCCACAGTTACAGCTTCCGAAATACCATGTTGATTTTCATGCAGAAGCCGGACGCCTCTTTGGTAGCAGGTCTGGGAAAATGGAAATCGGAATTTGAGCGCACCCGAAAACAAGGAGAAATCGGGCTGAAAATTTTAGCCCCCGCCTACTACAAAGTCAAAAAGCGTGTTCCCAAAATAGACCCTGATACCGGCGAACCCATCAAAGACAAAGACGGCAAAACTGTGATGGAGGAACAGACAATCACTGTGCCGGACTATCGTGCGGTATCGGTTTATGACGTAAGCCAGACCGAGGGAAAAGAGCTGCCCACAACCCATGTGGATGTGCTGGATGGTGACGTGGAGCATTTTCAGGATTTGCAGGCCGCCTTAATACAGGCGTCCCCTTATCCCATTTCCATTGAGCCTATTTTAGATGGTGCCAAGGGCCGCTGCTTCTATCTGGAACAGAGGATTGCAGTCAATGAGGGCATGAGCGAATTGCAGACCTTAAAGACAAGCATCCATGAAGTTGCCCATGCCCGCCTGTATGAGAAAAACAGCAATCTCCCGGAGGATCAGATGCCGGACAGAGCCACCCGTGAGGTACAGGCCGAGAGCGTGGCCTATACGGTGTGCCAGTATTTCGGGCTGGACACGTCGGACTATTCTTTCGGGTACATTGCAAATTGGAGTTCCGGCAAGGATTTGGAGGAATTGCAGGCATCCCTTGAAACCATCCGATCCACCGCGAACAATCTTATCAATGAAATGGAAGCCCACCTGTTAGAGCTTCAGCAACAGCGGCAGGCGCAGCAGACCGTGGAGCAAACTGTGGAGCCGACTGTGGAACAGGCCGCCGAGCAGCCTGCCCCCGACAGTGTATTTTCCAAGCTGCCCCCGGAACAGCAGCAGGAAATGACCGACAGTGTGAAAGCCATGCTGCAAACCCTGATTGACGCCGATGTGAAATCCACCGGCGAAGTGACGCAAGGCACGTTGGACGCCATTCAGACACAGGGCTTTGTCCTTTCCGGCGACGGGACGCTGCAACGGGCCGAGGCCCAAGAAGCTGCCTACCGTCTGGAAAGCGGCAATATTCTCTTTATCCAGACCAGCGAAAACGGCTTTGACTATACCATGTACGGCCCTGACTACAAAGAGATCGACGGCGGACAGTTGGACAATACGGAGTATTCTTTGTCGGAGGCCCGCGACGAAATTCTTTCCGGGATAGCACCGCAGGGCCATGTGACGGAAACCATTACCGGCGACGCACTGGAAGATTTTCAGGAGGCCGCAGAACAGGCCAATGCTATTTCCGTACAGCCGGAGCCGCAGCCGTGGAATGGGATTGACGGCCTTTTGAACAACAAGCCCATTATGCCGGAGGCCACTCCTACGGAACGGGCCAACGCCCTGATTGATTGGGCCGAGCGTGACGGACAGCGCATGGGCAACGAGGAACGCCGGTTGATCGTGGAGTACGCCGAGGCCGTGGGCGACACGGACAAGGTGATCGAGCTTATCAACCGTCTGTGCGAACAGGGCTATGAAATGCAGCACGGCCACATGGATGATTTTGTGAGAAGCCAGATCGAAAGTGAGATTGCCGTTGCCAAGGCGGAACAGCAAACCGCCCTTGATCCGGCAGCGGAGCCGGTTGTCACAATTATATGGAGTGAAAGCTCCCACCTGAAAGACGGTCAGCAAATGCCGCTGCATGAGGCCGAAGCTATTTTCAAAGAGCTGGACAGCGCCAAACGCTATGAACGGGAACAGCCCGACTATAAGGGAAGCTGGTACGACAAGACCAAGTTCCGCATTGATTTCACCTTTCAGGGCCAGCCGGATAACTACGAGGGACGGCAGGACTTTGGCGACGGCGACGGTTCTCTGATCGAGCATATCCGTGGTTATCACGAATACTACGCACAGGACGAGAGCTGGAAAAACCATGTTCTGAAACATGATGGGCCGGAAGCATGGGAGGCGGACAAGGCCCAGCGGGATATGCTACTGCATGAGTTTGTTCCGTATATGTCGCTGCACTGTAATTTGGCCGCTATGGAGCATGAGGCCCGTCGTCCTCTGCAATCCGGGGAAACCCTGACGCCGGAACAGACCGCCTATTTCCAAGCGGTTCTGGACTATGTGAAAGAGTGCCGTCCGCTTCTCAATCAGGGCCAGTATCAGTTGCCAGAGCCGCCGAAACTGACCGACTTCGACCAGAGCTTGCAGGACTACAAAGCGCAGGTAGAGGCCGAAATTGCACAGGAGGCCGCTGACGCCGGTATGACCGTGGAGGAATATGCGGCGGCTGGCTATGAGGCCCCGGCCCAGCCGCAGGAAGCCCAAGAGCCGCCCCAGCAGGAAGCCCCGGAACAACCGGCGAAAGAGCCTGCGGCATCCGACTACTACTATTCCATCAATGAGGGCGCGGCCCGCCGTGCCAAGGAAATGAACAGCTTTTCCGACTACAAGCCCGGCAGCGCCACAGCCGAGTACCGGCATTATGTGGATGAAGCCTTTGCGCTGGCACAGGAACAGAAAAAGCGCGTCGATCCCATGTACCATGAGAAGATCGACAGCCTGCTTGACACCTATGCCCGGAAGCTGGCTGCCAATATGAACCACGGCTATGAGATTGACGCCCGTGTGCCGTCCATTTTGATTGCCGGTGGTTCCAATTTCCCGGTACGCAAGAAAGAGAAACAGAACGCGGCCCGCGACAGCAATATGCAGGAATGGCAGTACATCCAAGGGCTGCTTGATAAAATCCGCAGCACCGGCATGGGCGGCATCCGGCAGGACGACCCGCAGGCCATTCCCAAGCTGCAAAAGAAGCTGGCCGGTCTGGAAAAGGCGCAGGAAACCATGAAAGCGGTCAATGCCTATTACCGCAAACACGGTACGCTGGACGGCTGCCCGCACCTCTCTCCTGAAAGCCTCGAAAATCTGAAAGCGGATATGGCGTCCGGCTGGCACTATGAAAAGAAGCCGTTTCAGAGCTGGGAGCTGTCCAACAACAATGCGGAAATCCGCCGTGTCCGCCAGCGGATCGAAAGCCTGACCCGCGCAAATGAAGTGGCCTATGTGGGCTGGGAATTTGACGGCGGCCATGTGGAGGCCAACCGGGATCAGGGCCGCTTGCAGGTGTTCTTTGACGGCAAGCCGGAAGCGGACGCCCGCCAGCAGTTGAAAGAACACGGTTTCCGCTGGGCGCCGAGTGTGGGCGCATGGCAGCGGCTTTTGAACGACAATGCCTACTATGCGTCGGACAGGATCGCTTGTATTCAGCCTCTTTCCGGCATCAAGCCCACGGAGCTGCAACGCAACAGCAGCCGGGAGCAGCGGGCGCAGGCGGCACAGAAACAGGCCGAGCCGGACTACTTCTACCGGGTACACGCCAATCCCCGCAGCGACAGCCGGGAAAACCTGTATATGGTTTCCACCACCAATCCGAGGACGGCAAGTATCTTATCATGGGCAACGGTACAGACGCCTTTGCCATCCCCGCCCAGCAGGAAAGCCCCATCAAGGCCGCTGAAATGACAACCGAGCAGAACTACAACATGATTGACGGCGTTCTGAACAATGCCCCGACCATGAGTGAGCTGGAAGCCAAGGCCAAAGCCGGGGAACAGATTTCCTTGTTTGACGTGGCCGAGGCAGCCAAGGCGGAGGCCCAAAAGCCCAAGCAGCCCCAGCGCCCGGCGCAGAAACAGAAAAAGCCGTCCATCCGGGCGCAGCTCAAAGCCGCCAAGGAGGAACAGCAGAAGAAATCGCCGCAGCGGGAAAAAACACAGGAATTGGAGGTGTGACGCCATGAACAGGTTTGAGAATGTGGATGTTCTGGCCGCGCTGGAACAGCTCATGCGGCAGAACACTGCCTTTTACCAAAGTGATTTTGAGATCGACAAGGAGATCATCGGGCGGGCCGCTGTCAGCGACAAGGCCGAGGACAAGACGCTTTTGTGGATGTCCCGCCCGTCCGGGACACACTGTTTCCGGGAAAGTGATGTGTACCTGCAAGGCACCCGGCAGCACAACACATGGAAGTTTTACGGAGAGCAGACCCGTGACCGGGTGCTGGCCTACGCCGTGGAGCTGACCGGCAAGGTGCGGGGCGTCATTCGCGGCAATCTCTATGAGCTGGACTATCCCCAGCACTTCCGGCACGTCGCAGCCGAGGCGGTACAGGCCGATACCATCATCCTGCACTATGAAAAGGGCAACCGGGAGCAGCCCGCCGGTCTGTACTTCGACGGACGGCCCGATCCCAAGCTGGGGGCGTTCCTGCGGTATGAGGCCAAGCCCAATGAGCCGGAACACCTGCGGGAACTGTTGCGGCAGGAACAGAAAGGCCGGGCGCAGCTTGCGCCCGGCGACTTCAAGGCCCACGTCAAGGCGCTGCATGACGGCATGATTTTGGCCGAGGCGCAGCGGATCGTGGCCGGGCTGAAAGATCTGTCCACCCCCAACAGCCCCAACAAGACGCATTTCATGGTGGAGCTGTCCCCGTATTTCGTGCAGATCGCGTCCAGCAAGGACACCGACCGGCTGTTTTCCATGCTGCCCTATAAATCCCTGTGCTTTACCGGCATGAAAGACCGGCACGGCCTGTATGCGGTGATCGGCAAGGACGAGAACCGGGACAAGGAAGTGCGGAGGCCCCGCGCTTCCATCCGCAGGCAGCTATCCGAAACCAAACAGGCCCAAGCCCCGAAAAAGGCTCCGGTCAGAACCAAGAAAAACGAATTGGAGGTATGACAATGCAGTTTACCGTGGAAGAAGAAAATCTGATCTGTATATATCACAAGAGCGACCGGCGCAGGACGGCGGCCAACATCCGGGCCGCCCTGCCGGACATGGACGAGGACATGGCGGCGCTGGCCCGCCAGACCGCCGACAAGCTGGACGCCATGCACGACGCCGACTTTGAGGCACGGCAGTTCCATTTCACGGACGAGTAATCCAAGCATAGCAAAGCGCCGGGCGCAGGGGCTACATGGCCTCTGCGTTCGGCGCTCTTTTTTCTTATGCCTGCCCCATCGGGAAGTTTGGCAATTCTTCCAGCAGCTTCAAAATAAGGTGCTGCTTCATATCTTCGTCAACGGCCAGCTCGTCGATCATGGGGGTGTAGTGTTCGATCACCTTTTCTTTGGCCCACTTCTCACCGGCGACGGCGGCCTTGATGGTAGCGGTGTCCAGCAATGTTTCCTGTTCGGCCATCGTGTCAACTCCTGTTGTTTTTTGTCTTATTCCAGCATACCACAGAACCGGCAGGAAAACCAGCGGCGGAAAGATTTTCCTACGCATTTCAAAGCCCGTTCCGACGGGTATTTGATAAATCATTCTGCCACCCCACCGACCACCGCCGAAAAGCCTTGATTTCCGTGGGCTTTTTGCCCCCTAAATGCGTAGACAGGAGATTATATTTATGCTGTTCTGACCCAGCATATAAAGTACAAAGATTGACAAACCACATTCTCCATAGTATTATTAAAAACAGAGGTTGTCCCTCTCAAAAGGAGATAAAGGCATGAATATGAATTTTCATTTAACCGATCAGCGTAAAAAGAAAATCAACTCTGTACAATCCATACCGATGAAACATTGTGCAGAGTATAGCGTATAAATGACGCATTTAGATTTCATCGGGAAGCCATAAAGGGGATTTTATACCCATTTTGAGGAAGTGGCTTTCCATGCAGTTATAATGTGTACGGGGCTATGGACAATGTTTTGTCCATAGCCTTTTGTTTTTGGCGCTACTATGCCAGAGGCAGAAGGCAGATACAATTGTGTATCTTTGCTTTCTGCCTTTTTCTTTTGTATCAGAGAATATGTATGAAAGGGTTGATAAAAATGAGCTTATTAGAAATTGACGGACTGACACATTCTTTTGGTGAGAATGTGCTATACAAAAATGCAGGCTTTACACTCAATAAAGGAGAACATATTGGTATTGTCGGCCAAAATGGAACCGGAAAAAGCACCTTAATCAAGATATGTACGGAACAGATCATACCAGACAGCGGGCACATTGTCTGGCAGCCAAATACTACGATTGGTTATTTAGATCAATATGCGGAAATCGACCATACCCTAACGATGAAAGAATTTCTTAAATCTGCTTTCTCAAAATTATTTGAGATGGAAGCACAGGCAATGCAGCTATATGAAAAAGCTGCTGACGGCGATATGAGGAGCCTTGAACTGGCCGCCCATTATCAGGAGCAGCTTGAAGCCCACGATTTTTACTCAATAGATACAGCTATTGAGCGCGTCGCCAATGGGTTAGGACTTCTGGCTATTGGCCTTGACCGTTCGATAGCAGAAATGAGTGGTGGACAACGAGCCAAAGTAATTTTAGCAAAGTTGCTGCTGGAAAAACCGGATGTTCTGTTGCTGGATGAACCTACTAATTTCCTTGACAAAGACCATGTAATATGGCTGGCAGAATACTTATCTGCTTTGGAAAATGCCTTTTTAGTAGTTTCCCATGATTTTAACTTTCTGGATAAGATAGCAAACCGCATTTGTGATATAGATAACGATACAATCACGAAATACTATGGCACATATTCTGAATTTTTGCGCAAAAAAACCTTGCTGCGGGAAGATTATGTCAGGCAGTATGCGGCTCAGCAAAAGGAAATTAAAAAGACAGAGGAGTTTATAAGAAAGAATATCGCAGGTAGAAAAGCAAAAATGGCGAGAGGACGGCAAAAGCAGCTTGACCGGATGGATAAAATGGAAGCCTTAGACCAAAAGGAAATTATTCCTTACTTTCATTTTCCTGTACTCCCTTTAACCAACACGGAACACTTGTTAGTGCAACATCTGGCGGTTGGCTACCATTACCCCGTCTTATCAAATATTGAATTTAGCATTAAAGGTGGCCAGAAAGTTGTTATTACTGGATTTAATGGGATTGGAAAATCGACGCTGTTAAAAACCCTGATTGGGGAAATTCCATCTATGCAGGGCCATTTCAAATTTTCTGATCAGGTTACTATCGGATATTTTGAACAGGATTTAGAATGGCAGGAACCCAAATTGACACCTATTCAAATTGTTTCCAATGCTTATCCTGATATGGTGACAAAAGATGTACGCAAACATTTAGCGCGTTGTGGAATTTCCAGTAAACACGCTATGCAGCCCATAGGAATATTAAGCGGCGGCGAACAAGCAAAGGTGAAAATGTGTCTGCTTACTCTGACTCCCTGCAATTTTTTAATTATGGATGAACCTACAAACCATTTAGACATACAGGCAAAAGAGGCTTTGAAAACAGCCCTTTCAACTTTTGCGGGAACGGTATTGCTCGTATCGCATGAGGAAGCCTTTTACCGGGATTGGACACAACGAGTTATTAACATTGAGAAAAAATAGATTATAGTGAATCACTATAAAACTTCCTGCCCCGCTCAATGGGGAAAGAAAAAAACCGTTGCGAGGCAGGTTGATTTTGTGCGCTCATTCTACATATCCCAGCGGCGGTTTTGAATAATCAAGGCCGCCGCTTTTTGGTTCCAGCGCAAGATCGGCGGCCCACGGAGGGAGCTGCCATGCTGATATACCATGTCTTTCAAAAGCATAACTTCTTAAAAAAAGCCTGTACCAAACAGTGGGCAGTTCCGACCAACAGTATGAACTATACCATGTAAGAAAACTTCATAATGCTTTCATATTCGCCCGGTGGGTCTACGACCTGCCGGGCGAATTTTGTCGGTTCCTGCGGTTTTTCGGTGCGGGCCGGAGCTGCCGCAGGAACATGGACACAGGGGGCGACGCAACCGGCCCCGGCTTCTCACTCTCCCGCAGATCGGGGGTGAGAAGATGAAGTACACGCCTGATGGTTATGGAGAACGCTGCCGGTTTGACGCTTTCTGCAAAACCGTTCTCCGCAATGAGGCCAGAACCCACCTGCGAGATTTGGCCCGCCAGCGGAACCGGGAAATCGAGTTTAGCGCCTTATCGCAGCATGAAATGGACAAGCTCTGCACAGTGGACGAATACCCAAGTGCCAGCTTCCTATTCACGGCCTATGGCTATACCTTGCATATCCGGGACGAGCTGGTGGCTGACGCCTTTGCCAGCCTGCCGGAACAGGAGCAAGGCATTTTGATCCTGCATTGTGTGTTGGAGCTGGCAGACGGTGAAATCGGCAGCCTTGTGGGAATGTCCCGCAGCGCCGTCCAGCGGCACCGTACCAAGGCCCTGAACGAATTACGGAAACGATTGGAGGACGAAAGGAGGAACCCGAAATGAAGCAGCCGACTTTCTGTGGCCGGGAGCTGTTGCTCCTGTCTGTGATTGAGGCGGCCCGCGCCGGTGATCCTCTGGCCGTGGAGCGTGTCTTGCGGTACTATGAGGGCTACATGGACAAGCTCTGTACCCGGACGCTCTACGATCTGGACGGTTCGCCCCGTGTACGGGTGGACGAGTACATGAAGCGCCGATTACAAAGCAGACTGATCCGGGCCATCCTGAACAGCCCATAAGAAAGCGCCGGACGCGGCGGCCTGTTGGCCCTGCGCCCGGCGTTTTCCTGTGGGGTATTCTACGCATTTCAAAGCCTGTTTCAGCGGGGATTGGAGCAATCCTATTGCCGCCCCGTCAAACGTGTGCCAGAAGCCAGCTACGGCGGCCTATTCAGCGGCTTAACTGCGTAGCTTGCAGGTATCTTTTCCGCTGCCTATTAGAGTTTGATTTATGATGTATAGTTTGTGGTTCTACTACACTCTATAATTCATATTCTGTTCCTTGCTTTAAGTTTCTTGTTCTCATATAATCAAAGAAAAGGAAAATACTCTATGCTGTAACATTTTACGGACATTTCTCTGTTATACTATAAAAAAGCTCAAAGGAAGTGAAACAATGAAACAGATTTTGATTGTCGAGGACGACAGTTTTTTGAATAAGATGTTAGCTTATAATTTGACTGCTGACGGATACGAGGTGACTTCTGCTCTAAATGCAAGGACGGCCACCGACATTCTAAATGCACACGAGTTTGATTTGGTCTTGCTTGATGTCAACCTGCCAGATGGAAATGGATATGATTTGTGCCGGTTGATTAAGCCGGAACAGCCGGACACCATTGTAATATTTCTGACAGCCAACGATCAGGAGAGCGACCAGATACGGGGATATGAAGTGGGAGCCGTAGACTATATTACCAAGCCGTTTGTTATTGGAGCCTTGCAGCGTAAAATAAAAGCTATGTTTGCCATGCTGGAACATCACAAACCTGCAAAGGACATTTACGATGACGGACGGTTATTTCTGGATTTCTCCGAACAGACGGCAACCTTAAATGGGAAGTCTTTGACGCTATCCCCGATGGAATACAAAATGCTCAATCTATTTCGTAAAAATCCGAAGCAAGTTCTTACCCGACAGCAACTATTGGAAAAGTTGTGGGATACCGAAGAACGCTTTGTAGACGAACATACTTTGACGACCTCTATCAGCAGGATTCGCAGCAAGATTGAAACGGACGGCGGTGCGCCTTACATCAAAACCATTTATGGGATGGGCTATCAATGGACGGGAGGCGAGGCGAAATGAAGCTGAACACCGTTCCAATCAAGCGTCTGTTCTTTTTAGTGTTCGTCGGAACAACATTGTTTATGGCTGCTATTACTTTGGTCATATTTGGAATGACGCGACAACTATCTGTTTTGATTGCAGGCATCTTATTGATTCTTTGCTCATTGATAGGGTTATCGGTTTTGACACAAATTTTTGGAAAGCGACTTTCTCTGTTCGCGGCTAATCTGTGCCAAACACTGGATAACATGATAGACGGAAAAGAAGAACCTGCAATCATAGATGACAGCGAAACACTTTTAGCGCGGATCAACCACCGACTTTCCCGCCTTTATCAGATCATGCAGGAGAACCAACGCAAGGTAGATGCAGAACGGCAAGAGCTTCAAGTTCTTGTGTCGGATATTTCCCATCAGGTAAAAACACCTATTAGCAATCTAAAAATGGTAACGGATACTTTGTTAGCAAGGTCTGTATCAGAAACAGAACGTACCGAGTTTCTTCGCGGGATTCTTAATCAAACGGACAAGCTGGATTTTCTCTTTCAGGCACTTGTCAAAACATCTCGTCTGGAAACAGGTGTAATCCGTTTGGAGAAAAAAGACGGACGCCTTTTTGATACTATCGCCCAAGCTATGAGTGGGATTGTATATACCGCAGAGAAGAAACAGATTCGCGTTTCCGTAGATTGCCCCGAAAACTTGACGGTTGCCCATGACAGCAAATGGACAACAGAAGCCATTTTTAACCTGTTGGATAATGCAGTAAAATATACACCAGCGGGCGGCAGGATTGCCGTTACTGTAAAACAATGGGAAATGTATGTAGAAATAAAAGTGGCTGACACTGGCAAGGGTATTTCTGAAAGTAATCAAGCGACGATATTCCGACGGTTTTATCGAGAGGAAGAAATACATGACCAGCCGGGCGTAGGAATTGGCCTATATTTAACCCGTGAAATTGTGACACGTCAAGGTGGTTATATCAAAGTCGTTTCTGAGTTGGGGAAAGGTTCTGAATTTTCCCTCATGCTTCCTGTAAGGTAGAGAATGGCGGGCAGTATTTGGAACTGCCCGCCGTTTTTGAATGTCCGAGAATTGTAACAATTCAGCTTGTTTTTTTGACGAAACTCTGAACGCTTCGGACATTTCTGTGACATTTATAATTTATACTTTTCTTATCAAAAATAAAATTTTGATTTGAAAGGAGTTTCAAGTATGAAAATTTTACAGACGATTGATCTAAAAAAGTATTATGGTGTGGAACCAAGCGTAACACACGCATTAGATGGTGTAAATTTGTCCGTAGACGAGGGCGAATTTGTAGCTGTTGTTGGTACATCTGGCAGTGGTAAATCCACTTTACTGCATATGATGGGTGGATTGGACACCCCCACTTCTGGCAAAGTTATCGTTGGAGATAAAGACTTAGCAAAGATGAATGATGAACAGCTCACAATTTTCCGACGTCGTAATATCGGCTTTATTTTTCAAAATTACAACCTTGTCCCTGTCCTCAATGTCTACGAAAATATTGTTCTGCCGGTAGAACTGGATGGAGATAAACCAGATAAAAAATTCATACAAGATGTTGTCCGTATGTTGGCTTTGGAAGATAAACTCAACAATATGCCCAATAATCTTTCTGGTGGGCAGCAACAACGTGTAGCGATTGCACGCGCACTGATTACAAAACCTGCTATTGTGTTAGCCGATGAACCAACTGGCAATCTTGATAGCAAAACCAGTGCCGATGTGTTAGGGCTATTAAAAAGAACCAGCTATGAATTTCATCAAACGCTGGTTATGATTACCCACAACAATGATATTGCCCGCCTTGCAGATCGGATTGTACGAATTGAGGACGGAAAGATCGTTGGCTAAGGAGGTGAAAAAAATGACATGGCCGTTTGAAAATGATACAAGTGCAGTTACAAAAAAGTTGGCGAAACGCTTTTTGCAGGCTGAAAAAACTACAAGAAGAATATTAACCCTTACCATAGCGGTATCTACAATTCTTATTTTATCCACAATTCTTATTTTGGTAGGCTTTTCCGAAGCACATAAGGATACTCAGCGGACAAAAGCTCAAATCACAGTGGCAATCACGCAGCCCGAACAATTAGAGGCATTAAAATTGCAGCCCGAAGTCGAATGGGTGGGCATATATGCGGGATTAGGTTTTTCATATCAAAACGATATTGTTCTTAATGTGCTGTATGAGGATGAAACACAACTCCGCAATCAAGAGCGCGTGGAATTTACAGGCCAATTCCCATCACAAAATAATGAAATACTATTACAACAAAGCTATATCGAATATTTTCAAAGGGATGTAAAAATCGGTGACAAAATCAATTTAGACTTAACAGGGTTAGGCGATACCGAAGAATACACCGTTGTAGGCATTGTTAATTCTACTTCCAACGGAACCGACTATTTTGTATGGGTTAGCGAAGATAAAGCGCAGGAAATAGCTGTGGATGGAGTAATACCACGAACAGCATACGTCCGTTTAGATACCGATGTTATAGATATTCCCGTTTTACAGAGCATGGGACAGGATTTAGCTCAAAGATGCGGAGTGTTAGAGCAATCTGTCCAAATCGTTAATGATTATTATGCAGTTATGAGTGGAAGTGATACAGGAGGCACAATTACCACTATTTTGCCAGTTGCACTGACGGTGCTGGTTCTCGCCGGTATCGTTATTTATAGTATTTTCTATGTGTCTGTTTCTAAAAATGTAAGAAATTTTGGACAGCTCCGTACTATTGGGCTTACCAAAAAACAGATGAAAAAAATGATGTGGGCAGAAAGTCGCTCAATGCTTGCTAAAGGTGTTATCGGTGGTGTTTTTATCAGCGGTGTTATAGGCTTCTTGGGTAATAGCAATGGTTTCCGTGTAAACAACTTCCTTTGGTATGGTTTTATCGTAGCTATATGTATTTGTTTTATGGCTTTACTTGCGGTTCGCGTTCCAACTAAAATAGCTGCTAATGTATCCCCCTTAGAGGGAACGAGATTTACTTTCTATAATGGGAAAAAAGCCAAATCTTCAAAATCAAAAAGAAAAGCTCGACATAAATTAACCCCTCAAATATTAGGGAAAATAAATCTACGGCGAAGCCTGAAAAAAACAATACTAACCACGATCATGCTGTCTTTAAGTGGAATTATTTTTGTCACGGTTGTTACGGTTGCTAACTCATTAAATGCCGAAAGAATGGCAAGATTTTTTATGTTTCCCAATGGGGATTTGCAGCTGAGAATACAGTCGGTTGAAACATCTACATTTGACACAAGTGGAAACTCCGAGGATAGAGTGTCCAAATTGCAGCGGGAGAATAATCCCTTGAACGACGAATTGATTAGTCAGCTATATAGTATTAAAGGCGTTGAAAAAGTTACCGCTGAAAATGCGGTCAATCTCTATATTCAATATCAAGAGAATACTTTATTTTCTTCCATTGCGGGATCAGGGGGCCTAACATCAACCCTAACGCAAGAACAATGTGCTATGATTTCGGACGCGCTCATAGAGGGAACTTCTGACTATGATACTTTGAATACAAAGAACGGTATTCTTGTACGACAGGGGGCCTCAAGTCTTAATATAGGCGATGTTGTTCAACTCTCTGGGACAGATGCAAACGGCAACCAATTTCACATGGAGGTTCCTGTTGTAGGAATTTTTGAGCAGGGAGAGCAACAACAAATATTGCCCCTGTCGTCTGGAAGCGATTTTTATGTTACGGATGTAACTGCTCAAAACTTTACAGGGATTGTGGATCAAACAGGCATTGTTTCAATCAGTTCGGAGGCTGGATACGAGCAGCAAGTATCTGAGGCCGTCAAAGGACTATCCGATATGAACGACCAACTTGACCTATATACTTTAGAGAATAGTGTCAGTACAAGACAGGCTTTGTTTGATATGCAAATTCAGCCCCTATTTATGATTGCATTGATTTTGTTCCTTTTCAGTGTGATTAGTTTAACAAATACTCAACTTACAAATTTGTTGGAACGAAAGCAGGAATTGGCTTTACTGCAATCTGTGGGTATGACAAAAAAGCAGCAACAGGAAATGATTTCAACAGAAGAACATTTTTATCTTAAAATAGCTTTACTATCTACCCTTATATTAGGAAGCCTATTAAGTGCAGGAATATGTTTTTATATTGAAAACACTTCTCATTGTATTCAATTCCAGTATCCGTGGCTACTCGTAGGTGCATTTTTAGGCGTTGTAATTATTACAAACTTTTTAGTCGGAAAACTGGCATTTCAAACAACAATTAAAGGTAAGTTGATAGATAGGCTCCGTACACAAGAATAATAACCTAACATTGCCAGACGATGGCAAAAGGAAAAAACCGTCGCACAGCGGCCCTTTTGACACGCCATACGATCAGCGGCGGCTTTGAGTAATCAAAGCCGCCGCTTTCTTTTTCCCGGTGCCGG